>Ga0213861_10002623_pt1 | contig 15309 bp, 10 predicted proteins | sample PICome_4_FD_160110 | JGI IMG/M metagenome (GOLD analysis project Ga0213861, IMG submission 160110) | Coastal seawater microbial communities near Pivers Island, North Carolina, United States - PICO131 | ecosystem: Environmental > Aquatic > Marine > Coastal | place: USA: North Carolina... | reverse complement strand
CCAAGGAGTTCGTTTATTCCGAAAACAGCTCCAGCAGCACTAGCAGCACTACTACCGATACCACTTCCGGGTTTAATTTTTTTATCTATATCAATCTGAAACCCAAAATCACATCCAACTTCTTTAACTAAAGCAAGACCTGCAACACTGGCAACATTTTGTAAGGGATCTTTGGGCAGACTTTGCCCTGTAACACGTCCAATAGTTACCCCAGGTTTCTTAGTTTTAGATATACGCATGACGTCGCCTACAGAATCTAAACAAAAGCCTAGAACATCAAAACCACAAGAAACGTTGGCAACGCTGGCTGGTGAAAATATTTCGATTTCATTCATACTCAACCTTTTCCAATTCTTATGATGTCCCCGAAGATTCCTCCTGCAGTAACTTCCGCACCAGCACCAGCTCCTTTTACAATAAGGGGTTGCATTTTATAGCGGTTGGTGAAAAATAATATAATGTTGTCGCTTCCTTCGAGATTATAAAAATCATGAGAGGGATCGATTTCTTGAAGACCTACACTGGCGACTCCGTTTTCTAGTTGTGCTACATATTTCAAACGACAGCCTTTATCATTGGCCTTTGACAATAATGCTTGAAAATGAGCTTCATATTTTTCAAGAGCTTCAAAGAAAGAAGCGTTGTCTTTTGTTTCTAACACTTCCTGAGGTAGAAATGAATTTTTATTGATAGACTCTAATTCATGTTCAAACCCGCTTTCACGTGCTAAAATGAGAATTTTTCGAGCCACGTCGACACCGCTCAAATCAATTTTAGGATCGGGCTCGGTATAGCCCTCTTTTTGAGCACTTTCCACGATACTTCTGAAAGTAGTGGAAGAAGTGAAATTATTGAAAATGAAGTTTAAACTTCCCGAAAGAATTGCTTGAATTTTATGTATTTCATCACCAGAGGCAATTAAGTTATTGAGTGTATCAATAACAGGAAGACCAGCGCCTACGTTCGTTTCGAAAAGAAAAGGAGTTCCAAATTTACTCGCAGTCTTTTTGAGTTCTTTATAATTGGCGAGAGAACTAGCGCAAGCAATTTTATTACAGGTAACCACTCCAATATTATGCTGTAAAAAGCGATTATACTCTCCCGCAATATCTTCATTTGCTGTATTATCTACAAAAATGCTATTTCTTAGATTGAGGGATTTTATATGATTAAAAAAAACTTCACGATCGGCTTTAATGGGGCTATTATCGAGTGCTGATTTCCATTCATCAAGGTTTAGTGGATCATCATTTAAAAGCATTTTTCTAGAATTAGAAAGTGCAATGACTCGAACTTTTAATCGAAGATGTTCAAGTAAATAGTCTTGTTGTTGCTTGATTTGCTCTAACAACTTACTCCCTACATTTCCTACTCCAGTGATGAATAGATTGAGTTCTTTAGTTTGTGTTTCAAAGAAACTTTCATGAATTGTATTTAGTGCTTTCTGAGTATTTCTTTTATCGATAATAATGGATATGTTGCGTTCAGAGGCACCCTGAGCAATTGCTCTAATATTAATATTGTTTGCACCGAGACTACTAAATAATTTACCACTTATCCCTTGATGCTTTTTCATGTGATCACCAACTACAGCAATATTAGTCATGTTCATTTCAACTTTGGCTGGTTCGACCCTTGAAAGACTTATTTCAAATTCAAATTGAGCATCGATTGCTTTTTTTGCTTCTTTCGCGTCTTCCATGCGCAGTCCAATGCATATTGAATGTTCTGATGAAGCCTGTGTAATCATGATAATGTTTATTTTCTTGATCGAAAGACACTCAAATAAGCGTTTTGAAAAACCGGGAATACCAATCATTCCACTTCCTTCAAGGTTTATTAAAGCAACATTTTCAATATGGCTTACACCTTTAACAACCGTCCCATTTCCTCCTTCAGAAGATCCTTTTTTGTCAATACGTGTCCCTTTGGCATCCGCGTTGAAAGTATTTTTTATTAAAATTGGGATTCCTTTTTCAATTAGGGGTTGAAGGGTAGGCGGATAAATTACTTTAGCACCAAAATGAGATAGTTCCATTGCTTCATTATAAGAAAGAGAGGCAATGGGTAAAGCTTGAGAAACTAAACTTGGATGGGCGGTGTACATCCCGCTGACGTCTGTCCAAATTTCTAACACCTCTGCATTAGTGTAATTGGCAATTAATGCGGCTGTATAATCTGAACCTCCTCTTCCTAAATTTGTGATTTCATCGTTTTCATCAGTTGCAATAAATCCTGGAATCAAGACTATTGCACTATCATTATTTTCAAAAAAAGTATTGCAAGCTTTTTGACTTTTTTTCTGATCAATAACTTCTCTTTCATTTACTTCTTCTGTAAATAAAAGTTCTCTTGCATCTTTAAGAACCACATCTTGATCGAGGTACTTTAAAGATTTAAAGATGATATTGCTTGAAAGAATTTCCCCAAAACTTGAAACTTTAGCTAAGCTTTTTGGGGTGAGTTCTTTGAGAGTAAAAATTGACTCTAAAAGCTCTTCTAGACTATTAAGTTGAGATTTGAGAAAGCTAATTATTTCACTTTGACGGGTAACAGGAATGAAATGTAATATAGGATCTAGATGGCGTTTTTCAATGGCAGAAATACTGGTTTTATATTTAATGTCTCCTTCACTGGCTTTTTCTGCCATTTCTACAAGTAAATTAGTGATTCCTCCTAGAGCGGACACTACTACGACTTGTTTTGTTTCTTTAGATCTTTTTATGATATCAACAACATGAGAAATGCTTTGTGAATCAGCTACAGATGTACCACCAAATTTTAAAACTTTCATTGGCAAATTTTCTCCTATTAATTACAACCAATAGAATTGGTTCATTTTTAAACAGGGCAAAAATACCACTATTTACCACGTGGGAAAAACAATTTGGGAATAAAAAGAGACCGAATTAGGATGATTTACCAGTTAAATAAACCAATTTAAAATTCTTTAAGAGGCTTTTACTTCCTCTTGATTGATTTCTAAAACTAAAGCATCTTTGGCTTGGTTAGTATTGACAGCTATATGATCTCCTTCTTTAATTGAATTGTTTACGACATGTTCGGCAATCAAATCTTCAACATGCTTTTGAATGGCACGATTTAATGGTCTTGCGCCGTACTTACTGTCAAAGCCTTTTTCAGAAATGAAGTCCTTTGCGGATTCCTTAATGGTAATTTGATATCCAAGTTTTTCAATTCTGAATATCAGATCTTTAAGCTCGATTTCAACAATTTTTCTAATATCAGTTTGATCTAAGGCATTGAATATTACGATATCATCAATTCTATTTAAGAATTCAGGTGAGAAGGTTTTTTTCAATTCTTTTTCAATAACACTTTTTTCAATTTCAGTAGATTGTGCTTTTTGAGATGCAGTTTCAAACCCTAAACCTCTTCCAAAATCCTTTACTTGACGTGCACCAATATTAGATGTCATAATAATGATGGTGTTTTGGAAGTTAATTTTTCTACCTAAACTGTCTGTTAAAAAGCCATCATCCAATACTTGAAGCATCATATTGAAAATATCGGGATGTGCTTTTTCTACTTCATCTAGAAGGATGACAGAATATGGACGCTGGCGAACTTTTTCACTTAATTGTCCACCTTCTTCATATCCTACATAACCAGGAGGTGCACCGATAAGCCTTGAAATAGCAAATTTTTCCATGTACTCACTCATGTCAATTCTGATCAGATTTTCTTCTGATTCAAAAATTTCAGAGGCCAATATTTTTGCAAGTTGGGTTTTGCCAACTCCTGTTTGTCCAAGAAAAATAAAAGAACCAATCGGTTTGTCAGGAGATTTAAGACCTGCTCGATTTCTTTGGATAGCTTTAACAACTTTTTCAATAGCCTCCTTTTGCCCGATAAGTTTTTCACCTATAACTTGGGATAGTTTGGAGAGCTTGTTTTTTTCAGATTTTACAATTTTATTTACGGGAATGTTAGTCATCATTGATACCACATCAGCAATATCATTTTCATTTACAGAAACCCGATTTAATTTTGAATCTTCTTGCCAACGTTCCTGAGCTTCAATCAAAGAACGCTCGACTCGTTTTTCATCATCCCGTAACTTGGCTGCTTCCTCATATTTTTGTTTTTTGACGACAGAATTTTTAAGATCGCGAACTTCATCAAGTTGAGCTTCTAAATCAACGACCTCTTGGGGGACACTCATATTGTTGATGTGAACTCGAGAACCTGCTTCGTCTAAAGCATCAATAGCTTTGTCTGGAAGAAAGCGATTTGACATATAGCGATCGGTTAGTTCAACACAAGCTTTGAGAGCTTCATGGGTATAATTTACATTGTGATGATTCTCGTACCTTTCTTTGATATTCACCAAAATTTCAAGTGTTTCTTCTGGATTGGTTTGTTCTACCAATACTTTTTGAAATCGTCTTTCAAGAGCGCCGTCTTTTTCAATATGTTGACGGTATTCATCTAATGTAGTCGCACCAATACATTGGATTTCTCCTCTGGCTAAAGCGGGTTTGAACATGTTAGAAGCATCGAGACTTCCTGTAGCTCCACCGGCACCAACTATGGTATGAATTTCATCGATAAAAAGAATGATATCATCATTTTTTTCTAACTCATTCATTACCGCTTTCATGCGTTCTTCGAACTGTCCTCTGTATTTTGTTCCTGCTACAAGACTAGCTAGGTCTAGAGTAATTACTCTTTTGTTATACAAAACACGAGACACTCTTTTTTGAACAATTCTTAAAGCCAAGCCTTCTGCTATAGCGGACTTACCAACACCAGGCTCCCCAATGAGGAGGGGGTTATTCTTTTTTCTTCTACTTAAAATTTGTGAAACGCGTTCAATTTCTTTTTCTCTCCCGACGACAGGGTCTAGTTTTTCTTGTTCTGCAAGGGCAGTTACGTCCCTTCCAAAATTGTCTAATACAGGAGTTTTAGTTTTTTTGGATCCTTTAGAATCAGAAGTAGGAATAAAAGGATTCTCTTTGCCATCTCCTTCATTTTCTTTTTCATCTGAAAAGGAGGCAGAGGAGGGAAGTTCATCATAGTTGTCAGCATCATTAGTCAGCATGAGCTTGAATTGTTCTTTGACAATATCGTAATCAATATTTAGTTTGGAGAGTAGTTTTGTGGTTGGGTCGTTTTCATTGCGTAAAATACAAAGAAGTAAGTGTACGGTATTGATTAGTTCACTCTGAAAGAGTTTGGCTTCAAGGAAAGTAGTTTTTAAAGCTCTTTCAGCCTGACGAGTTAGGTGTAAATTCTTTTTGTCATTGAGACTTTGGGTATTTTCTAATGTTGCAGGATTGAGAATTTCCACTTTGCGTCTCAATTCTTCTAAGTTTACCTCAATTGCATTCAAAATTGCGATAGCTTTACCTCCTCCATCTCTCAAAATACCAAGCATTAAGTGCTCCGTCCCTATAAAGTTATGTCCCAATCTAAGGGCTTCCTCTTTACTGAAGGCAATCACATCCTTAACGCGCGGTGAAAAATTATCGTCCATAACTTATTTTTTTGGTTTTTAAGTGCAAAAAACACACCATAGTTTTATACACAATGCTAATAGACAAAAAAATATCAATATTTCAAAAACTGAGACCTTATTATTTATAACAAATTTACGCCTCAGTTCTGTTAATAATTTTATGAATTCTCCTTCGTTTTGACGTCGTTTTTGTAGACTGTTTACGTATTTTAGCTTTTAATAAATTTAAACTATGAGCGAAGCAGATAAAGTCATCCCGATCAATATCGAGGATGAAATGAAATCAGCCTACATTGATTATTCTATGTCTGTCATTGTGTCACGTGCCTTGCCTGATGTGCGTGACGGACTAAAGCCAGTTCATCGACGTGTGCTTTTCGGCATGCACGAACTGGGAATAAGAGCCAATACTGCACACAAAAAATCAGCCCGTATAGTGGGTGAAGTCCTAGGAAAGTACCACCCTCATGGTGATAGTTCAGTTTATGACACCATGGTACGGATGGCACAGTCTTGGAGTTTACGTTATTTGTTGGTAGATGGTCAAGGAAACTTCGGTTCTGTTGATGGGGATAGCCCAGCAGCCATGAGATATACAGAGGCTCGTATGCGCAAAATATCCGAAGATTTATTGGCTGATATTGATAAGGAGACCGTAGATCTTCAGTTGAATTTTGACGATACGCTCAAAGAACCTACTGTATTACCAACACGGGTACCAAATTTATTAATTAATGGTGCTTCTGGTATTGCCGTTGGGATGGCAACAAATATGCCTCCTCATAACCTAACAGAAGTTGTTGATGGGACCATTCAATACATTGAAAATAATGATATAACCATTGATGAATTAATTCAAACGATCAAAGCACCCGACTTCCCAACAGGAGGTACAATCTATGGCTATGAGGGTGTACGTGAAGCTTTTCAAACAGGAAGAGGTCGTGTAGTTATTCGAGCGAAGGCAAATATTGAAGAGGTCAATGGAAGAGAATGCATCATTGTAACTGAAATACCATACCAAGTTAACAAGGCTGAAATGATTCGAAAAACAGCTGAATTGGTAAATGACAAAAAATTAGAGGGAATAAGTTCCATAAGGGACGAGTCTGACCGAAATGGAATGCGTATCGTGTATGTCTTAAAACGTGATGCAATTCCAAATATCGTATTAAATAAATTATATAAATACACTGCATTACAATCATCATTTAGTGTCAATAACATAGCACTTGTAAATGGGAGACCTCAAATGTTGAATCTCAAAGACATGATTCATTATTTTGTTGAGCATCGACATGATGTTGTAGTTCGAAGAACTAAATACGAACTTAGAAAAGCAGAGGAAAGAGCTCATATACTTGAAGGACTAATCATAGCTTCAGATAATATTGATGAAGTCATTGCGATTATTAGAGGGTCTGAAAATGCTGATGCTGCAAGAGAGAACTTAATCAAACGTTTCGAACTATCTGAAATTCAATCTAAGGCTATAGTTGAAATGCGTTTGCGTCAATTGACAGGTTTAGAGCAAGACAAACTTCGTTCTGAATATGATGCTCTGATGCAAACAATTGCAGATCTTAAAGACATTCTTGATAAAAAGGAACGAAGAATGGAAATCATCAAAACAGAATTGTTAGAAGTTCGCGAAAAGTATGGTGATGAGAGAAGATCTAATATTGAATATGCTGGAGGTGACTTAAGTATAGAGGACATGATTCCTGATGAAAATGTTGTAATTACAATTTCTCACGCAGGTTATATCAAGCGAACCCCTTTGGCGGAATACAAAACTCAAAATAGGGGGGGTGTAGGTCAAAAAGCCTCTACAACTAGAGATGAAGACTTTTTACAAGACCTTTTTGTAGGAACCAATCATCAATACATGCTCTTTTTTACCCAAAAAGGGAAATGTTTTTGGATGCGAGTTTATGAAATCCCTGAGGGATCAAAAACAGCAAAAGGACGTGCGATACAGAATTTGATCAATATTGAACAAGATGATAAAATTCAAGCCTTTATTTGTACACAAGACTTGAAGGATGAAGAATACATCAATAGTCATTATGTCATTATGGCAACCAAAAAAGGGCAGGTTAAAAAGACCTCACTAGAGCAATACTCTAGGCCTAGAGCTAATGGGATCAATGCAATAAGTATTCGTGAAGATGACGAGCTTTTAGAAGCAAAACTAACCAATGGGAATAGTCATGTTATCTTAGCAGTGAAATCAGGGAAAGCTATCCGTTTTGAAGAAAGTAAGACGCGACCCATGGGAAGAGGTGCTTCTGGGGTTCGAGGAATCACTCTAGCAGACGCATCTGATGAAGTTGTTGGAATGGTTTCTGTAAATGATATGGATGCCCATATTTTAGTCGTTTCTGAAAACGGCTACGGAAAACGATCAAGTCTTGAAGATTACCGGATTACTAATAGAGGAGGTAAAGGTGTAAAAACCATCTCTATCACTGATAAAACTGGAAAATTAGTTTCCATCAAAACAGTAAGTGATCAAGATGATCTTATGATTATCAATAAATCTGGAATTGCAATTCGAATGGAAATTGCCTCTCTAAGAGTTATGGGACGAGCAACTCAAGGCGTTCGTTTGATAAACTTAAAAGGAAATGACACTATCGCTGCAGTAGCTAAAGTAATGAAAGATGAAGAGACTATTGAAGATGTAAGCGATCTTGATGTAAATGATGGCACTATAATTGAGTAAATAAAAAAAAACAACCTTTATAATTGAACAATGAAAACACTAATACCCTTATTTTTTATTTTATTTCTGACACTTTCTTTTGGTCAGAAGAAAGAGATCAAAAAGGCAGAAAAATTATTTGAAGCAGGAGATGTACAAGGTGCAGTTGCTACTCTTGAATCGAATTCGGCCCTTTTTGATGCAGCCGATGAAAAAGTTTTAAATCAAAAAACTTTTTTAGAAGGTAAAATAGAGCAAGCCAACAAAAACTTTCAAGCTGCTTTTGACAAATTTATGGAATACAAGAGTGCAGTTGGCAGTAATTCTAATCTTGATGCACAATTGGTAACCTTATCTACTGAAATCGTAAATAGCGCTATTGAGGACAATGAGGCAAAAAGTTACAAAGAAGCAGCAAATAAATTGTATATCGCTTACAAGATTAATCCTGAAGTAAACGTTGACTATCTATACTATGCCGCTTCAAGTGCTGTAAACGGCTCTGAATATGATCTAGCTCTGTCATTTTATAATGAGCTCAAAGAAATACGATACGAAGGAATTACTGTAAAATATTTTGCAAAATCTATTGCAACTGGAGAGGAATTAGAATTTTCTCAAACTGAATATGAGCTTTATAAAAAAACAAAAGAGTATTCGGATTTTAGAGAAGAGGCAACCGAATCTAAATTCCCAGAAATTGTAAAAAACATTGCTTTGATCTACGCTGAATTAGGCGACAATGAAAAAGCAATGGATGCTGTAAAAGAAGCTCGAGCTGAGAATCCGAAAGACTTGAACCTAATTTTGACAGAGGCTAATTTATACGTTCAATTGAAAGAGAACGATCGTTTTGAAGTCTTGATGAAAGAGGCAATTGAGCAAGATCCTAATAATGCAACTCTTTATTTTAATCTTGGTGTCGTAAATTCTCAAAATGGAAAAAAGGATGAGGCTAAATCTTATTATGAGAAAACAATTGAGATTGACCCTAACTTTGAGTCTGGATATCTTAATTTGGTTTCACTCATCTTAGACAAAGAATCCTCTATCGTTGAAGAGATGAATGGTTTAGGTAATTCAAAAGCTGATAATGCTCGTTATGATGTATTGAAAACTAGCCGTGAAGATATCTATAGAGAATGTGTACCTATTTTAGAAAAACTAATAGAGGTAAACAAGAATGAGGAAGCTATCAAAACCTTAATGAACATCTATGGAACATTAGGAGATAATGAAGGCTTTATGAAGATGAAGGCTCTTATTGAATAATTTTTCAGGTATAAAGATCAAAACCCTCTTTTAGAGGGTTTTTTTATATTATTTTCTTAATAATTCTCAATTTGTGACTGTGCTGTTGAGTATCAAAATTATAAATTCCTGTTTGGTCGATACGATCTATTCTGACTTTACCATGTGCATGAAGAATATAGTGGTTTTCAAGTAGGAGTCCTACGTGGACAATATTTCCTTCGTGATCATCAAAAAAAGCCAAGTCACCCGCCTCACTTTCATCAATAAAGCTAAGGGTTTCTCCTAAGTTAACTTGCTGAGAAGCATCCCTAGGAATGGCGTATCCGTTAATTCTATACACCATTTGAACTAGTCCGGAGCAATCGATTCCCAAAGGTGTTTTCCCCCCCCATAGATAGGGTGCGTTTAGATATAACGATGCCGTTTTGATGAGATTGGATTTTTTATTTACACCTTTACTTGCAGTGCCTTTATAAGTCTGATTTAAGAATCTAGCAGCAGCTATATTACTTCCCATTACTACAGTAGTCAAAGTTTGGTCATCGGCTTCGATATAATCAACCAATTGTTGGCAGTATTGAGCTCCTGTACCGCTAATTTTTTCAGCTTCTTTTTGAGAAATCTCCTTTATTTGCTTATTGTCAATCCATCCAGTGTAAGAATCCTGTAGGGTGGAGATTTGCATCCAATCTTTTTTTTCGGATGTAATTTTAAAACAATCTCCGTAAAGTAATTGAGAGACCAATTCACTCTTGTGGCTGTTTTCTTCGCGTATTGGTACAATACTTAAATGACAAATGCCGTACTTCAAAATTATATTTTAGAGTGAGTAAATAGCTTCTTGCATACAAAAATAGGAATTTTAAAGCCAGATCGGGTCATCAACTATAAAAATAGCCTAGATGAGAATTAGTTTATGTAGTTTTGAATTAAAAGGTACTTTTTGAAATCACTTTGGAAATTTATCGTTGCACAGCAAGGTCTTCTTTACAAGTCTTTATTGATCTTGTCGAGTTCTATTTGTTTGCTTTATCTATTTCCTCTTGGAGGTCAATTTAAATATGAGTTTCAAAAAGGGCGCTTATGGCAATATCCTACCTATTACGCTCCTTTTGAATTTTCAATACTAAAGTCTGAGGCAGAAATAGAATCGGATAGAATTGCTGTTTTGAAAAACTTAAAGCCCTATTTCAGGAGTGACATGAACTTGAAGCAAAGTATTTTGGAAAAGTATCCAGAGACTTTCATGATTTATTTTTCAGAGGAATCAAATCCGATTCTTTTGGATAGTCTTTTTCAGTTTGGAGAATCCCTGTTGAATAAAATATATAGATATGGGGTATTTCCCCCCAATTACAAGCACCAGGGCAGCAGAGAGGTGTTATTGATTCAAGGTCAAGAAGAGATTCCCATAACGATAGAGGAAGTTTTTCGACCCGATACTTTATCTAAATATCTTGTTCAAAATGCGCCTGAGGGAATGCTTGAGAAACATATAGAACTTTTTAAAGACCTATTGTTTGAATTAATTACACCTAATATAACGCCAGATACCTTTTTTGATCAACGAGCTCAAGAAGAGGCCTTACAAAACCTTTCGCTTTTCAGAGGCGTAATTGCTGCTGGAGAATTGATAATTACTGAAGGTCAACTTGTTAATGAAAAAGACTTTGAGGTTTTGAGTTCTTTGAGAAACGAATTTTCATTGCGACAAGGGGATCAAAGTTTGGTTTGGGTAGTTGTTGGATATTCCATTCTTATCCTTTTGACGTTTACACTGTTGTTACTTTTTTTACATGCCTACCGCATGTCTATTTATGAAAACAACAGAAAGCTAACTTTCATCTTCTTTAATATTGTCATCATTATAATAGCAGTAACACTCGTTATTAATTACGATACTACTTATGTATTTGCTGTACCCATTTGTATTTTGCCTTTAATTGTAAAAGCTTTTTTTGATGCCCGTTTAGGACTGTTTACTCATGTCCTGACTGTATTGTTAATCGGATTTATTGTACCCAATAGTTTTGAATATGTCTTTATTCAGATTATGGCTGGAATCATAACGATACAAACTATTGCCCAGCTTTATCGAAGAGCGAATCTGTTTATTTCAGTTGGACAGATTGTGTTGGTATATCTGATTGGATATTTGGCTTTTACGACAATACAAGAAGGTAGTTTAGCACGTATTGATTTCACTCCATTGGGAATGTTCTTGCTTAATGGTTTGCTAATGCTTTTTGTTCAGCCATTAATTTATATAAATGAAAAAGTATTTGGATTGGTTTCAGATGTTTCCCTTTTAGAATTATCTGACACCAATTCTACCCTTTTAAAAATGCTTTCAGAAAAAGCACCAGGGACTTTTCATCATTCGTTGCAAGTGGCCAATTTAGCAGAGGCTGCTGCAAATGAAATAGGAGCCAATGCCTTACTTGTAAGAGTAGGAGGGTTGTATCACGACATAGGTAAGTTAGAAAACGCAAATTATTTTTCTGAAAATCAGATGGGTACCTTTTCTCCTCACGAAGAACTTTCACCTAAACAAAGCGCAGAGATCATCATAGCACATGTTAGAAGAGGAATAGCAATAGCTCAGAAAAATAAACTCCCAGATAGAATTGTTGATTTTATTCGGACACACCACGGAACATCATCTGTTTATTATTTTTACAAAAAACAATTGGAAATTGATCCAGAAACATCAGAAACTGATTTTCAGTATCCTGGGCCCAAACCATTTTCAAAAGAAACGGCAATTTTAATGATGGCTGATGCAGTTGAGGCCGCTTCAAAAAGCCTTAAGAATCCTAATATCAATCAATTAGAGGATTTTATTAGTGGTATTGTTGACGGAAAAATGAAGGCCCTGCAGTTCAATAATTCCAATATTACTTTTTCTGAAATTGAATCTGTTAAGAAGGTATTTTTCAAAAAATTAATTAATGTTTATCAGCTCAGAATTGAGTACCCTAAATAAACTCAAAAAAGATTGCATTCTTTTTATCTAAGGTGTATTTTTGTGCACTTTGTTTCGGGAGAGGTGCCAGAGTGGTAATGGAGCAGATTGCTAATCTGTCGACGGGTAACCGTCGCCAGGGTTCGAATCCCTGTCTCTCCGCTCTACAGTCCTGAAAGCCTAGTGTTTTCGGGACTTCTTTTTTTCAGTTGCCTGCAGAGTTGCCTTTTCTATTTCTAACAACACCGATTTTCACTATTCAAATTTAGTCGTTTTTTTATTGAGTATCTTTGAGTATTCAAATAAAATTCATTCCAATTCACAGTATTTAATAACCAGCAAGGGCATGGACCACCTTAATCTATGCTATTGCATAAACTTAAGAGAATGAATTTATCAAAAGATTACGCAGACTTCATCCAGCAATTACAATGGAACTACTTCGCAACTTGTAGAACTCCTTACAGGATTCACACCATGACAGTGAGAAACTGGCTTACAAAGCTTCTCTATCGTTCAAATAAAGTAGAACAGGCGTTCTTTGTATCAGAGAGAGACAAGGGAGATTACAATAACAAACATGTACATATACTTATTGGCACAAATACAGACATGTCCTATAAGGAAGTAAAGCATGGATTAGGTAATGTATCAGTAGGAGACTATCAACCAATCTATGATAGTGAAGAAGTATGCAAGTATGTAACCAAGCACATAGGAAAGGATGTGGACTATGACATTGTATTTAAAAGCTAAAAGTTTCTATCCAGCATTAATCCAATCACAGGGGCATGGGTTTTAGAAAATGGTTTTTCTATTGAAACAGGGGGATGAGATTTGATATGTAATCCATTCTTTATATCTATCTTAGATGTATTATTAACCATAAATCAATTAAAATGAAGAAAATTTTATTATTATCTGCAATTGTATTTAGCACTTCTATTTTCGCTCAAAGATTGAATAGAGCAAACGAAATTTCTGTTGATGGTCCTAATAGAGGGGCTGTATTAGAATTAATGGATGACTTTTATGGAACAGTTAAATATAATGAAGGAAGTGGTGTTGTTATTCAATGGATTAGGATGGGTATTGATGAGTCAACTCATAGGGTAATAAATTACGGTGATGCGAATAATTTCGGTGTTTTAGACGGGGAAAGGAAAGAATATCAAGGACCTGCTTTTTGGTCAAGACTATCTCGTCACGTAAGTTATAACCGTGCCTCTGCATCTGTAAATATTGAAGTGTTATCTCCTAATAACCAAAATCATAATTTTTCTCAAAATTGGGATTTAAAAATTAAGGACCCTGAAAAATATCTAAATGCATTTAGAACACTTGTCACTGAATTGAAAAATGAGATTGGTCAGCGAAGAATTGTATTTGGAGCCCACACTATAAATGGCTACGGGGGAGCGACTCACTATATCACTCTTGGAGGCTCAAGTTGGCAAGAAATAGAAATAACAAGAGCTAAAATTCAACAAACAAATGCTTGGGCTACATTTTTAAAGAATAGAGGGGATGTAGAATATATTAGGAATTACCTTGTTCAAAACATAAGACATTATAATAATGCAAGAATAGAAGAAGGTAGAACCTTGAAATAATTTTAAGAATTATAAATTAACCCTCCCAAGTGGAGGGTTTTTCTTTTACACCAATGGATACAATCTAAATTCCGTCTAATCCATTGCTATTATTGCCTTAAGATAAGATTCCTGTGTTGTGGTTTTAGGGGGGAGTTGTTTGGGGGGAAGTTTGTAGTGTGTTTTGCCAAAAGCTCCATTCTTTATATATTAGAGGTGTTATTAACCATAAATAAATTCAAATGAAAAAATTATTTTTCACATTACTATTTGTAATTGTAGCATTCAAAGTTCAATCTCAAACTGTTGCTGATATTAGTTACAGACTCGTTCCACAAAGCGAAATGAAAACGTTCATGGATAATGAAGCTATGTATTGGGGTAAAATATTTGCAGTTTTAAAAGAGCAGGGTCATGTACAAGGCTGGTCTATAAATACAAAAGCAGGAGGAGGCTTAGCTTCAGAACCAAATGTATACTCAAGAATCGGATTTAAATCTATGTTACAAAGAGAAGAAGCATGGAAACACTGGAGTGCAGCAGTTCAAAAAGTTGAATCAGAAATGGATCCAGAAAAATTAGCCCTTTTAAAAGAAAAGCTTAAGCAAGATAAATTTGAATTTGCAAGCGTACTTGTTCAGGGTGTTGATCAAGTTTGGGCAAAAAACTCTGACTGGAAATTTTTAGTTCATAACTATACAAAGACATCGAATCCAGCAAAACTTTTAGAATTAGAGTCTAAAATCACCAAACCATTCTTTGAAAAACTTATGAAACAAGGTAAAACTAAACAAAAAGGTTGGGTAACAAGTTATGTGCTTTCCCCTCAGGGATATGGATACGCTTACAATGTGATGACAGTAGATTTCTTTGAAAATTTCTCTGATATTTATAATGCATTTGATGGAAATGTAACATGGCCAGAACAAATGACAGAATTAAATGATCTCAAAGAGAATAAAGGATTCTGGAAAAGATCTATATATTACAGAGCTATCTACCTTGACTCCAATAATGAAGTTGTTCGAAACTAAAGTTTAATTACCCTCCCAAGTGGAGGGTTTTTCTTTCACCCCAATGGACACAATCCCAATCCTCTCTAATCGATTGGTATCATTGCCTTAACCCTAAGATTCCTTGTAGTGGTTTTAGGGGGGGAGTTGTTTGGGGTTTGTGTGGATACGTGATGGCAAACCTCCTAAGCACTCCTATCAAAATGACAGGGGCATGGGTTTTAGAAAATGGTTTTTCTGTTGAAAAAGGGAGATGAGATTTGATATGTAATCCATTAATTAGCTATATCTTGGGG
>Ga0213861_10002622_pt1 | contig 15312 bp, 16 predicted proteins | sample PICome_4_FD_160110 | JGI IMG/M metagenome (GOLD analysis project Ga0213861, IMG submission 160110) | Coastal seawater microbial communities near Pivers Island, North Carolina, United States - PICO131 | ecosystem: Environmental > Aquatic > Marine > Coastal | place: USA: North Carolina... | reverse complement strand
ACACCAAACAGCCGCAATCGCACCGCCCATGCCAGCCCCCAAGCCGCCGCCAAACACAGCCCCGTCCAAACTGGTGGCCAATCGATCAGTTTCAGCATCTACGCATCCATCATTTTAAGCTTGAAATTAATGCAGCAAAGCGTTTCAATGCCGCAACTGATCCAAAGGATGCCCCATGCCCACCGATTTCGCCAGCCTCCGCGCCCAATTTGATCTGCCCGAAGGCATGATTTACCTTGATGGTAACTCGCTTGGCCCTTTGCCAAAGGCCGCCGCCGGCCGCGTCGCCCATACAATTACCCAAGAATGGGGCAAATTGCTGATCACAGGCTGGAACAAAGCAGGCTGGATGGCGCAACCTTCGCAAGTGGGCGACCGCATCGCCAAACTGATCGGGGCCGAAGCGGGCAGCGTCGTCATGGGCGACACCTTGTCGATCAAGGTCTACCAAGCCCTCGCCTCCGCCTTGGAAATGAACCCCAAGCGCCGCGTTATCCTGTCCGATACCGGCAACTTCCCCTCAGATCTCTATATGGCTGAAGGGCTGTGCCGCACTCTTGGCCCGGATTACATCCTTAAAACCGTCGCCCCCGAAGATGTGCTGGACGCGATTGATGACACGATCGCTGTCATAATGCTAACGGAAGTCGATTACCGCACAGGCCGCCTGCACGACATGCACGCCATCACCGAGCGTGCCCATGCCAAAGGTGCTTTGACTGTCTGGGATCTGGCCCATTCCGCAGGCGCCCTGCCCGTGCATCTGGCCAAATGCAACGCTGATTTCGCTGTCGGCTGCACCTATAAATACCTCAACTCCGGCCCCGGCGGCCCAGCCTTCATCTACGTCGCTCCCCGTCACCAAGACGCAGCCCGCCCGGCCCTTTCCGGCTGGCTCGGTCACGCCGCCCCTTTCGCCTTCGATCTCGATTACAAACCCGGCGCAGGCATTGAACGCATGCGCGTCGGCACCCCGCCCGTGCTACAACTCGCCGCACTTGAGGCTTCACTCGATATCTGGGACCAAGCCTGCATCCACGATGTCCGCGCCCAGTCCATCGCGCTGACCGACCGCTTCATCAACGGGGTCGAGGCGGCTTGTCCCACCCTCACCCTCGCCTCCCCCCGTGATGGCACAAAACGCGGCTCGCAAGCCTCGTTCCGTCACCCGGAAGGTTACGCCATCATGCAAGCCTGCATCGCCCGTGGCGTCATCGGCGACTTCCGCGCCCGAGACATTTTGCGCTTTGGCTTCACCCCGCTTTATACCTCGGAACAAGACGTCGACGGCGCGGTCAAAATCCTCGCCGAGATCATGGCCAACGCCCTATGGGACCGACCAGACTACAAAACCCGCGCCCGCGTCACGTAATGCGGTGTGACCCGATGCACCTCCACATTTCATCTTGGCCCAAATACCTATCTGCCTTTTCCCACATGCTTATCGGTGACCCAGTATGAAATGCCCATTGAACACCACCCACGACCCCGCCAACGATGGCGCAGAAATGTCCTTTGACGGGCGCATGTCCTACGGCGACTATCTCGCTATCGACCCCATCCTGAACGCCCAACACCTACGCACCGGCGCGCATGATGAAATGCTGTTCATCATCCAGCACCAAACTTCCGAGCTCTGGATGCGCCTCGCTCTCCATGAACTCAACGCCGCCCGTACCTGCATCGCTGATGGCCGCGTGCGCGAGGCGTTCAAAATGCTGTCCCGCATCGCGCGGATTTTTGAGCAGCTCAATTCCGCATGGGACGTGCTGCGCACCATGACACCGTCCGAATACACCCGCTTTCGGGGTGACCTCGGCCAATCTTCCGGCTTTCAAAGCCACCAGTACCGCCTGATCGAATTTGCCGTCGGCAATCGCAATCCAGCCATGCTGCGCCCTCATGCCCACCGCGCCGATTACACCGCCCTGCTGACAGCCGAACTCGCCCGCCCCAGCCTTTATGATGAGGCATTGCGCTATTTGTACCGCACAGGCCTGCCTGTTCCCAAAGATGTGATCACCCGTGACCTCGCCCAACCCTGGGCCGCCCACGCAGGCGTGCAATCGGTTTGGGAAACCGTCTACCGTGATCCCGAACAGTATTGGGAAGCGTATGAGCTGGCAGAAAAACTTGTTGATTTCGAAGACTATTTCCGCCGCTGGCGCTTTAACCACGTAACAACCGTCGAACGGATCATAGGTTTTAAACGTGGCACGGGCGGCACATCAGGCGTCCAATACCTGCGCCGCATGCTGGAAATAGAGCTGTTCCCAGAGCTTTGGCACCTGCGCACCACACTCTAAACCGCCGCAAAGCCGGGCTAAATACGCGATTGCCTGCCATTTCGGCCAATCGGCTTTGACCCAAAGCCCACTTTATTCTATCCCTAGGGACAATCAAAGAATCCGCTTCTGGCGGCAGTCTAAAGGTATTTGTCATATGCGCAGTTTCAGTTCCACTCTTCGCCTCGCGGGCCTTCCGGTCGCGTTCACCTTGGCATTATCGGCTTGTGTGGCTCCGCAATCGCAAACCGCTTCAGGTGCCACAGCGGGGCGCAACGCTGCCGTGGAACCTGCCGAAACCGCCTATGTAGCGCGGATGGACGGGGCAATCCCTGTACCCGCCATCCCGCTCGAAAAACTGCCCGAGGCGTATCGCCGCCAAGAGGTCGCCTATACATCCGACCGTCCTGCCGGATCAATCATCATCCACCCCGGCCAAAAATTCCTCTATTTTGTCACAGGTCCAAACAAAGCCATCCGCTACGGCATTTCGGTCGGTAAATCCGGCTTTGAATGGGCGGGCGAGGCTGTGGTGTCCGAAACCAAAAACTGGCCCACGTGGACGCCCCCCAAAGAAATGATCGAACGCAGCCCCAAACTGGAAAAGTGGAAAGACGGCCAACCGGGTGGTCCCACCAACCCGCTGGGCGCGCGCGCGATCTATCTGCTGTCTGGTGGGCGAGATTACGGCTACCGCATTCACGGCACGCCCGATTGGTGGTCGATCGGCAAAAACGCCTCGTCGGGCTGTATCCGCATGATCCAACAAGACGTGATCGATTTGAACAAGCGCGTCGCGACAGGTGCCACCGTCCTGGTGCTGAACGCTGATGGGTCGATGCCCAAGGGTCTGAAAATCCCGACCCCGCCAAAGCCAAAGCAATCGGTGGCCAAAGCCGCGCCAGAACCAATGGTGCCGGAATTTGAGATCAAATCCGTGTCCTATGAAGGTGCTGCAACCACGCCTGTGGCACCCGAAACGCCAGCCGTCACACCTACTGTCGCACCAGCGGTCATTCCTGCGCCTACGGTGGCACCTGCCTCTACAGGTGCGGCCCCCGACCAGCCTTTGATCGTCGCACCAGAGTCGCCGGCAAAGGTTACACCGTAACCACGGGGGGCTCGGCTGAAAAACCAAAAGGCGGGTCACATTGACCCGCCTTTTTTTCATCTCTACGCCGAACCAAACCAGCGCCGCGTCAGGCTCCAGCCATAGCCTGCGATACAGGCCGCTTACCTGCCGCCCATGCCGCCGCTGCCGCCCCAAAGGCGGTGAACAGGGGCCGCGACACCGGGTCGGCCGCAGCGTTCCATTCCGGGTGCCATTGCACCGACAACGTGAACCCCGGCGCGTCCTTGATGTAAATCGCCTCAGGCGTACCATCGGGCGCATGCCCATCAATCACCACCCGCGCTCCGGGCTTGCAAATCCCTTGCCCGTGCAGCGTGTTGGTCATCACCTCTTGCGCACCCATCAGCCCCGCGAAAACCCCACCTTCGGCAAAGCGGACGACATGCCGCAGCGCAAACTTTTCCTCAATCGTGCCATCGGGCGGCATGCGGTGGTTCATCCGCCCCGGTAAATCGCGGATCTCTGGGTAGAGCGTGCCACCCATCGCCACATTCACTTCTTGAAAACCGCGACAAATCCCCAAAAACGGCTGCCCGCGCTCCACACAGGCCCGCACGAGAGGCAGCGTAATCGCATCGCGGCAGCGGTCAAAATCACCATGCGCCGGCGTCTCTGCCTCGCCATATTCGGACGGGTGCACATTGGGCCGCCCGCCTGTCAGCAAAAACCCGTCGCACAGCGCCAACAGCTCGTCCACGCTCACAAAATGCGGGTCAGACGGGATGATGATCGGCAAGCCCCCCGCCACATCCGCCACTGCTTGGCTGTTCATCGTGCCTCCGGCATGCACCGGATAGCTTTCATTCAGCAAATTCATATTGCCGATAATCCCGATCACCGGGCGTCTAACTGGGTTCGTGCGCATAGGGCATTCCCGGCAAATAAAATGTCATCCGCACAAGATAGGCCAGTCGGCGCCATAGGTGAAGGGCATAGATGTCCCCAGCCGCCGCTTCACAAATCATTGACTTGCCTTCCCCTTGGGGGAAGCTTGCAAATAGGGCTGACCGCTCACATTAAAGGCTCAAAATGAAACACCTTCTCTTTGCCGTCTCGCTAGCCCTGCCACTTCCCGCCGCAGCCCAAACCGCAATGCCCGCAACTATGGATCACACAGGCCATCAGATGGCGAGTGACCAAAGCCCCTCTTCGATGGCTTTCACGGCTGCCAATGAAAAAATGCACGGCGAAATGGGCCTGCCCCTAACCGGCAACGCCGATGTGGATTTTGCCCAAGGCATGATTCCCCACCACCGAGGTGCCGTCGATATGGCGCGCATCGTGCTGGAATACGGCAAAGACCCCGAAATCCGCGCCTTTGCCCAAGGCGTGATTGACGCGCAAGAGGCGGAAATCACCTGGATGACCGAATGGCTGGCCAAAAACCGCAAATAACGCCGTGACAATCGCGCCCGCCCCGTCAACAAATAGGGAGGTCTTTGCAAAGGCCTCCCCAAACGGCGAAAGAGGCCTGCGATGATCCAAAGATATTCTTTGCAAAACGAGGTGCTGACCCCAATTTCAGGCGCGCTTGCAGACGCGCTTTGGCTTGATATGGACAACCCCACGCCTGACGAAGAGGCCGCCGTACAGACCGCTTTGAACTGTGACATTCCCACCCGCGAAGACATGCACGAGATCGAGATTTCCTCGCGCCTTTATACCTTCAACAACGCCACCTACATGACCGCAATCCTGCCCGCCAACTCGGACAGTGGTGATCCGGTGATGGGGCCCGTCAGTTTTGTGCTTACTCCCACCCATCTGGTCACCATCCGCTACCATGACCCGCGCGTGTTCACCGCTTTTCCGCCGCGTGCGCTTGCCACGCAAATGGAAATGGATGGGCCAAGCGCGGTTCTTGTTGCACTATTAGAGGCGGTGATCGACCGTCAGGCAGACATCCTGGAACGTGCTGCGGCCGATATTGACATACAATCGCGCGCAGTTTTTTTGCCTGCCAAACGCGGAAAAAACCCTGATTATCAAAAGGTTCTGGAAAAAATAGGCCAAATGGGCAACCTTAATTCCAACATCCGCGACAGCTTGCTAACCTTGGACAGGTTGGCCACCTTTCTGGGCCAAATTCTAACCAAGCATAATGACAGCCCTGACCTGCGCGACCGCGCCCGCACCCTTGCCAGCGATGTGAAATCCTTGACCGATCACGCCAATTTTGTCGGTTCCAAGATCACCTTTCTGCTCGATGCCACGCTGGGCCTGATCAACATCGAACAAAACGGTATCTTCAAAATCTTCTCTATGGTGTCGGTGATTTTCCTGCCGCCCACCCTGATCGCATCAATGTTCGGGATGAACTTTACCAATATGCCCGAGCTGCAGTGGGCCTATGGCTATCCCTATGCGATCGGGTTGATGATCACCTTTGCCGTGCTACCGCTTATGTATTTCAAATATAAGAAATGGCTTTAAGAACGGTCCGCAGCACACTGATATAATAATGAAATCAGCGCGCTGAAATCGCCTTTGTCGCGGCCATTATCCCGCCTGCGCCATGCGCAATTCCCAGCGCTTGCATCCCCGTTTCCATCACGGCCAGCACGCCCAGCGTCATATGCGCGTTCACATGCCCCATATGCGCCACCCTCAAAAACCCGTGCCATGCCGGATCACCGGCGGCCGCCATGCCAAGGCTAATCCCCAGCGTCACCCCTGCCTCATGCTCGCACCATTCGCGCAGGCGCGTCGCGTCATTGCCGCCAATCCGCGCGGCTGTCACCGACCAGCCGCGATTCTCGGGCTTGGCCACATTCATTGCAATCGTCGGGCTACCGCTGGACCATACATCAAACGCCGCCCAAACTGCCCCTGCCAGCGCGCGGTGCCGCGCCCAGACGTTTTCAAGCCCTTCTTCCTCCAACATAATCAGCGCCTCGGACAGGCCGTAAATATGGTGCGTCGGCGCGGTGCCGTTAAAGTACTGCCAAAACTCGGAGCCAAAGGCGCGCGGTTCCCAATCCCAATAAGGGGTGCGCAAATCATTGCCCCGACAGCGTTCGCGTGCCTTATCCGAAAACCATACAAACCCAAGTCCGGGCGGGGTCATCAACCCTTTTTGGCTGGCGGCCACGGCCACATCCACGCCCCAAGCGTCCATCCTGAATTCATCACAGCCCAAGCTCGCGATGCAATCCACTGCCAGCAACGCCGGATGCCCCACCGCGTCCAACACCGCGCGCAACGCCGCGACATCGGTTTTGATCGAACTCGAGGTATCAACCTGTGTCGCAAGCAATGCCTTGATCGTATGCCCGCTATCGGCGCGCAATGCAGCCTCGACCCGTGCCATATCAACGGGGGTCGATGTGCCGAAATCCATCACCTCAACATCCACTCCCACCGCGCGGGCAGATTCGGCCCAGCCGATCCCAAACCGCCCCACGGCCAGCACCAAGGCCTTGTCACCCCGCGAAAACAGGTTGGCATTCGCCGCCTCCCAAGTCGCATGGCCATTGCCGATATAGATCGCGCAATTTTGCGATGTTCCCGCCACTGCCCGCAGCCGCGGCCATATCCCCGCCACCACGTCATAGATCTCGCCGCCGTAAATATTGGGCGACGCGCGGTGCATCGCCCGTAGCACGCGGTCGGGCATCACAGAAGGTCCGGGAATGGCAAGATAGGGCCGCCCCCCGGCAAGTGACACAGGGCCAGTACGCGCAGCACTAAAGGTTGGGGAAAAAGTGTTCATCAAAGGCAATCCTATAAGGGCTTGCCGCAATTGCTAGGCCTGCCCGCAACAATCGTCAACACCCCCAACCACCGCGTGCCTTGCAGCCACGGGGGCAATCGCGCTACACCGATCCCACCGCAGGTCAAAACCTTGACGCCCCAAGGCAAAAGCCCGCAAGCGCTGTGCCGATCACCGCGCCGCTCTGAATTAGAGGTATGTGATGACCAATGCCCCCGCAAAAACCCGTACACTGGCCCGCGTGACCGGAAAGGATGCGCAAACCTTCCTGCAAGGCTTGCTGACCAACAGCATCGCCCCCCTCGCCACCGCACCCGGCTTGGTCTGGACCGCGGTCCTATCGCCACAAGGCAAATATCTGGCCGATTTCTTTGTGGTCAACACAGGCGACGCCTTGTTGCTCGACCTGCCCGGTAGTTTGGCCGATGACCTGCTCAAACGCCTGACCATGTACAAACTGCGCGCCGATGTTCAGATCACCCCTGCCCCAGACCTGCACGTCTCACGCGGGCATGGCCCCCAGCCCGCAGGAGCACACCCTGACCCGCGCCACCCTGCCCTCGGTTGGCGCAGCTACGGCCCCACGCCCCAAACCGAACCCGCAACCGACTGGGACGCCCTGCGCGTCACCCACCTGATCCCAGAGACGATGATCGAGCTGATCCCGAACGACAGCTATATCCTGGAATGGGGCTTTGAACGACTGCGCGGCGTCGATTTCCGCAAAGGCTGCTATGTGGGGCAAGAGGTCACCGCCCGCATGAAGCACAAAACCGAACTGCGCAAAGGCATGGCACGGGTCACAATCTCGCATCCCGTCCCAGTTGGAACCGAGATCACCGCTGAGGGTAAACCCGTCGGCCAGATCTTTACCCAAAGCGGCGGGCAGGCGATTGCCTACCTGCGCTATGACCGCGCAAACGATGCGATGACGGCAGGCGATGCGACAGTGGCCTATCTGGGTCAGGATTAACCCTGACCCAAAGGCCCGAAACGAGGCTTACGCCCGTTCGGAATATTCCATCAATTCCGTATGCACGATGATATCTTCATCCACGCCAATAAACGGCGGGATCATGATGCGCACACCATTGTCCAAAATCGCAGGCTTGAAACTATTGGCCGCGGTTTGGCCCTTTTGCACAGGCTCGGTTTCCACGATCCGGCACTTCACCTTCTGCGGCAAGCGCATCGACAGCGCCTCTTCGCCGAAATATTCCACAGTCGCCATCATCCCGTCTTGCAAAAACGGCCGCCGGTCGCCCAGCAAATCCGCTGGCAACTCAATCTGCTCATAGGTCTCAGAGTCCATGAACACCAGCATCCCGTCCGTTTCATACAAAAACTGCTGGTCCTTGTTCTCCAAGGTCACGCGCTCGACCTTGTCTTCCGACCGGAACCGCTCGTTCAACTTGCGCCCGTCGCGCAAGTTCTTCAGCTCGACCTGCGCAAAAGCGCCGCCTTTGCCGGGCTTCACATGGCTCACCTTGACAGCCGCCCACAGGCCTGCGTCATGCTCTAGCACGAACCCGGCTTTAATTTCGTTTCCATTGATCTTTGGCATTATGACAAAACCTTGTCGAAAAGTTGAAGTAATTCTAACAGACCCTATATATACCCGTGTTAGCGCCGACAAGCTTACAAGATACGGTATGTAAAACGATAAGCCATGCACAAGGCGCATGGCAGATATGCCAAACAAGGGATGCCGAATCGCGTGGAAATGGTCATATTGCGCGAACGTCAAAAAACGCAAGAGCAAGAATAGGACGGCCCGATGCTAGACTTCGTAGATGGAACCGCTTTCAACTTTGAACAAGGGCAGCGCGCGCGCAAGCTCTTTGCTGCCGTGGTTCTGGCAGCTCTGGATGATGCCATCGCTGATGACAAGAAATACGGCAACGGTCCTGATCAAATCGCCCGCTGGGCACGGTCGCGCGATGGGCGTGAAGTGCTGTCCTGCGCAGGGATTGACCCAAATGAACGTGTTGTCAAAGGCTTGATGGAATTTGTATCCAAAGGCATTCGCACCTCGGTCGCTTTGTCGCGTGAGGAATCCGAGCGCCGCAATGCGCTGGAACAAGCTGAAGCTGCCTGATCTCACAAAGATCATGACAAAAAACGCGCCTTTTTAGGGCGCGTTTTTTTATATCAAATTGTCAAAAAAAAGGTCAGTCAAAGTCCCGGGCGGTCAGGGCGCGGTTAATCTCGGCCCGCACCAACTTGCGCACATTACGCGTGATACGCTCGCCCAAAGTTCCGCTCAGCTCTTCGCGGATCAGGTCGCGCACCAAATCGCGCAGCACCGTTTCATCAAAAACGCCTTCATCATCGGCGAAAATATCGTCTTTTTCCGCCTCTGGTTTTGCGGCCTCTTTCACAGGCTCCGCCTGTACTTGCTCCGCTTTGGCTTGCGCCTTGCTTGCGGCAGCCCGCTCCATGATCTCGGCAACAGCGGCATCTTCGGCCAAATCGGCGGCAGATTTGTCAAAGCCGTTCTCCAGCGCCTCTCCAAATCTATCGTCATCAGCCAGTTCGGCCTCTTCCACCCATTCCGGGGCTTGCCAAGACAGCGACGACACAGGCGCATCGCCCGTTTCCGGCTCCCAATCATCCTCGGCTTCGGATACGCCTGCCCCGATTTCACTGACCACGCGGGTCAGTTTTGAGGCCGCTGCAGCCTTCGCCCCAATATCATCAGACTCTGCCGTTTTGGTCTGCGCCCAGCCAGGGTGAATGTCATCGTCTTGGCTTTCTGGCAACCAATCCTCATCCGCAACGGTGGTTTCGGGCTGCGCAGCATCTGGTATCAGCGAGTCCGGCATCGCAGCGGCGGGTTGCGCTCCGATTGGCGTTTGTGAAATGCCGTCAAACTCAGGGGCCGCGCTTTCAACAAAAGCGTCCTCCTCGTCATCATCTTGCACCACCTTGCCGCTCACATCGGGGCTAATGGCCTTGAGGCCAGACCGATCCACCACAAAAGCGGTCGCGGGTTCGGCGCCAGTATCTCGGCCAGTATCTTGGGCCGCCACTACGCGCAGTGCTGGGGTCAGCAACAGTTTTCCCGCAGGCTCCGTCGCGACAGGCCGCGCGCCTTCGGCAGGTTTTGCCACAGGGCGAAGATCCTCAGACACAAGTCTGCGAATTGAGGAGAGAACGTCCTCAATATCACCCGAGCTCATTGGTTCTGACATATTTTCTGCCCCATCGCACTCACCCATGACGTAAAGAATTGGCCACACCAAATTCCTTGCGGGCCGCTTACAATTGCACAAAGGTGCAAAGATCTCACATAAACTTTATCCATTCCAATCTCTTATGACAAGGAATTGGGTACGATCCGGTTAACGATTTGCGATATAGTCAAGCACTGTCGCCATTTGAGCTTCAATTAAAGCCCGCTGCTGCGCAAAATCAGACCCAAAAATCTACGTGTTGGTGACATTTTTCCGGATTTTTGTTTGGAACAGAGAATCGCCACGGATCAGGTTAGCATCGCCCGCTAAGCCGCTGACTGTGCTATCATTTTCCGATTGCAGGGCGAAAGCATCTTTTCAGTTGCCGATCGCTTTTAAAACCCGGTCCAACCGCTTGCCTTGCGACGAGGTCGCAGGGGCCGATTTGACCGCGTTGTAATAGGCTTCGGGGTCATAGATCGGGATGCCAAGGTTCAGATGATCCACCGTCAACAGCCCCATCCGGGCCAGCAAAGTGTAGATCCCGATGGAATAACTGGCCTGCGCTGACAGCCGTGCGGTGCGCGCGGCAAGCAGTTCTTGCTCGGCGTTCAGCACGTCCAACGTGGTCCGCGCGCCCAGCTTTGCCTCTTCACTCACCCCGTCATAGGCGGTCTGCGCTGACCGGATTTGGCGGTCGCTGGCCAAAATGCTGGCCTGCGCGACGTCTACGCTAGACCAAGCCGCACCCAGAAATTGCAGAACAACCGCTACCGATTGGTTCAACCCCGCCCGCGCCTGATCCCGCGATGCCAAAGATTGACGGTAAAGCGACGAAGGTTTGCCGCCGGCATATAAGGTCTGGTTCAACCGTATGCCCACAGAAAAACTATCCGAGCTCTTTTGCCGCGCATCGGTCGCCGAAATATTGCCGGTCAAGGTCGGCCCCATATTGGCTTTGGCCAAGGCAATACCAGCCTCGGCCGCTGCCACCTGGTGCTGCAACTGTCGAATACTCGGATGCGTCCGAGTCGCCACGGCCTGCGCATCAGCAAGGCTTTTGGCAGTATTCGGCATCTTGGGCAAACGCTTCAACCCTTTGGGATAATGGCCTATTTTCAGCTTATACGTCTCACGGGCTACGGCATAATCACCTTGCGCCGTCGCCAGTTCAGCCTGCGATGCGGCCAGCCGCGAATCCGCAATGGCCACATCTGTGCGCGTAATCTCACCCACCTCAAACCGATCCCGCGCCGCCCGCAATTCCTGCGTGATCAACCGCAAATTCGCCTCACGTAGCGCCACCGTATCTTGCCGCTGCTGCAAGGTCACATAGGCCTCCACCGCCTCCAGCAACACCTCTTGTTCAAACCCGATCAAGGATTGCCGCGTCGCCAAAACCGTTTCCTTGCGTGCCACAAGCGTCGCTGCATTCCGGCCAAAATCAAGCAGGGTCATCTCGGCCAATAACGACAAACTGCCTGTCAGCCCTTCAAAATTTGGCGTGTGGTTATAACTCGTCCCCGCCTGAAAACTCAGGACCGGCCGCAGGCTTGCCACCGCTTGTGCCACATCCTCATCGGCCGCACGCAACACCGCGCGGTTCTGGTCCAGAATATTCGAATTGCGATAAGCCGCGATCAGCGCATCCGCCAGACTTTCCGCAACCGCCGCATGGGGTAATGCCAACAGGGCACCCAAAGCGCCGGCCCTCAATGCCTTGCTGAACACACTCATCTTATCCCCCAAAATACTGCGCAAAATACTGCGTAAAATACCCCGACGCGCCACCTACAGCGCAAAAATCTCTGTCTTTTCAAATCCGCTCAAAACCGGCGCCGATGCGTTGAACGCATAGCGCCAAGTTACACCATTTTTGCCCTTATGGCCAACCCGTGCAACGCCCAGACTGCCCTCCATAAAGATCGCTGCAATGCGCCCGCCGTCCTTCAACTGCGCGCTCAAAGCCTCCGGCACCTCTTCCACCGCCCCTTCGATCAAGATCACATCATAGGGCCCGTGCTTTGCAGCTCCCGCGGCCAGCGGCCCGGCAATCACCGCCGCATTGTCAATATTATGGGCCGACAGCCGCCCTTGCGCATCGCGCGCCATCGCCTCGTCGTCTTCCACGGCCACAACCGCCTCGGCCAAACGCGCGACAACAGCAGTGGAATAGCCAAACCCGCAGCCCAAATCCAACACCGCTTCATTTGGCTGTACGTCCACTGCGTCCAGCAATTTCGCAAAACTCCGCGCTTCCAGAATCACCCGCCCCTCTGCGATCCGCAGGTTATCCCCGGCATAGGCCGCCTCTTTCTGGCCCGCGCCCACAAATTCCTCACGCGGCACCGACAGCATCGCATCAATAATCGGAAATTTGGTCACATCTGATGGGCGAACCTGCGTATCGACCATAATGGTCCGACGGGCGGCAAAATCGATCATGGTCAAACCCATTCGTATAAGTTGCAGTTACCCAATCTCTTGCCACAGAACCGCGCCATGGGCAACACGCCCCGCACGACTTTTGACCCGCACCGGCAAGCCTGCCATTCCCCCTTGATCCGTGCAAACCAGCAGGCCATTCTGCCCGGCATGACACCGCAGCAATCCCCCACGTGGCCCGCCTCAACAGGCGAAACCTCCTTTTGGGTCGCAAGCACAGGGCGGCCTGCCCCGCGCGCGCCCTTGCCTGGCCCAACGGATACAGATGTCTGTATCATTGGTGCCGGGTTTACCGGTCTTTGGGCCGCCTATTATATCGCCCGCGCGGCCCCAACCCTCAAGATCATCATCGTCGACGCAAACCATGCAGGCTTTGGCGCGTCGGGCCGCAATGGCGGTTGGCTCACGGGCGGCTTTGCGTGGAACCATGAGCGCTACTTGCAGACCAGCAGCGCGCCCGCTGTCCGCAACATGGTCCGCACCATGTCCGGCACCGTTGCCGAAATCACCCGCATCGCCAAAGAGGCTGGCATCGACGCCGACATCCGCCCTACAGATGAACTTTTGGTCGCCACCAACCCGGCCCAAGCCGCAAGGCTGGCGGCCGAGCATCGCACCCGCAGCCATTGGGGCGAGACAAACCTGCAAATGCTCACCGCCGCCGAGCTCGCAACCCGCGTCTATATTCCAAGGGCAGCTTGTGCCCTTCTTGTGCCAAATGTCGCCCGCATCCAACCCGCCAAGCTCGCAACAGGCCTTGCGCGATTGGTCGAACAGATGGGCGTAACGATCCATGACCAAACCCGCGTCACCGCAGTCAAATCGGGCCAAGTGACAACCACACGCGGGCCCATCACCGCGCGCACCATCTTGCGCGCAACCGAAGGGTTCACCGGCCAGTTTCTCGGCCACACCCGCGACCTCCTCCCCCTCAACTCCGCCCAAATAATCACCGCCCCTTTGCCGGATGCAGTTTGGGCCAAGATCGGCTGGCAAGGTTATGAACTCCTTGGCGATTTCGCCAATGCCTATTGCTATTGCCAACGCACTGATGATGGGCGCATCGCCGTGGGCGGGCGCGGTATTCCCTACCGTTTCAACAATGGACTTGATACCAACGGCACCCCGGATGATGAAACGATCCGTCGGCTGCTTGCCATCTTGAAACAGCATTTCCCGGCCGCCGCAAATGCGCCTGTCGACCATGCTTGGTGCGGCACCCTCGGCGTACCGCGCGATTGGTGCGCAAGAGTGGATTTCGACCCCGTAATGCGGCTAGGCTCGGCCGGCGGCTATGTTGGTGTAGGGGTCTCTACGTCCAATCTTGCAGGCCGCACTTTGGCCGATCTCGCCTTGAACCGCCAAACCGACCTTACCACCTTGCCTTGGGTCAACCGCCCCGCGCGCAAATGGGAGCCCGAGCCTTTGCGCTGGCTCGCCATGCGCGGCCTTTACCGCCTGTTAAACGCCGCCGATAGGCATGAGTCGCGCGGTGCGAACCCTTCCCCCTTCGCCACAGTGGCAAATTGGGTCAAAAACACCTAAACTCGCCCGAACCCAAATTCATCTTTGCCCCAAAGCCACACGCAACGCCCCGCCCCAAAGCACCGCCCTCGCCCCATTTCATCTTGGCAAAAATACCTGAAAACGCCCTTACAACCAACCCCGCGCCCGCACCGCTTGCACCGACGCACGCGCCTCCATTGCCGCCATAAAGCCTTCAAGCTTGGGAAAGTCAGCCACCCTCACACCGTCCCCGGCAAGCCAAGTCGTCGCCACATATAAATACGCATCCGCAAGCGTGACCCTAGCCCCCAAGACAAACGGCCCTTCCAAGCCGAACGGTCCGCGCAAAACCTCCGTTTCCAAATACACACAGGCAGCCTGCATCGTCTGCGGCACCTTGGCGCGCATATCGGCAAAACTCGTTTCCAGATCCGCCCAGCGATGCCCCCGCATTTTATGGGCATGGCTCACATGCAAGGTGGACGCGATATAATACATCACCTCGCGCATCCGCGCCGCTTCAAAGGCATCCTTGGGGATCAACCCCGCCGCAGGGGCAAGCGCTGCGATATAGTCCAGTATCGCCCCCGTCTCGGTCAGCGCCCCGCGATCCGTCACCAAAGTCGGCACCCGGCCTTTCGGGTTAATCGCCAGATACTCCGGCTTGGTCTGCGCGCCCGCCCCAAAGTCCAAAACCTCCGGCGTATAGGCTAGTCCCGCCTCTTCCAACGCAATCGCCACCGCGATCGAAACCGTATTTTTGGCCAAAAACAGCTTCATAGACCCACCCTCCCTGCTTGCTTGTCTGCTTGCGCGCACAAGTTAATATTTGGTAAAGAAAAAATTCATTATCTATTTATAACAATGTGTTACAAAAGTGTCCGCGCGCGGCCACCTGCCTTAAACATCGCCCAAAATTTGCCCGCGGTGTTCGGTCAGATAAATCCGTAGCCACGGGGTAAAACGACTCGGATCATCGGCAATCTCTTGCAAAAGCGCCTCAACCCCAACCCACCGCGCCGCCTGCGCCTCAACCGGATTCAAATCCATGGCCAA
>Ga0213861_10002618_pt1 | contig 15326 bp, 14 predicted proteins | sample PICome_4_FD_160110 | JGI IMG/M metagenome (GOLD analysis project Ga0213861, IMG submission 160110) | Coastal seawater microbial communities near Pivers Island, North Carolina, United States - PICO131 | ecosystem: Environmental > Aquatic > Marine > Coastal | place: USA: North Carolina... | reverse complement strand
TGGGTCATCAAAAATTATTTAAGTTAGCTAAATCATATAAAAAAAAATATAATTTAAAAATTGGTGTAATTAATTTTGATCCAATGCCAAAAATGTTTTTTAATAAATCCTTAAAAAATTTTAGATTGTCTAGCATTAATCAAAAACTAAATTTATTAAATAATCTTGGAGTTGATTTTATTGTAACAAAAAAATTTGATAAAACTTTTTCAAAAACAAAATCAATCAATTTTATAAAGAATATTTTATCACACAAACTAAAAGCAAGATTTATATTTGTTAGTAATAATTTTAGATTTGGAAATAAAAGAGAGGGTGATGTAAAATTTTTAATTCAAAATGAAGAAAAGTATGATTATCAAGTCATTAAACCAAAACCTCTTTTGGTAAATAAAAAAATAGTTTCATCTTCTTTAATTAGAAGTTATTTAGAAAAAGGTTTCTTAGAAAGAGCCAATAAATTATTAAATAAAAAGTGGTCTATTGAAGGGATCGTTCAAAGAGGTAGACAAGTGGGAAAAAAAGTTGGTTTTCCAACATGTAACATAGATATAAAAGATTATATTTTAGCTAAACCAGGCGTTTATGCAGTTAGAGTTTCAAGAAAAAATAATTTCAAAACTCTCAAAGGGATAGCAAATATAGGTTATAGACCCACATTTAATCAAAAAAAAATCTTACTTGAGGTTCATTTGTTTAATTTTTCTGGAAATCTTTATAATAAGTACTTATCAGTTGAGTTTTTAAAATTTATAAGAAAAGAGAAAAAATTTAAGAATATTAATAAGCTTAGATCTCAAATTAAATTAGATTTAAAAATAGCAAAAAGAGCATAATGAGTAATTCACAAATCAATCTTCCCAAAACTGCTTTTTCTATGAAAGCCAATTTACCCTTAAGAGAACCAGAAATTTTAGAATATTGGAAAAAAATTGATCTTTACCAAGAGCTTAGAAAATCAAGCAAGGGTAAGGAAAAATTTGTCTTACATGATGGTCCTCCCTACGCAAATGGCAATATACATATGGGTACTGCTTTAAATAAAATTTTAAAAGATATTATTGTAAAATTTCATCAAATGGATGGAAAAGACTCGATATATGTTCCAGGATGGGATTGTCATGGATTGCCGATTGAGTGGAAAATAGAAGAACAATATAAAAAAAATAAAAAAAATAAAAATGAAGTACCGATAGTTGAATTTAGAAAAGAATGTAGATCATTCGCTGAAAAGTGGATTGAGGTTCACAAAGGACAATTTAAACGACTAGGTGTGATAGGTGATTGGGAAAATTATTATTCTACAATGAGTTTTGATGCAGAGGCTCAAATTGTTAGAGAATTAGGAAAATTTTTAAAAGAGGGGAGTTTATATAGAGGGTTCAAACCTGTTTTGTGGTCTACAGTTGAAAAAACTGCGCTTGCAGATGCAGAAGTTGAATATCAAGATCATAAATCTGATACTATCTATACATCTTTTCCCATAAAATCTTCCAACATAAAAGAACTTGAAGGAAGTGAGATCATCATTTGGACAACAACTCCATGGACTATACCAGCAAATAAAGCTTTAGCTTATAATGAAGCTCTTGATTATGTGTTGATACAATTAAATGATGATGGTGATTTTAAAGACAGAAAGATAGTAATAGCTCAAGCCTTATTAGACTCTGTTTTAAAAGAATGTTCAATAAAAGATTATAAAGAGATTAAAAAATTTAAAGGAAAAGATTTTAAAGACACAATCTGTAACCACCCTTTTTTCAATTTGGGCTATGAATATGATATCCCAATGTTGGAAGCAAGATTTGTAACAACAGAACAGGGAACAGGTATTGTGCATTGTGCTCCAAGTCATGGACCTGATGATTTTAACTTATGTTTAAATCATGGAATTAAAGCTATAGAAACAGTTGATGGTGATGGAAAATATACAAAGAACGTTCATTTATTCGAAGGTAATCATATTTTTAAAGCTAACCCGATTGTTATTGAAAAACTCAAAGAACAAAAAAAATTATTAGCAAATGGTGAGCTAACACATTCTTACCCTCATTCATGGAGATCCAAAGCTCCATTGGTTCACAGAGCAACACCTCAATGGTTTATATCAATGGAAAGTCATAAATTGAGAGAGACAGCTTTAAAAGCACTTGATGAAACGACGTTTTATCCCAGCAAAGGAAAAGAAAGATTAAGATCTATGATTGAAACTAGACCTGACTGGTGTGTTTCAAGGCAAAGAGTTTGGGGAGTTCCTCTTCCAATTTTTGTGAATAAAAAAACTAAAGAAATATTAGTTGATGATGAAGTTAATGAAAATATAGCAAATATTTATGAAAAAGAAGGTTCTGATTGTTGGTTTTCTGATAATCCACAAAGATTTTTAGGTGAAAAATATAAGTCAGAAGATTATGAAAAGTTAAGTGATATTGTTGAAGTATGGTTTGATAGTGGATCTACACACTCATTTGTTTTAGAGAAAAGAGAAGATTTAAAATGGCCAGCATCTATGTATCTTGAAGGTTCAGACCAGCATAGAGGATGGTTTCATTCATCATTACTCGAGTCTTGTGGAACAAGAGGAAAAGCTCCATTCGAGTCAATTTTATCACATGGTTTTGTTGTTGATGGAAAAGGATTAAAAATGTCCAAATCACTTGGAAATGTAATTGCTCCTGAAGATATTTTGAAAAAATATGGAGCCGATATTTTAAGAATTTGGGTAGCTTCATCTAACTATGCTGAAGATTTAAGAATTGATCACTCAATTCTAGATCAGCACGCTGACTCTTATAGAAAAATTAGAAATACTTTTAGATATTTACTTGGAAATCTTAATGATAATTTTGAAGAAATTGAATTAGAAAAAATAAATTTATCTGAATTGCCTGAATTAGAACAATTTATGCTTCATAAAATTTATTCTTTAAATGAAAATTTTAAAAATTATTTTAATAATTATGATTTTCACAATTTATACAAAGAACTGCTAAATTTTTGTACAGTAGATTTATCAGCATTTTATTTTGATATTAGAAAAGACTCATTGTACTGCGATTCTAAAGACTCTAAAAAAAGAAAATCTACAATTATTTTGCTAAATGTTATTCTAAACTCATTATTAAAATGGTTTGCTCCAATTCTATCTTTTACTACAGAGGAGATATACAAGTTAATAATGGATGATAATAAAAGTATTCATTTAACAAAATTTTTAGACTATCCAAAAAATTTCAAAAATGAAAATTTAAATCAAAAATGGTTAGAGCTAATTAAAATCAGAAATGTTTGCAATATTAGCATTGAAGAAAAAAGAGCAAGTAAAGAAATTGGATCAAGTTTAGAAGCAAGTTTAAAAATTAATTTAGATAAAAAACTAAATGAAATTTCAAAAGATGTAGATTTTTCAGAACTATGTATTACCTCAAGTGCAGAAGTTTCTTATTTAGAAAATTCTGAAACAAAAGTTCAAACATCAAAAGCAGAGGGTTCAAAATGTCAAGTCTGCTGGAAAATTAATAAAGAAGCATGTTCAAGAAAAACTTGCCCAAAACACACTGAATGATATTTAAATTTTTAAGCAAAAATTTTTATATTAGTTTTTTAATGGTAGCTTCAATATATTTTCTAGATAGGCTAACAAAAATGTACGTTATTCAACTAGATAAAAATAATCTAGGGTCAGATATCTTTAATTCTGCTTATTTAAATATTGTATTAATTTGGAACAAGGGAATTGCGTTTGGTTTATTTTCTTTTAATGAGTCGCACTTATATAATATTTTAAGTTTAATAATTTCGATAATAGTTCTCATATTAGTTATAATGGCACTAAAAAGTCAGGGCTTTAAAAGATATTCTTTGCTAATGATAGTTGGTGGAGCGCTAGGTAACTTACATGATAGAATTTTTTTTAATGCTGTGCCTGATTTTATAGATTTCCATGTAGGAAATTTTCATTGGTTTATTTTTAATGTATCAGATATATTTATTACATTAGGTGTAATTAGTATGATTGTTTTAGAGATAGCAGACAATAAAACTGAAAAAAAATAATGATAAAAAATATTAAGTTTTCACTTTTGATAATTTTAAGTACTATTTTACTATCAAATTGTAGTTCAGTTCAAAAAGCATTCGATCCACAGAATAAAAACACATCTGATGAATTCTTAGTTGAAAAAAAATCTCGTCTTTCCATGCCGCCAAGCTTCGAAGAATTACCAGTCCCGTCAAATGAAAAAGTAGATAAAGAAAGTCAAATTAATAATATTGAGTCACTAATTACTGAAAAAAATAATAATGAAAAATTAGAAGCTGATGAGTCAGATAAAGACTTTGAACAGTCAATACTTGATAAAATCAAAAATAATTAATGTTTACTCAAAATATAAGTTTTAAAAACTTTTTAATTAAAAAAAAAAAATTAATTGTAAAAAAAAAATTAAAATTGATTTTAAATGAAAAAAATCAAGTAATTCGCTCGCTATCAAAATCTTACAAAGACAGCTTTAGTAAAAAAAATACAAAACATTTTAATAAAAAATTTGACTATCGGATTATAGGAATGGGAGGATCCACTCTTGGGGCTCAAGCAATTTATGATTTTTTAAAAAAAAAAATAAAAAAAAATTTTATATTTGTTGATAATTTGAGTGCTTTTGAAAATAAAAAGACAAAGAAAAATCTAAATAATTTAATTATATCAAAATCAGGAAATACAACTGAAACTATTGTAAATGCAAATATTTTAATCAAAAAGAAAGATAAAAATTTATTTATAACAGAAAATAAAAAAAGCTATTTAAGTTTACTTGCTCAAAAATTAAAAGCAGAAGTAGTTGATCATAATAATTATATAGGAGGAAGATATTCTGTTTTATCAGAGGTTGGAATGTTGCCTGCAGAATTAATGGGACTAAATTATAAAAACTTTAGACAATTAAATAATTTAATAAAAAATAATTTTTTTTTGAAGGCGTTAGTTTCGAATGTAGAAGCTACAATTTATTTTTTAAAATCTAAAAAATTTAATTCAATTATTATTAATTATGATGAGCAATCAACTAATTTATTTAATTGGTATCAACAATTAGTTGCCGAGAGTCTCGGTAAAGAAAAAAAAGGTATACTTCCTATTATTTCTGTTATGCCAAAAGATAACCATAGTGTAATGCAATTATATCTTGATGGTTTTAAGAATAATTTTTTTACATTTTTCTACTCACATGAAAATAAATCTGCAAAAATAAATAATGAGTCAGTTTTGTTAGAGCAAAAATATTTAAAAAATAAAAATATTAACCAAATTATGTATGCTCAAAAAAAAGCTACAGAAATTGTTTTTAAAAATAAAAATATCCCATTTAGAAGTTTTGAAATAAGAAAAAGAGATGAAAAAACACTAGGAGAGCTTTTTTGCTTTTTTATTCTCGAAACAATATTAATTGGTAAAGCACTAAAGATTAATCCATTTGACCAACCAGCAGTAGAACTTATAAAAAAAGAAACTAAGAAAATTTTACTCTAAAAATAAGATCCAAATATAATTTTTGAAATTCCATATTTTTTTTCATCAATTAATTGAAAATTTTTTGGAAATATATCTATTTCTTTTTTATGCCTATGAATAATAATTATGCCGTTATCTTTAAGAATTTTATTTTTAATTATAGTGTTTAGAATATTTTCCATAGCCTTTTCTTTGTATGGTGGGTCTAAAAAGATCACATCATATCTTAAATTTAAACTTTTAAATTCAAACTTATTTAAAATATCTGACTCAATAATTTCATAATTAATTTCTGATTTTAAATTATTTAAATTTTTTTTGAGAATGGGTAAAACTCCTTCATATTTTTCTATAAATGTCACATGACTAGCGCCTTGAGAAAGACACTCAATACCAAAAGAACCTACTCCAGAAAATAGATCTAAAATGTGTGCTTGGTTTATGTCTATTGAAAACTTATTTGAATGATTAATTATGTTGAATATTGATTCTTTTGTAAGATCTTTTAAAGGCCTAGTTTCTCTATCTATAGGCTCAATTAGTTTTTTTCCCTTAAATTTACCACCTATGATTCTCATTAATCAATAACTTTATAACCAATATCTCTTCTATAAAATCCACCATTCCAATCTAATTTTTTTATATATTGATGCACTTCATCTCTAGCTTCTAAAAAATTATCCGAGAGTGAGATAAAATTAAGTACACGTCCGCCAATAGCATATATTTTATCATTTTCTTTTTTAGTTCCGGCATGAAATATAAAATTGTTTTCACCTGGAATCAAATTTTCTAAATTATTTATTAAAATATTTTTTTGATAGTTATCTGGATATCCTTTTGAACATAAAACAACACATAAACTTTTTTTATTAGTCCACTCAATATTTATATCTGCAAGTTTTTTATTACAACAAGCCTCAAGTATTTCTACAAAATCAGTTTTTAATTTTGGAAGAATAGTTTGGCACTCAGGATCGCCCATTCGGACATTGTATTCAATTAGATAAGGTTCATTTTTAACAATCATTAAACCTGCATATAAAAATCCTCTATATTCAGTGCCAAGATTTTTAAGTCCTTTAAGCGTAGGTTTAATAATTTTACTTAAAATTTTATCTTCTAAATCATTATTTATTAGGCGTGAAGGTGAGTATGCTCCCATACCACCTGTATTTTTACCTTTGTCTCCTTCAAGAACTCTTTTGTGATCTTGTGCAGTTTCAAAACTCTTAATAGTAGTTCCATCACTAATTATAAAAAAACTCATCTCTTCACCATCAAGAAATTCTTCTATAAGAATATTTTTAGCTTCTCCAAATTTTCCATCAAATATTTCCTCGACTGCCAAAACACTTTCTTGTTTATTATTGCAAATATAAACTCCTTTGCCTGCTGCTAGGTTGTCTGCTTTAATTACATTGGGATATTTCGAATTTTCTAAAAATTTTTTTGCTTCAATTCTATTTTCAAAAATACCAAAGTTAGCAGTAGGGATATTATATTTTTGACAAAGTTTTTTAGTAAAAATTTTAGAACCTTCGAGTTGAGAAGCAATTTTGTTAGGCCCAAAGACTTTAATATTAAACTTTTCTAAATAATCTACAATTCCATTAACTAATGGTTGCTCAGGCCCTACTACAACTAAATCTACAGAGTTGTCATTAATGAATTTGTGCAATATTTCAAATTCATTAATATCTAGTTCAACATTGGTCGCAATTTTTGAAGTTCCAGCATTTCCAGGGATACAAAAAATTTCATTAATAGTAGAAGATTTAGATATCGTTGCTACTAATGCGTGTTCTCTGCCTCCGTTACCTATAATTGCAATTTTCATATTAACATTTATATATCTTATAAATGAAAAATAAATTAGCTAAATTAAAATATATGCCTAATAATTTTCAAATTATTGAAGAAGGTGACCATGTAATTTGTGCAATCTCAAAAAAAATAATACCTTTGGAAAATTTAAATTATTGGAATGTAGAGAAACAAGAAGCTTATTTTTCTTATGTTGAGTCTTCAATTAAAAGGGAGATAGAAGATAATTAATTTTTCCATCGATCATGTGTCCAAATCCATTGATCAATATTTTTTAAAATCATCTTTTCAAGAACCTGGTTAAGAAATTCAGTAATTTCTAAGATCGACTTTGTTTTACTTACTTTGATTGGTTCAGAGATATAAATATTAAAATAATTTGATTTCTTTCGTTCAATATAAATAGGCACTAGCTCACAATTATATTTTTTTACCAATTGAGCTGGTATAGTTGTAGTTGTTGCTAAATTGTTAAAAAACTTTACTTTTTCACCCTCTCTAACACGCTGATCTATCATTAAAGCTATTGATTTTCCTTCAATCAAGTTTTTAATTATTTCACGGCTTCCTGCTCTACCTTTTCTAATCTGATTTTTACAAATATTTTCTTTTCTGATTTTCTCCATTGTTTCATTTAAAAAAATGTTATTTAAAGGTCTATATATTGCAGCAAGGTCAATTCCTGCTTTTTCTATTTCCATTGCCATAAGTTCAAAATTATTAAAGTGACCTGAGATAAATACGGCTTTTTTATTATATTTTTTTAAATTTTCTAAATGCTCTAAACCATCTATTGAGACAAACTTTTTTAGATCATTATTTCTAAATTTTTTTAAATAAACGTATTCAGCAAAAATTCTTCCATAATTACCAAGTACATTAGAAGCTATTTTTGACGGATCATCAGAGTGTTTAATTTTTGCTTTTTCTAAATTTTTAATTATCATTTTCTTTGATCTAAATATTGGTCCTATTGTTTTTCCAATAAAAAAACCTAAGTTTGATGAAAGTCGATATCCTATTAGCCGAAATAAAATAAATAAAATTTTAATTAAAATGAATTCTAAAAAGTAAGCTATTTTTTTCATAATTTTGATAATAGAATTTTTTTTAATTTTATTTTATCTTTGATTTCTAACTTAATTTTCAAAAATTTTATATTTTTTCTTTGAATTTTATTTAGACGAAAAAAATCCTTTTCTGTTGTTACTAATGTTAAATTTTCTTTTTTGGCACAATCTTTTAATTTTTTTAGATCAATATTTGTAAATTTGTGATGATCAGGAAAAATTATCTTTTTATTAATATCAAATTTATATTTAATTAATGTTTGTTCAAACTCATGTGGATTCCCAATACCACAAAACATTAAATATTTTTTTTTTAAATCAAATTTTTTTAAATTTAATGGTTTATATTTTCCTTCAAATATTTTTAAATTTTTATTTATAGATTTTAATTTAGATAAAAGTTTTTTATTTTTTCTCTCTCCATTTAAAAAAATTAAATCATAATTCTTTATTACATTTAAATTTTCTCTTAAAGGTCCTGCTGGAAGCATATATTCATTTCCAAGTGCATATTCTGAATTAAAACATACGATTTTTAAATCATAATTTATATTTTTTTGTTGCAAGCCGTCATCTAAAATTGCTACTTGATAATTATTTTTTGAAGCATTAAAAAGCGCATTCTCTCTATTAGTTGATGATATAATCTTACCTCTATTATTTAATAAATTAATTTCATCTGAGTGATTTTTATAATTTTTTTTTATAAATACAGTCTTAAATTTTTTTCTAAGCAAATCATTTATTTCTATTGCTAAGGATGTTTTGCCTGTTCCACCAACAAATATATTCCCAATACAAATGGTTTTAATTTTAAAGTTTTTTTTAATTAAAAATTTTTTTGAAATATTGATTAAAAATGTAATTATTGATAGCGGATAAAGTGTTAGTGAAATAAAATTTTTTGTTTCCCAAAATTTAGGCTTAATTAATCTCATATTAAATATCTTATTATATAAGATAAATTTTTTTTAAGAACATCATTTCCTATTTTAGTAATTTTTTTTATATTTTTATTAGGAGCTTTTGTATTTAATTTTTTTAAAATCAAATTTTCCATTTTTGAAATATCAGATGTGGATGATGCCATTTTAAGATTATTTAAAAAAGCATATATCTCCTTAAAGTTTTTTACATTAGGTCCATTAATTATGTAATTTCCTAATCTTGCAGGCTCCAGTGGATTTTGACCACCATGTTTTATTATTGATCCACCTACAAAAGATATATTTGTTAAATTGTAAAACCTAGAAGATTCACCATAACTATTAACTAAATATATATCTGTGTCTTTTTGAAGCTTTTGATTTGAAGAATGTGTGATGCAATTAAGATTAAGATTGTTCAAAGCATGTATAATTTCATTAGTTCTATCAACATGTCTTGGAATTATTATTGTAATTAATTTTTTTTCTCTTTTTTTTAGTCTCTTATGTAATTTTCCAATTAATACTTCTTCATCGTTATGAGTGCTTGCTGCACACCATACTTTAAAATTTTTGAATTTATTTCTTAATGATTTTGCTAAATGACCCTGATTATTTTTTTGACCATAATACTTTAAATTACCTGCTGTCTTTATATTTTTAACTTTTAACAATTTAAGATATTTTAAAGTTTCTAAGTTTTGAGGTAATGCCAATGATATTTTTCCAAATACTTGGTTTGCAAAGTTTGGAAAAATTTGCCATTTATTAAAACTTCGTTCTGTAATTCTAGCATTCATAATTATAATTGGAATATTACTCAATTTTAAATTATTAAACATATTGGGCCATATTTCTGAGTCTATAAAAATTGCTAATTTTGGCTGCCAACATTTAATAAATCTCTTTACTATATACTTATTATCTAATGGAAAATATATATGTGACGTTTTCTTTAATTTAAGTTTTGTAAAAATTTTCCCTGAACTAATAGTTGATGTTGATAGTAAAATATCTTTTATTTTTTTATTTTTTTCTAATTTTCTAATAACTGGAACAATGCTCATTAGTTCACCAACACTCGCTGCATGTATCCAAATTTTTTTTTTATTTCTTTTTTGAGAATAAATACAAAATTTTTCTCCAACTCTTTTTATATCTTCTTTACCTCTTAATATTCGGTAAAGAATAATTATAGGCGATATGATGATAGTTAGGTTTGTAAGTATGTTGTAAAAAAAATACATTAATGCTCTTTAATTTGTCGTTCATAAAAATTTTTGTAAACTTTTGATTGTGTTAAAAGCTCCTCATGTTTTCCAGAGTCAATGATTTTACCACTATCAACAACATATATTTTATCTGAGTTAAGAATTGTTGATAATCTGTGAGCTATTACAATTGTCGTTTTGTTTAAAGTTAATTGACCAAGTGCTTTTTGTATTTTTTCTTCAGTTTTAGAATCTAACGATGAAGTAGCTTCATCCAATAATATTATTTTACTTTTTTTTAGGAAAGCTCTTGCTATCGATAGTCTTTGTTTTTCTCCACCTGATAACTTAACTCCATTCTCACCAATCATAGTTTCATAGCCATTCTCTAAATTATTTATGAATTCACTACACATTGCTTGTTCCGCTGCCTCAAGAATCTCTTCATTGCTAGCTTCTGGCCTAGCGTATTTAATATTATTTAAAACTGTATCGTCAAACAATGTCGTGTTTTGATCAACTATTGATATTTGGCCTCTTAAAGATGCCAAATTAAACAAAGATATATCTTGGTCATCCAATTGAATGGTACCATCAGTTGGAGCATAAATTCTTGGTATCATATTTAATAATGTTGATTTTCCTGATCCACTATGACCAACCAATGCTGTCATTTTGCCACCAGCAAAATTTACATTAACATTTTGAAGGACTTTATTTTCAGGATTAGATTTGTAGACAAAGTCAACATTTTCAAAAATTATATTTCCATTTGAAATATTCAATTTATCTTTATCCTCATTTAAATTGATTTCATTATTTATGTCTATAATTGGAAGAATTCTATTTGCTGCTGCCAAACCTTGTTCAATTGCAACATTGACTTTAGTTAGTGTTTTTACAGGCTGATAAGCTAGCATCATTGCAGCAAGGAATGAAAAAAAGTTATTTATTGCTAACTCACCACTAATAATTAATTTTCCAGAATAAAATATCAAAATAGCAATCATTATACCCGTTAGTATTTCCATCACAGGTGCAGATCTAATGTAAACAGCTGAAATTTTTGCTGATTTTTCTTTTAAATCATTTACAAATTTTTCTGACCGCATATTTTCAAAATTTTCTCTTTGAAAAATTTTTATTATTTTATGATTTTTGAAAAGATCAATTAAATATCTATTCAAATCACCAGATTTTTCTTGTGCTTGAGTTGAAATTTTACTCATTCTTTTGCCCAAAACTTTTGCAGTTATTGAAGCAAGCGGAATCATAATAATTGCTATTAATGATAATTTCCAGTTTTGGAAAAACATTACAAAAAGTAATCCTATTAACGTTAGACCATCTTTAAAAATACTTAAAAATGCATCTGCTAACATTCTGGTGATTTGATTTACGTCAAAATTTAAATTTGATATATATTTACCAGAATGTTTACTTTCAATAGTTTCAGTATCAGCTTTAATAAAAGATTTAAGCATATCTGTTTGCAAAATTTTTTTTACTTCCTCAGATACATTGATCATAAGTAGTTTTGCCAGATAGAGCGAAATACCCTTTGCACTAAAAGCAACAATAATTGCAAGTGGAATAAGAATTATCAAAGTTTGATCTTTGTTAATAAATATTTTTTCTATTGCTGGATCTAAAAGCCAAGCTGTTGCAGAAGTGCTTATGGCAACAATAATTGAAAACATCGCAGCCAATAAGATTTTACTAATAAATTTTTTAGTATACTCGTGATAAAGTCTTTTGAATATTTTTGCTTTCATTATTTTCTATATTAACTTCCCAATAAGAATATTAATAAAAACTATCAATCCTAAAAAATTATTACTTTTAAATTTAGATAAACAATCAATCGACTGATTGATATTTAATTTTTTGACCTGAAATATGAGTAACTGTAAAATAGGGATAATCATAAATAAAAAATAATAGATTTTAAATTTCATTAATATTCCAACTAAAAACAAAGATATGATGAACAAAGAGTATGAAATAAACAAAAATTTTTTTGGATCATTTTTAAATTTTATTGAAGTTGATTTTACCCCTATTATTTCATCATCTTTAATATCTTGAAATCCATAAATTGTGTCGTAGCCTAGTGTCCAAAATATGGCTCCTAGATAAAATATAATTGGAATTATTGAAACTTCATTTGCAATTGAAATCCAAGCTAAAATTAACCCATAATTAAATGTAATTCCGAGAAATAATTGAGGCCAATAAGTAATTCTTTTCATTAATGGATATGTAAACGCCAAAGGCATTGAGACTAAAGCCATTAAGATTGTAAAATTGTTAAAATTAATCAACACTAAAAAGGCTATGCCACATAAAAATAAAGCATATGTTGATGCAAGTTTAATGGATAGCTTGCCAGATGCAATGGGTCTATTTTTAGTTCTTTCTACTTTCTTGTCAAAATTTTTATCTACTATATCATTTACTATGCATCCTGCTGATCGCATCAATATTGAGCCTAAAAGAAAAAGTGAAGAATAAAAAAAATAATTAATTAAATCTGAATTAAAATCATACACTATTGTTAGACCCCAAAGACATGGCCAAAACAAAAGCATAAAGCCAATAGGTCTTTTTAATCTTGTGAGTTCAATAAATAGATTAATTTGGTTCATATTTTACTTGTAAATAACAAAGGCTAGATTCATAATCAAATTGATTCGTATGAATATAGATTACACAGTTACTGCATTAATGTTTCCAGCTATTCCTCTGTTAATGAGTGTCTATAGTAACAGATTCCACTCTCTAAGTATGTTGATTAGAGAACTTCATGATGAGCATGTATATGAGAATCATATTCCTCATGAATGGAAAAAACAATTTATAAATCTAAGTGGACGAATTACACTTCTTAGATGGACAATCATGTTTGCAGCTTTTGGATTTTTGTTCAATATGTTAACTGTATTAGGTCTTTATCTAAACGAAGTTTTTATTGCGAGACTGATTTTTGGTTCTTGTTGTTTATCCATGATTATTTCAATACTTTTTTTTATTAGAGAAATTCATATATCAACGAATGCACTTAAACTGCATATGGCTGATATGGATGTAAAGCTTGATTAAGGAAGTATAACCGCAGGACCTAAAATTTTTCTACCCTCTAAATCTTTATGAGCTTCAACAACCTGATCTAATTTATATTTTTTAAATATATTTATTTTAACTTTTCCAGAACTGATTTTTTCAAACATTATTTTTGATGCTTCATCAAGCTCCTCTTTAGTTGATAGGTATTGTTGCATTGCAGGCCTTACAAGATACAATCCTTTTGGTTGAAGCATTTTAGGAACATTAATATCAGATAAAGGGCCTGATGCATTTCCAAATGAAACCATCATTCCTCTTACTGCTAAACATTCAATAGAGCCATCTAAAGTATCTTTACCAACACCATCGTATACAACTGGAACACCTTTACCATCTGTAATCTCTAAAACTTTTTTTGCAAAATCATCTTTATTGTAATTAATAACATGATCGTAACCATTTTCTTTTGCTATATTTATTTTTTCATCTGATCCAACAGTCCCTATAACAGTGCATCCTAAACTTTTAGCCCACTGACCAAATATTTGACCAACTCCTCCTGCAGCTGCATGGAATAGAATTGTTTGTCCTGATTTTACAGGAAATGTTTTGTGTAATAGATAAAATGTAGTTAAACCTTTTGTCATTAATGTTGCAGCAACTTCTAGGTCAATAACATCTGGAACTTTAACAAGATTTTTTGTTGGGTAATTTCTGTGTGTTGAATAAGAACCTAATGGAATACCTGCATAAGAAATTTTATCACCAACTTTAAACTCTTTAACGTTTTCTCCAATATCAGTAATAATACCTGCGCCTTCTAAACCTAGACCAATTGGTAGGTTTAATGGGTACAAACCAGATCTATGGTAAGTATCGATATAATTTAGTCCAATAGCTTTTTGTTCTATTGTTACTTGGTCAGGACCTGGCTTATCTAAAGTAATATCTTTAAGCTCCAAAACTTCAGGACCACCAGTTTTTTTAATTTCTACAGCTTTCATAATTTATTTTACAAATGTATCATTATGATAATCTTGAACTGCTTGCAAGATTTCTGCTTTAGTATTCATCACAAACGGCCCACCTCTTGCAATTTCTTCATTAATTGGTTTGCCTGAAATTAATAAGAACTTAGCATTTGATTTAGCTTTAACAGTTAAATCTTCACCTCTAGTTAGTAGTATCAAGGTGCTATCTTTAACATTTTCGTGTTTATTATTACCAACTTCAATTTCACCATTAACCAGATAAATAAAAGAATTATGAGTTAATGGTAATTTAAAATTAAACTCCTTATCTTTATTTAATTCAACATCAAAATAAACTGGTTCAACATTATGACCTTTGACAGGCCCTTCAGCATTTTCAAATTTACCAGCAATTACTTTAATTGTTTTATCATTATCTTTGTGAACACTCATTTTATCTGCATCGATATAAATATATTCAGGCTTACTCATCTTTAGTTTGGCAGGCATATTAACCCATAATTGAAACCCATGAAGTTTACCTTCTTTCATTGCTGGCATTTCAGAATGAATTATTCCACTTCCTGTTTTCATCCATTGAACATCTCCTGCGGTCATTCTACCTTCACCACCTGTGCTATCTTTATGTTCAAAATCTCCAGCCAACATATACGTAACTGTTTCAATTCCTCGATGAGGGTGGGGTGGAAAACCTGCAATATAATCCTCACTATTTTCTG
>Ga0213861_10002617_pt1 | contig 15327 bp, 14 predicted proteins | sample PICome_4_FD_160110 | JGI IMG/M metagenome (GOLD analysis project Ga0213861, IMG submission 160110) | Coastal seawater microbial communities near Pivers Island, North Carolina, United States - PICO131 | ecosystem: Environmental > Aquatic > Marine > Coastal | place: USA: North Carolina... | reverse complement strand
TAATAAAAAATTTGAAAAAATAAGTTACGAAAGTTTTCAATTTACAGAAGAAGGTTTTGATAAAAATTTTATATCAAAATTTGAGGAAGCAGATCATATTCTTCTATCTATAGCTCCAATTAACGGAACTGATATTGTTATTAAAAATCTAAAAGATTACTTTAAATCAAGTAAATTTAAATGGATAACATATCTTTCTGCAACAAGTGTTTATGGAAACCACAATGGAGAATGGGTTGATGAAAATAGTGAAACTAAGCCAAACTCACCAAATGGCGTTGAAAGACTTAAAGTTGAAAAAGAATGGATGCAATTAGCGAGTAAATTCGATTTACCATTTCAAATTTTTAGATTGTCAGGAATTTATTCTAATCAATATAATATTTTAAAACGATTAAAATTAGGTGAAGTTAAGATTATTAATAAAAAAAACCATTTTTTCTCACGTATTCATGTAGAAGATATTGCAAATATTTTATTTAGTTCTTTAAATAATTTTAAAAAAAAAGAAATTTATAATATTTCAGACAATCAACCTGCGTCTGCAGAAGAAGTCACGATGTATGGTGTCAAACTGCTAGGAATTGATAAGCCCAAAACTATAGAAATTAGTGAAGTAGAAAGCGACATGTTAAAAAATTTTTATAAAGACTCAAAAAAAGTTGATAATAAAAAAATGAAAAAATTTTTTAATCATAAATTAAAGTATCCTACTTATGTTGAAGGGTTAAACTATATATTCAACAATATTATTTAATTCTTTAATTACCCTTTTTAAAGGAATTTGATTTGATAAACTGTGGTCCCCGTTTTTAATTACCACCAATTTCTTTTGTGCATTAGGAAATACTGTAAGAACTTTTTTTGAAAAAGATACCGGCACAACCTCATCTTTACCACCATGAACCATCGTTACTTTAATTTTTGATCTTATTTTTTTAGATATTATTTTATTTTTCCTTCCATCTTTTATTAATTGAAACGTTATCGGGTATTCATTTAATTTATTCTTAAAACTTGATCGACCATGTTTTATTGTAATTATACCTTTTGTTTTAATTTCCATTTTCATTTTTTTTGTAAATTTTTTCCACATCAACCTTTCAAGAAATTCGGGAGCAGAGCCAATGCCAACAAAACCTAAAATTTGATTTTCAAAATATTTAAACTGATTTAAAGAAATCCAGGCACCCATGCTAGAACCAATAAGTATAAATTTATTTTTTTTAACAATTCTTTTAATTGAATTTTTAGCATCATTAGACCATATAGTTATGTTTCCTTTTGTAAATTTGCCAGACGATTTACCATGTCCAGAATATTCAATGGCTAAAAAACCTAATTTTTTTTTAACAGCATATTTTTTAAAGGCTTGAGGTTTTTTTCCATCAATATCAGACATAAAGCCTGGAAGAAAAATTATATATAGTTTTTTTTTAAAATAATTGTCTATATATCTAAGCTTTTTTGTATTTGAAATTTTTAAATATTTAAATTTTTTCATATAAGTATTTTAATTTGTTATTATATATCAATTAACATGAGTACAAAAATAAATGTTCTTCAAGTAATACCTAAGCTTGGTTATGGCGGCGCCGAAACAGGTTGCTATGATATTGCACATTATTTAGCTGAAAAGGAATGTGGTTCATTTATTGCAACAGCAGGTGGTGAGTTATTAAAATTTATTAAAAAAGATAAAGTTAAAATCATTAGACTACCTGTTCATTCTAAAAATCCAATATTAATAATATTTAATGCTTTACTACTATCAATATTTATAATTTTTTTTAAAATTAATATTGTGCACGCAAGAAGTAGAGCACCTGCTTGGTCATGTTATCTAGCTTGTCTTTTAACTCGCAAGGTTTTTGTTACAACTTTTCACGGAACTTATAATTTTAAAAATAAATTTAAGAAATTTTATAACAGCATCATGCTAAGAGCTAAGCTAACGATAGCAGGATCTAATTTTATTTTTGGTCATATTAGTGAAAACTATAGCGAGTATCTTAGTAAAGGAAAAAAACTAAGAGTAATTTTTAGAGGGATAAATATCGATTATTATAATCAGAAAAATATCTCAATACTTAAACAGGAAAAACTTAAACAAGAGTGGGGATTAACTTCGAATAAATTCACAATTTTAATGCCAGGCAGACTCACAAGTTGGAAAGGACAGGAAAAATTTATCGAGTCATTAAACATTTTACTTGAAGATTATAATTTTACAAATTTTCAAGCTATAATGCTTGGATCAGATCAAGGTCGAACCGTATATAAAAAAAAACTTATAAATTTAGTTGAGAGATATAACTTGTATAAAAAGGTTAAATTTATAAACCACTGTAAAGAAATGCCTTTAGCATATTCTTTAGCAGATGTAGTTGTCTCAGCTTCTATTGAACCGGAGGCTTTTGGAAGAGTAGCAGTTGAGGCGCAGTCAATGAGTAAACCAATAGTTGCGAGCAACATAGGTGGTTCAAAAGAAACTATTCTTAACAAAAAATCTGGAATTTTATATAAATTTGATGATCCTAGAGAACTTGCGAAAAGTTTAAATACTGTTATTCAATTAACTCAGGACGAATTAAAATCAATGGGAAATGAAGGTAGAAAAAATATAACTAAAAAATTTGATATTGAAACTATGTGTGACACTAATTTAAACGAATATAAAAAATTATTAAAAAACTAATGCCTCAAATTCAACTACTAGATGGAAAAAAAATTGATTTTGAAAAATCCATTAATGGATTTGAACTAACAAAAAAAATTAGCAAGTCTTTAGAAAAAGTTGCTCTTATAATGGAAGTTGATGGAGAATTAAAAGATCTAAGCCATCAAATAACAAAAAATTCAAAAGTAAAAATTATTACCCCTAAAGATCAAGAAGGTTTGGAAGTGATTAGACATGATGCTGCACATATAATGGCCATGGCTGTTCAGGAATTGTTTCCAGGAACGCAGGTAACTATTGGACCTGTTATTGAGAATGGATTTTATTATGATTTTGCAAGAAGGGAACCTTTTACAAGTGAAGATTTAAAAAAAATTGAGATTAAAATGTCAGAAATAATTGACCAGGATGTAAAAACAAGAAGAGAAGTCTGGGAGAGGGATAAAGCTATTGCACATTTTAAAAAGATAGGTGAAAAATATAAGGCAGAAATCATTGAGAGTATTCCTGAAGGAGAAGAACTTTCTGTCTACCATCATGGAAATACTTGGCACGATCTTTGTAGAGGGCCGCATTTGGCATCATCAAGCAAAATAGGCAAAGCCTTTAAATTAACTAAAGTCTCGGGAGCATATTGGAGAGGAGACTCTAATAATGAAATGTTACAAAGAATTTATGGAACATGCTGGGCTTCAAAAAAGGAATTAGAAGATTATTTGCATAGGTTGGAAGAAGCTGAAAAACGAGACCATAGAAGGCTAGGAAAGGAAATGGATTTATTTCATTTCAGAGAAGAAAGTCCAGGCTCAGTATTTTGGCACGAAAAAGGCTGGGTGCTGTTTCAAAGATTAATTGAATATATGAGAATGAAGCAAAGATTGGCAGGCTATAAAGAAATAAACACTCCAGAGCTTTTAGATAAAACATTATGGGAAAAATCAGGTCATTGGGAAAAATTTGGCGAACATATGTTTACTTCCGAAACACCTGATGAAAAGGTTTTTGCGGTGAAACCAATGAACTGTCCTGGTTGCGTTCAAGTGTTTAATCAAGGTTTAAAAAGTTATAGAGATCTACCTTTAAAATTATCAGAATTTGGAAAAGTTCATAGATATGAACCTTCAGGCGCACTACATGGATTATTAAGAGTTAGAGCCTTTACACAAGACGATGCACATATTTTTTGTACAGAAGATCAAATTACTCAAGAGTCGTTAACAGTTACGAATCTAATTCTAGAAATTTATAAAGCTCTTGGATTTGAAAATGTAATATTAAAGTATTCAGATAGACCTGAAAAACGAGTTGGAGATGACAGTGTCTGGGATAAATCTGAGGCAGCACTCTTGTCTGCTATAAAAAAATCTAAACTTGAATATACAATAAATAAAGGTGAGGGTGCGTTTTATGGACCTAAAATAGAATTTGTTCTTAGAGATGCAATAGGTCGTGATTGGCAATGTGGAACACTCCAAGTTGATTTAAACTTACCTAATAGATTAGGCGCAACCTATGTTGATAAAGATGGAACAAAAAAAGTTCCGGTGATGTTACATAGAGCTTTATTTGGATCTTTAGAGAGGTTCATAGGGATACTAATAGAAAATTATGCAGGTAAACTACCTTTTTGGTTGTCACCAACACAAGCTGTAGTATGTCCTATAGCAGAAGAGAATAATGATTACGTAAAAAAATTATTTGAAGATCTGTTTAAAGAAGGTATACAATGCGAAATGGATTTAAGAAATCAGAAGATAAATTATAAAATTAGAGAACATTCTTTAGCTAAAGTTCCAATAATTATTGTTTGTGGAAAAAAAGAAATTGCAGATAATACCGTAACAGTTAGAAGGTTAGGATCTGAAAAACAAGAGACAATCAAACGAGAAGATTTAATTAAAAATATGCTTCAAGCAAATAAATTACCTTTAAACTAAGTGTCAAGTTTCAAACCAAACTATTTTCAAAGACGAAGTAAACCTAGAGGCCCTAAAGCTAACGAGAGAATTAGAGCTTTAGATGTTCAAGTTATTGGAAGTGATGGTGGCAATCTTGGAGCCATGCCTTTAAACAAAGCTATTGAACTAGCCAAACAAGAGGGATTAGATTTAATAGAAATTTCTCCTAATGCAAACCCACCAGTTTGTAAAATTATGGATATGGGAAAATATAAATATGATTTGCAAAAAAAAGCAAATCAAGCAAAGAAGAAACAAAAGACAGTTTCTTTAAAAGAAATAAAATTGAGACCAGGAACGGAAGCCCATGATTATAATTTTAAGATTAAGAATGCTAAAAAATTTATTATTAAAGGAGACAAGGTAAAATTTACTGTAAAGTTTAAAGGTAGAGAGATGCAGCATACGGATCTAGGTAAAGATTTGATGGATAAAATTATTGATGAAACTAAAGATGTAGCGAAAGTTGAAAGCAAGCCTAAATTTGAAGGTCGACAGATGGTGATGATTATTCAACCTCTTTAAATCACCAATAATAGCACCTTGTAAAGATTAATTAATGCCTATATAAAACCGAAATATTTATGCCGAAACTCAAAACAAAAAGCTCAGCTAAAAAACGATTTAGATTTACTGCTACTGGCAAGATCAAAATGCCCCAAGCTGGTAAAAGACACGGTATGATTAAGCGAACAAATTCACAAATCAGAAAGCAAAGAGGCACTACGATAATGACAAAACAAGACACAAAAATTGTCAAATCTTACATGCCATATAATTTAAGAGGATAGTATGGCTAGAACAAAACGTGGTGTAATAAGTAGAGCAAAACATAATAAAGTTTTAAAATCAGTTAAAGGACAAAGAGGTAGAAGAAAAAATACTATCCGAATAGCGCGTCAAGCCATGGAGAAGGCGATGCAATATGCTTACAGAGATAGAAAAGCAAAAAAAAGAGAATTTAGATCTTTATGGATTCAAAGAATCAATGCAGGAGTGAGAGCTGAAGGACTAACTTATGCAAAATTTATAAATGGTTTGGTTAAATCTAAAATTAAGTTAGATAGAAAGGTGCTGGCTGAATTAGCCTATAATAATCCAGAAGTGTTTAAATCTGTCGTAAAAAAGGTTCAATCCTCCCTAAGTTAAAAGGGTCTTTGATTTAATCTCAACATAATATAAAAAATCAATTACCTGATGAGTGATTTAGATAAAATAAGTTCACTATTTAATGCAACGATAGATTCTGTGAAATCTAAGGAAGAGTTACAAAATATTAAAACAGAATTTTTTGGTAAAAACGGACAAATTACTTCACAATTTAAAAATCTAAGTTCATTAGATCCTGAGAAAAGAAAAGAGTTTGCTTCAAATTTAAATAAGATCAAAGACGATCTTTCTAATCAATTAGAAAAAAAAGATATAGAAATTGAAACCAATGAAATTAACCAAAAATTAAAGAACGAAAAGATTGATGTTACTTTACCAATTAGACCTAGTCGAAAAGGAAAAATTCATCCTGTCTCCCAAGTGATTGATGAAATATCTTCAATTTTTTCAGAAATAGGTTTTTCAGTTGTAGAAGGACCTGATGTTGAGTCGGAGTACAATAATTTTACAGCTTTAAATACTCCAGAAGGGCACCCTGCTAGAGACATGCACGATACTTTTTATTTAGAAGAAAATAAAAAATTATTACTTAGAACACATACATCTCCAGTTCAAATTAGAACAATGTTAGATAACAAACCACCTTTTAAAATAATTGTCCCTGGCAGAACTTACAGATGTGACAGTGACCAGACACATGCTCCTATGTTTCATCAACTTGAAGGTCTTCACATAGATAAAGATATTACAATGGGACATCTTAAAGGCTGCCTAGATTATTTTATAAAAGAATTTTTTGAAGTCAAAAATATAAAAATGAGATTTAGACCAAGTCACTTTCCTTTTACAGAACCTTCGGCAGAAGTTGATATTGGATATAAAATTGAAAAAGGAAAAATCATTATTGGTGAAGGTGATAAATGGTTAGAAGTTTTAGGATGCGGAATGGTTCATCCAAATGTTTTAAAAAATGTAAAAATAGACACGAAAAAATATCAAGGGTTCGCTTTCGGAATAGGCATTGATCGTTTAGCAATGTTAAAATATGGAATTAATGATCTAAGAGCTTTCTTTGAAGCGGACTATAGATGGCTAAATCATTTTGGATTTGATCCATTGGATGTTCCAACGAACTATAGAGGGCTGAGCAAATGATTATTACAATCCCTTGGCTTAAAGAGCATCTTAAAACAACGGCTAAAGAAAATGAAATTATTGATCAGCTTACAAATATTGGACTTGAAGTTGAAGACATCAAAGAAAACCACGGGGAGATGGGTAAGTTCAAAATTGCAAAAGTTTTAAAAGCAGAAAAACATCCTAATGCCGATAAGTTGAAAGTTTGTGATGTAACTATTGGCGGGAAAGAGATTTTAAAAGTTGTTTGTGGAGCATCAAATGCTAGAGCAGGTTTAATTACAATTTATGCACCTCCAGGCGCAGTAATACCTAAAACGAATTTTGAATTAAAAGTAGCAAAAATAAGAGGTGTAGAGTCGAAAGGGATGCTTTGTTCCGAAAGTGAACTCAATCTATCTACTGAAAGCGAAGGGATCATTGAACTTAAAAATAAAGAAAAAGAGATAGGAAAAAGTTATTTTAAAAGTAGTTCACAAAGAGCTATTGACATTTCAATAACACCAAATCGAGCTGATTGTTTAGGTATCAGGGGTATTGCAAGAGATCTCTCATCAGCAGGAGTTGGAAAATTAATACAAGCAAAGAGAAAAAAAATTAAACATAATACAAAACACCAAATTAAAACATCAATTACAAAAGAAAAGAACCAAGGGTGTGATATCTTCGGAAGCTGTTACATTAAAAACATTACTAACAAAGAAAGTCCTGAATGGCTTAAAAATAAATTAATCGCATTAGGTTTAAAACCCATCTCTGCTGTAGTTGATATCACCAACTATGTAATGTTTGACCTAAATAGACCGTTACATGCATATGATGCGGATAAAATTAATAAAGAAATTATAGTTAGAAACGCTAAAGAGGGTGAAATGTTCGAGGCATTAGATAATAAAAAATATAAATTAAAAAAAGACATGTGTGTCATCTCTGATAAATCTGACGTTCTTGGTTTGGGCGGAATTATTGGCGGGACAACTACTTCTACAGAGTTAGATACAAAAAATATACTTATAGAAGCCGCCTATTTCAAACCATCTTCAATAAGAAAAACTGCTAGAGAACTTAATATTAATACTGATGCAAAATATAGATTTGAAAGAGGAATTGATCCTAATTCGGTTAAAGAAGGGCTAGAACTCGCGACTGAACTAATTTTAAATATTTGTGGTGGGGAAGCTAGTAAATTTCAAATTACTGGAAAGACGAACCAAAAAAATAAGATAATTAACTTTCAAGTAGAAAAATTCGAAAAACTAATTGGTATTTCAATCACCCCTGATGAAATTGATAAAATTTTATCTTCTTTGGGTTTTAAATGTAAAAAAAGGCAAAAAACTATAAAAGTAGAAGTTCCAAGCTGGAGGCAAGATGTGAGTTTGAATGAAGATTTAATTGAGGAGCTAATTCGGATCAAGGGATTTAACAATATAAAATTAGTCGAACCAAGCAAAAATAGAACACAAGATACTTTAAGCTTTAAGCAAAAACTTTTCCATTTATCTCAGAGATCTTTAGCATCAAAAGGCTATATGGAGATAGTAACTTGGTCGTTTACAGACTCAAAAATTGATAAACAGTTTGCTAAAGGTGAAAAAGAAATTTCAATCTTTAATCCAATTTCGTCTGATCTTGATGTTTTAAGACGTTCAATTTTTTCTAATTTAGCGATTTACCTTAAAAAAAATCAGGATAGAGGATATGAGGACTTATCTTTATTTGAAATAGGTCCAACATTTTTTGGTAAAAATCCAGGAGAACAACAAATTGTGGTTGGAGGCTTAAAATCTGGAAAAGTTAATAGAAAGAGCTGGCAAGATAAAGAAAGAGACATAGACGTTTTTGACATTAAAAGTGATGTCATTAAAACTTTAGTTGAACTTGGTATTGAAGAAAAAAACCTTTTTGTAAGTGATAATTCCAAATATAGTTATCACCCAGGAAGATCAGGGGCAGTAACTTTAAAATCAGAAAAAGGACCTCACCTGGCTTATTTTGGAGAAATACATCCAGCAATTATTAAAAATTTAGATTACAAAGACAAAAATATTTATGGATTTGAAATTTTTTTGAAAAACATCACTGAACCAAATAAAAAATTAAGACAAAGCAAAAAAAGTTTTCAAGCTTTTGATTATCAAAAATCAGAGAGGGATTTTGCTTTTGTAATTGATAAAATTTTTAAGATCGGTGTTCTTGAAAAAATTATAAGAAATGTTGATGAAAATTTAATTCAAAATGTATCTACTTTCGATGTTTACGAGGGGGAAAATATCCCAAAAGATAAAAAGTCAGTTGCAATTAATGTTACTCTACAAGCTATTGATAAAACTCTTTCAGAGAATGATTTAGACGAAATCAGCAAAAGGATTATTGATACAGTTAGTAAAAAAACTGGTGCTACAATTAGGTCCTAATGTCAGATATAAAAAGAATACGTAATTTTTCTATAATTGCGCATATAGATCATGGTAAATCAACGATTGCTGATAGAATCATTCATAAATGTGGCGGGCTTACTGATCGAGAAATGAAACAACAAGTTTTAGACTCAATGGATATTGAGAGAGAAAGAGGAATTACAATTAAAGCTCAAACAGTAAAACTTAATTATAAAGCTAGAGATGGTAATAATTATTTATTAAATATAATAGATACACCTGGCCACGTAGATTTTGGATATGAAGTAAGTCGATCTTTATCAGCATGTGAGGGGTCTCTTCTAATTGTAGATAGCACTCAAGGAGTAGAAGCTCAAACTTTAGCTAATGTTTATCAAGCTTTAGAAATTAACCATGAGGTTATACCTGTTTTAAACAAAATAGATTTACCCGCATCAGATATTGAAAAAACAAAAACTGAAATCGAGGATGTTGTGGGAATAGAAACCACCAATGCTATTTCTTGTTCTGGAAAAACAGGAGAAGGAATTGAAGAAATTCTAGAGGCAATTATCAACAAATTACCTGCTCCAAATGGGGTAATTGAAGAAAAATTAAAGTGTTTACTAGTTGATAGCTGGTATGACAGCTATCTAGGTGTAGTTATTCTAGTCAGAGTCATAAACGGTAAATTAAAAAAAAATATGAAAATCAAGTTAATGTCAAATGAACAAGAATATATTGTTGAAAAAGTAGGAGTATTTACACCTAAGCCGAATGACATCGAAGAGTTAAGTTCTGGTGAAATAGGATTTATTATAACAGGTATTAAATCTTTATCAGAAACAAAGGTAGGTGACACTATTTGTGATGCATTAAATCCGATCAACGACCCTCTACCAGGATTTAAACCAAGTAAGCCAGTTGTATTTTGCGGCCTATTTCCCGTTGATAACTCAGAATATCAAAAATTGAAAGATGGCTTAGGAAAACTCAAGTTAAATGACGCTAGTTTTTCTTACGAAGCGGAGTCTTCAAGCGCTTTAGGTCTAGGGTTTAGATGTGGGTTTTTAGGTTTATTGCACCTAGAGATTATCACAGAAAGACTTGAAAGGGAGTTCGATGTAAACTTAATCACAACTACCCCCGGTGTAATTTATAAAGTTCACAAAGCAAATGGAAATATTATAGATCTTCAAAATCCTTCAAGCATGCCCGATCCTACGCAAATTTTAAAAATAGAAGAGCCTTGGATCAAGGCCACTATAATTACTCCAGATGAATATTTAGGATCAATCATAAAAATTTGCCAGGACAAAAGAGGATTACAAACTAATCTTAGTTACTCTGGAAATAGAGCAGTTTTATCATATGATATGCCTTTAAATGAAGTTGTTTTTGACTTTAATGATAAATTAAAATCTATCTCAAGTGGATACGCTAGTTTTGACTATGAAATTACAAAACACAAAGAAGGAGATCTTGTTAAGCTCGGTATATTAGTTAATGCAGAACCAGTTGATGCTTTGGCTATGATAATACACAAAGATTTTGCTCAAACAACTGGACGTCAAGTTTGTGAAAAATTAAAAAATTTAATTCCAAGACATAATTTTATGATCCCAATTCAAGCAGCTATTGGAGGTAAAATTGTTGCAAGAGAATCGATTAAAGGTTTTTCAAAAGATGTATTAACAAAGATTCATGGAGGTGGAGCCGGGGATAGAAAGAAAAAATTATTAAAAAAACAAAAAAGAGGAAAGGCAAGATCTAAACAATTTGGTAAAGTAGAAATTCCTCAAGAAGCATTTATAGGTGTATTAAAAATAAATAAAGATTCTTAATGAAAAAAAAATTATTTATTTTCTCGAATGAGTCGGTATTTTTACAAGATGAAAAATTTTACTGTGATAATTTAGACCTTAAATCAACACCAGAAGGATTAAATAAAAAATTTGAAGTAAATTTATTTGTAAGAAAATCCAGAAAAAAAAGAACTCATGAAATAAAACTTAAGAAAATTAAGATATTTTATAATATTTTTTCTTATATATTGTCGGCGACAAGAGTCGTAAAAGAGAAAGACTCTAAGTATTTGATAATTTCAATTTCACCCTACACATTTATAGTTTCTTTATTATTAAAATTTTTAGGAAAAAAACCAATAGTTTATTTAAGAAGCGACGGCTACGAAGAATATAAAGCTATCCTAGGAAAAGTTGGACCTATAATTTACCATTTTATGTTTATAATTATAGCTTCAATTTCTAATTTAATTAGCTGCAGAGAATATATTCTTAAAGGAAGGAACGGAAAGGTTGTTTACCCATCACAGCTTGACTCAATTTGGTTAAAGAAGCCAAAAAATGTAGAAATGAAAAATTTCAAATTGTTATATGTTGGTAGAATAAGAGTGGAAAAAGGGATTTATTCTTTAGCAAATTTAATAAAAAATAAAAGAGATATTTCTTTGACGATTGTTGGAGCGGAAAAAGGAACTATTTACAACTTAAATCAAAGTAATATAAAAATTCTTCCTAATGAAAATAATAAATCTAAATTAATAAAGTATTACGATGATCATGACATTTTTATTTTGCCCTCTTTTACAGAAGGGCATCCTATGGTTTTACTTGAAGCTTTATCACGAAGGCGACCTGTAATTATTTTTAACGAAATAAAACACATCATTGGAGATAAAAAAGGCATCTTTATTGCAAAGAGAAATTTCATCAATTTTTTTGGCACATTAAATAACGTTAAAAAAAATTATAAGAGAATTCAAAAAGAGATGAAAAAAAACAAACTTCCAACAAATAAAGAATTTATAGAAAAATTTGTTAAATCAATTAATGATTTTGAATAGGAGAGGTGGCCGAGTGGTTGAAGGCGCACGCTTGGAAAGCGTGTAAACGGGCAACCGTTTCAAGGGTTCGAATCCCTTTCTCTCCGCCATCTTTAATAATTATAAAATAAAAATATACCTAATAAAGTAATTTCAATGTATAAAATTTAAAATAAATGAAGATAATAAATTTATTTTTAAAATTGTTAGAAAAAAAATATTTACTATTTTTTTGTTATATATTTTTTTTATTTATCTCAATTTTTTTGTTTAGTTATTTAATGTCAGTAGAGAATCGTCACATAGTAGATGATTTTGGCAATTTAAATATTTTTAAAGTTAATAATTTGTTTGGCCGCTATATAGAGTCAATCTTATCATTAAATATACCAAAAGTAGAATTTGTTGGTATAGATTTTTATTTTTCAATGAGGCCAATCTTACCTTATTTTCTAATATTTATTTTTGAAAAAATCTCTACTAATTATTATATTATTTTAGTAATTAAAAACGTACCAATAGGAGTTTTAATTTTTTTTATAATTAAAAATTATAATGAAAATTATAATAATTTTTTTATAGCAGTTTGTTTGATCTTAATTTTCTATAACCCTCATAACACACACACAATGTATGATATTGGATCTGAAGAGGCATTTTTAAACTATTTAATGATTTTTTTGTTTTTTTTTATATCTGGAGATTATAAATATAAGTCATTATTCGTAGGTGTTACTTTAAGTTTAATTTTTTTTACTAAAGAGTCGATGTTTATTTTAACATCTGTAATTCCTGTGGTTTACATTTTTTTGGAAAAAAAACATAATAAATATTTACCACTTATTTTGGTTATAGTTTCAAACTTAGTTTGGGGTTCTTATCATTTTGCTAAAGAAAATTATTTTCCTATCGGCCCCAAAGGTAGTGCAAAAAATGCTCTCAATTTGTCAATTGTGTATCATAAAGACTTTAACTCAACATATCCAAGAGTAAGTCCTGATATTTATTATTACAAAACAGTTGAATTAATAAAAAAAAAAGGAATTACAGATGAAAAAGAATTGATGAATATTTTGATTAATCAGTCATTAACATTTTTAAAAGAAAATCCTTATGAGGTAATTAAAGGAGTATTTAAAAAGGTTTATGTTATAACTTTAAGTCCTTTTAGAGATACAAGACCACGTTTAGAAGATAGCAACCCAATAAGATACTCAAATTTTCCAAATAAAATCATCTTTAACTTAAGTCTTATATTATTGTTTATTAATATCTTTAGTAAGCAAAGATCTTTTTCGAAGAAAAAAATTGATTTCTACTATTTGATGATAATAATGACCTACTTTGTTCCTTACATAATAGGTTTTGTCTATCCTCGCCATTGCACTGCAATATATACTTTGGCCCATTTATATGTTTTTTTAAATGTGATTAAGTTTGATAAATTTAATATTAATAAATTAATTAGAAAAAACTCATAACGAACAACTTAAATCACTATATGTTGATAAAATAGCTCATTTTGAGCCTACATGTACCTTTTTTAATGTTTACAGACACCCTGAGTGATAAAAGTACGTAATTCGAAACGAATCAGATTCGTTTCGATTTTTATTAATAAATAAGGGGGAAAACATGAAAGCAATCTCAGGATTAACTTCAATGTTTGATAGCTTAACAAAAGTAGTGGTTTCATTACTTGCGTTGGGTATTGCTGTAAGTCTATTAGGTGGAAACGTTCCATTTGTAGGTGAAATAGCAGGAAACATCATTGGTTTAGTACAATCTTTAGGTGATGCCGGAATAGTTGGTTTAGTTGCAGCTATTATCATTCTAAACTTGTTTAAGTAACAATAAGATAAAGCTACTTCCCTCGAAATAGCTTTTTAAAAAAGTAGCCACCCTATATCAGTATTTAGGGTGGCTCAAAAAGGAAAAATTATGCTTAATTGGGTTTCTACATTAACAAAATATTTAAATAAATTTTTAGAACTAGGTGTTCTATTGCTAGCAGTTTCAGTGATTGCAGAAATAGTTTTTGGACCAAATGTTGCTTTTTTTGGTTCTCAAGTTACTAAGAATTTAATTAATTTACTTAATGCTCTAGGTGAGCAAGGTATTGCTGCACTCATAATAGTTTTTGCAGTTATTTTTGCATACAGAAAGATATTAAAGTAAATTTAGCTTTAATATCCACATGCAACTTAAAAGAGTCTTAAATTAAATTAACGAATCTTATATAAACGACTTAAGAGGTAGTGGAGGGAGACTGAAACTACCTCTTGTTTTTTATAGTCTTTTTATTCCAATCACCTTCAAATTAGCAGCCTTACTTATTCTTTTAATTGTTTGATCAATTCCCATAATTACAGTTTTTTTCATTGGCCCATAAGCATGAATTAATTTTTTGTCATTCAGCGCTACCGCAACATGACCTTTCCAATAAATAACATCATTTTTTTTAATATTATCTAACTTAATATTTTTTTTAAAATATTTTAACTGATCTTTTGCATCTCTTGGGCAGAATTTGTTATTAAATTGTAGACAAGCTTGAACTAAAGCTGAGCAATCAATTCCTTTAAAAGATTTTCCTCCCCATTTATATTTAATATTTTTAAAAATATTAATTTTTTTAAAATAATTTTTTTCTTTAAAAGAAATTAATGACACATCTTTTTTATCTATCCATCCTTTTGCAAATCTGTAAAATTGATTTTTTTTATCTATAATTTTTATTTTTGAACCAAAAGAAAGTTCATTAATTTTTGTTTTTTTATTAGGTAATTTATAAATTTTAGCACTTAATTTATTTATTTTATGGGAGGGTTTTAAATATTCTGAATAATTTTTACGTTGAATATAACCTTGATAATTGTCTTCTTTAATTTTAATTTTGAGCCACTTATTTTTTTTTTTTGAAATAGAAAAACTTTCTCCGTATATCATTTGAGTGACAACTTCAGATTTGGCAGACGCTTTTTTATGTAAATTGATGACAGAAAAATTGTTTGTAGAATACTTAGTCATTTAAATTTAATTTATCTTTAATCATGTAGAGAAATATTAATGAAGGAATGACCATGATTGCTGTCAGAATAAAAAAAATGCCCCAATCCCCATTCAACCAATCAACTAAAGCACCAGAAGATGCAGCGAGCGTTGTTCTTCCGGCAGTTCCAATTGAAGCAAGTAAAGCATATTGAGTAGCCGTAT
>Ga0213861_10002610_pt1 | contig 15344 bp, 7 predicted proteins | sample PICome_4_FD_160110 | JGI IMG/M metagenome (GOLD analysis project Ga0213861, IMG submission 160110) | Coastal seawater microbial communities near Pivers Island, North Carolina, United States - PICO131 | ecosystem: Environmental > Aquatic > Marine > Coastal | place: USA: North Carolina | collected... | reverse complement strand
AATGCCCTCCTCCACCAGCGCCACAGCTATCCACGTAGCACCGGCGTCTAGAGCGGCTCGAGCCGATGCAACACTGCCATGGCCGTAACCATCTGCCTTGGTGACCGCACATACCTGTGCAGGAGCGGCCCGAGCGACCAGGCGTTCAACATTGCGGCCAATGGCGCCTAGGTCAATGACTGCTTCGGTTGGACGCATGCGGGCTTCTCCGTCTGGCTTTGCAGGACAGTAACGACACGAATCTAGCTAGCAAAATTGCCGCCGCGATCCATCACATACCGTTCGGCTGTCTCGACCGGCATCCACTCGCCCAAACCGGACATGGAAGCTGCTTCGAGATGCCCGGTGGTTCACCCGCTCACAGCGACAACCGTCATCAGCCAAGTAGTTGGTTCGTGACCTGGCGGAGGCCGTCGAGTAAATCCGAGGCTACAAAACCGTGTGGCATGCCTTGCTGCCCTGCGGCTCCATGAAGCCACGCCCCGATCGCCGCAGCCCAGAGCGGCTCGAGCCCACCAGCTAACAGTGCACCGATGACACCGGCGAGGACATCGCCCGAACCTGCAGTAGCAAGCCTCTCGTCGCCGGCGGCCGATGCAAGGCAGGTGCCGTCGGGTGCCGCAACGATGGTGAGTGGACCCTTCAGTAACACCGTTGCACCCGTGCGCACTGCCAGGGAGCGGGTCGCTGCGAAACGGTCAGGGCCGGGCCGTTCACCTGCGAGCGACTCAAACTCCGCGTCGTGTGGTGTGAGCACGACATGCGGCGCCAACTGAGGCAGTCGACCCAATGCACGCAGTCCCCCGCCGTCAATAACGATGGGTTTCGGGCAGCTACCAGCGATAACGGCCACATCGGCGCTGTGTTCTGCACCCATACCGCAGCCAATCACAACCGACCCGAACCTGGAGCTGTCACGAAGAACGTCTGGGCCCCAGCCGCTGGCAGGCAGGTCCTTAAAGACGATCTCCGACGCCGTGCCAGGTGGCGATTGACCTGGCAGCCCACACCAGACAATCCCAGCCCCGCTTCGAAGCGCTGCGCTCGAAGCCAGGAAAGGAGCCCCGTGCATGCCAGGCGATCCACCGACGACATAAACGCCGCGTTTCCATTTGTGATCGCTGCGCCGTCGTCGAGGGAGTCGGTGTGCGAGATCACCTTCGGTCACCAGCCATGCGGTGGCCGATGATGTATCGAGGCCAAGAGCAACAACGTCGACCTGACCCGCAAGGTCAGGCCCATCACCTAACAACAGTCCCGGCTTCAGGCCAGCAAACGTGACGGTCCTCGTCACACTCAACGGGTGGCCCATCGCCTGGCCGGTGAGACCGTCGAGTCCGCTAGGCGAGTCGACAGCCAAAATCGGTACACCGTCGGCGACCTGTGGCGGCTCGTAGGCACGATTCGTGCCGGTGCCAAAGGCGCCATCGATGACAAGATCGACCGGCGCCAGCACCTTCGTATCGGGGGCAACAATCTCGACGTGAACGCCCCAGCGGCGCAAGATGCCGGCCGCCACCATGGCATCGGCGCCGTTATTTCCCGGACCAGCGATCGCGATCACTCGCCGGCCGTATACGCCGCCCAGCATCTGACGAGCGATGCGCGCAACATGCCACGCGGCCCGAGCGATCAACTCGTCGAGAGTTTCCAGTGCATTGGCGTCGATCTCCCGCATCTCAGCCGGAGTGATGATTGGAATCATGAATAGGGCGAGCGTCAGCTCGCGTTTGTCCGCCAGCGGTCAGCAATGAGCACAACTGGGTGCACAAGCAACTCGTCGAGCGGGATCGATGTCAGCAGGACCTCGTCGAACGATGCCTCGGTCTCGAGCACGGCGTCACGAATCTGTTCATAACGACTGCGATACGCCTGCAGCACAGCCCGCACCAGGTTCAGTTCAAGGGAATCAGCCAGCTTGATGTAGAGCAGGGTGATGCCGACCGTCTGGGCATCCTTCACCTCTGGGACAAACGCGATCAGGCGTTGGTCACGTCGACCACGGGTGATCAGCACCTGGCGCTCGGTTGCAACTCGATGTTTTGTACCCCGCAACACCGGGTCGGAGTCAACCCGGGATGGGATCCCAACGGACACGCCGCCTCGATCGATAATCGAAATCGTGGCGCCATCGCCGGCGACGTCGCCCTGGATGCCATAGCGAGTGAAGCCGAGCACTTCGACGACAGCGGGGTCGATACCCGCAAGGGTGCGCAGCGTGCTGTACGCCAATGCATCGCGCGATGCTCCTGCATCGATGGCTGTCGCGACCAGCGGTACGTGGAGCAGGCTCTCGTCGGTACGACTGATGCCAACGGTGACCGTCTTCGCTTGATGCTTGATGGCATCGACCGGCCGAGTCAGTTCGTCGATGACCTTGGCCAGCACACGGGCGAGATCATCGATCACGACGGCAGGAGTGCCGATCTTGCCGAAGTCCAGACCGTAGGAACCCAACTCGCTGACCCCAGTTGCGTACCGCAGCAGCAGGGCCAAGTCGACCGCAATGGAACTAGAGAGATGGCCGTTGTACCGACGTTGACGTAGCTCATTGCTAAACGTGGACCGGGCTTGCACGATCGCGGGTTGCAGCCGAGCCAGCATGTCCGAGCCGTAACTATCAGGCTGAGAGGCAATCTCGGTCTCGATTGAGGAGCGCAGCCTACGAAGCGGCATGGCGAGCGCATCGATCGCCAGCGCTGCTTCATAACCAAACAGATGGCCAACAACTGCCGACAGCACAAACCCAAGCTCGGGTTCAACGGTCGGCACACCAATCACATCGGTGGTGCCAAACCGAGTCTCGTCGGTCGCTGCGATAACAACGGGGGTCGCCTTGTGCGCCCGGTAGATGGCGACCTCTTTGACCGCATCATCGGCGATGCTTCCTTGCAGCCCAGCAGCACACACCAGGATCAGCGGCTCTGAGGACAGGTCAATATGTTTCTTGTCTTCGATGCTGTCGCACGCGATCGCTTTGTAGCAAAGTTCGCTGAGTTTGACTCGGACCTCTTCGGCGGCAATTCGATTACTGCCGGAACCAACGATTGCCCAATACGGCTCGCTCGGTGCGACTCTGGCCGCGATCTCACCAATACGGTCGCGTGACTCGATCACCGTCTCCATTGCTTGTGGCAACTCGACCAGCCCGGCGAGAACCCGCTGTGTCATGGCATCGGCACTAGTTGAACGGCCAACTTGGTCTGCAATTGCGGTAGCTAGAAGAAACCCGGCAGCGATCTGGCTGTAGAACGCTTTGGTCGAGGCGACGCTCATCTCGACGTCTCTGCCATCGCTGGTGTACAACACACCGTCGGCCTTGTCGGTCAGATCGCTACCCCGACGATTGACGATGCCGATAACCGACGCGCCCCGCCCACGGGCTAGGTCGACCGTGCGATTCGTGTCGGTTGTTGTGCCCGACTGGCTGACCGCAACGATGAGCATGTCACTCATGTCGGTCTCCATACCAAAACCGGAAAGCTCGGTTGCCAGGTCGTAGTTGACTTGCAGTCGCCCACCATCGACTTGGGCGGCGAGTGCCTCGGCAAAAGAACGCGCAGCGATCGCTGCGGTGCCTTGACCAATACCCAAGACACGGGTGATGGACCCATCTGCCAACCGTTCACGAAGCGTTGGCGGCAGGGTGCGATCGCCGACCCGAACCTCGAAGTGGCCGTTGGATTCGATCAGCTTGCCTCGCAACGTGGTACGGAAGGATGTGGGTGCTTCCGAGACTTCTTTGAGTAGGAAGTGCGGATACCCGGCACGATCAATGTCACTTGTCGTGATCTCGGCGGTCACGATGTCTGATTCAAGCAAGGGCAACAGCGTGCGGTCGTAGCTCTGGCGAGTCAGGCCCTGCAGCGTGCCCGCATAGTTCCGGTCGAGGGTCAAAATCTGGCCTCGAGCCGAGGCTGGGTTGGCTGGATCTACCGGCGTTTCGCCGTCGAGCCGCACATAGTTCGGGGTTAGTTCAACAATGCCGTAAGGCTCGCTCGCGACAACAAAGGTGTCCTCGGCTAGACCGACATAAATGGCTTGGCCGCTGCCGCGTTGTGCAAGTCTCAGCACATCGGGTTCGTGTGCACCTGCGAGTGCGATCGCAACTGATCCATCGAACGACGCAACACAGGACCGAAAGGCCTCGGTCGGATCTTCGCCATTGCGGACACGCTCAGCAACCAGCGCAGGGATGACCTTGGCATCGGTCGTGATCGTTGCTGGGAAGGACAGGCCGGCTTCCGCCGCAAGATCGGCATAGTTGTCGACGTCACCGTTTAGCGCAGCAACGAAATAGTGATCGTTGACCCGCCCAGCTGCTTCGCTGTTGACCGGGTGTGCGTTTGCTTCGCTGATGATGCCCACGCTGGCCCACCGGGTATGACCAACCACCATGGCCTGAGCCCCATCGTTGGTCAGTAACCGAACCAGCAGTTCATCGGCAGCAATCGCCCGACGCAGCGCAGCGGTGTTGTCGCCCAGTTCACCGATTTCGGCAGATTCTTTGTACACGAAACTGACGACATCACCCACACGACGGACCGCGTTGTTGACGAACGACGGATCACCACCGCGGTCCGAGATTACACGGGCGAGCGCCGGTTCGTCGAGATCTTGCCCATGACCGCTTACGAAAAGATGCAGACCGAGGGAATCCCGCCCTCGCACTTCAAGACGGTCAAGCGCAGACAGGGCGTCGTGTACCGAACAGAGGGCGGTGATCACGGCGGCGGATTCCCCAGCTCCACCCAACGCACGGATGCCCTCTGGGACGCTTAATCGGTCACGAAGTATCGCCCACAACACATCCTTGATCGCCCGGCGAGCAGCATTGAGGTCCTCAGCAATGATCTCGCCGCTGGCAACCGCGTCGTCGGCAGCGGTGGTGAGTGTTTGCATCAGGGGATCGAGTTGGGCGGCAATCTCAGCACTCAGACCCGGCGATTCCAGCAGCGCAATGGCGCCGGGAACACCCAGCAGCAGCGAATTGAGTTCCTGTAGCGATGCCCGACACGTATCAAGCGCCGCGACGCTGTCGGCGTTGAAGGCTCCAGCGGCAGTATTCACCAACGCCAGCACCTGAGCCGTGCTTGGAGAGGCACGGGTCGACTGCCGACGGACAATGGCAACGATTCCGCACATAAGACAATGAGTCTAGGATGCCGCAGCACGTAGATCGGGCCAGCCACCCGTCACATGGTCAGACGAGTGCCTCTACCGCCGCACACAACCCATCGCAGGTCTGCTGTGCGGTCGCCTGATCTGCCGCCTCGACCATGACGCGAATCACCGGTTCGGTGCCCGACGCCCGCACCAACACACGCCCCTGCTCGCCGAGAGCTGCCTCGGCCTGGGCGATTTCTCTTGAGATCCGATCGGCAATGTCCGGCATGGGCTGCGTCACGCGCACGTTCTGAAGAACCTGTGGAAATACCACCATGGAGGACGCTGCGAGATCACGGATCGTCCGGCTAGATCGTTTCAGCAAACCGAGTAGCTGTACACCACTGAGAAATCCGTCGCCGGTACCTCCGTGGTCGGTAAAGATCAGGTGACCCGACTGTTCCCCACCGAGGTTCGCTCCGAGCCGATCAAGAGCGATCAGCACGTTGCGATCACCAACTGGTGTGACCTCAAAAGAGATCCCGGCGGCGTCCATAGAACGGAGCAGTCCCAGGTTTGACATGACCGTAACCACAAGCTGAGAACCTGCCAGCAGGCCTCGCTGGTCCATGTCAAGGGCCAGCATCGCCATAATTTGGTCGCCATCGATCACGGTGCCCATATGGTCCACAGCCAGAAGCCGGTCAGCATCACCGTCGAGGGCGAGGCCAATGTCGGCGTCGGCGTCGACTACTGCCTTCGCAAGCGATTGTGGGTACGTGGAGCCGCACGCTTCGTTGATATTGCGGCCATCGGGCTGGTTGAACATTGGGGTGACCTGGGCGCCAAGATCAGCCAACGCCGGAGCCACAACATGACTCGCTGCACCATGCGCACAGTCGACAACCACATGGATACCGGTCAGGTCGACATCGATCGAGCTTCGAACGGCTTGCACCCAACCGCCGACTTCGGACTGAATCGACGCAATCGTTTGGGACGGCTCAACGATGGCAAGTGACGGGTCAAGTTGTCCAAGCCGGGCCTCGACCGCAGCTTGATCTGCATCACCGAGCTTGGAGCCCTGGGGACTAAACAGCTTGATGCCATTGTCGAACCACGGGTTATGCGACGCCGACACCACCGCACCAACAGCACCGCGTTGTCCAGCAACAAATGCCACCGCTGGCGTGGGGGCCACGCCTAGATCGAGCGCCTCGATGCCACCTGCGGCGAGGCCAGCGGCCAACGCTGCAGTCAGTGCCGGTCCTGACTCGCGGGTATCGCGTCCGATAACCGCGGTTGTACCGCCAAAAACGTCGGCGGCGGCGCGTCCGATAAGGAACGCGTCCGCCAGCGACAGATCTTCATATGCGCGACCCCGAACACCATCGGTTCCGAACTGTATTGTGGCCACAGTAGGTGGGCCCGAGCGACTAGCGCTTCGAGTACTGAGGTGCCTTACGGGCCTTCTTGAGACCAGCCTTCTTGCTTTCCTTCTTACGAGGATCGCGGCGCAGGTGACCGGCCTTCTTCAGAACGTCACGTCGTTCTGGATCAAGCTCCAACAAACCACGAGCGATACCCAAACGAAGAGCACCGGCCTGGCCAGCAATGCCGCCACCCATGATCGAGGCGTGCACGTCGTACATACCGGTGGCTTCAGCGGTTGCGAACGGAGCTAACGAGGCGTTACGAATAGCGGCTTGCGGAAAGTACTCGCTGCCGCTCTTGCCGTTGATGACAACGTTGCCGTCACCTGGGTAAAGACGAACACGAGCGACTGCACGCTTGCGACGACCGGTTGCTTGAACAAGAAATGTCATGGCTAGATCCTTCAGGCCCGGGCGCGGGCTTTGTCGAGCACCAGCTCGGTTGGCTTCTGGGCGGTGTGCGGATGCTCAGCACCTGCGTAAACCTTGAGTTTGGTCGCCATCTGGGCGCCAAGGCGATTGTGCGGCAACATGCCGGTAATAGACTTGCGCACCGTGTCGGCTGGCTTCTCCTTGAGGAGATCGCCATATGAGCGGGTCTTCAGACCCCCCGGGTAACCGGAGTGGCGGTAGACCATCTTGTCGGTGAGCTTGTTGCCGGTCAACACGATCTTGTCAGCATTGATCACGATGACATGGTCACCTGTATCTGCATGAGGAGCAAAGATCGGCTTATGTTTGCCTCGCAGAATGCGGGCAACTTCGGTGGCCATGCGACCAAGGACAAGGCCCTCGGCATCAACGACGAACCATTCGCGTTGGATATCGCTTGGTTTTGGGGTGAAAGTCTTCACGGTGTCTCCGTACGCAGCTCTAAGAAGAGAAGAGTGGGCCCAAAGCTAATGGGCCAGCCCCAAATGCTACGACCGTCAAGGCCAGATTGCACCCTTTTACCGCTCGCCTTCGGCTGCTCCTGGCATCCGCCAGACCCGAAACAGCTTTCGCACCGACGTCGCTCGCCCCACAGAGTGGACGGGTGCAACGTTCGGCCCTAGTGGCAGATCAAGGAATCTGCGACAATATTGAGAATCTGGGAACCAGTCAACCCCTCCCAGGCGTCAGAGGATCATGAAGCCTTCACCAAAGCTCTCGTTGCTTGCTGCCGCGCTACTCGTTCTGGCGTTGTTTGCTAGCGCCTGCAGTAGTGACCCCAGCACCGAAGACGGCAGTGGTTCCAATCCCGATTCTGGCGAGACAGGGAGCCAGGACGGATCACAACCTGGCGACGGCAGCGGCGCTGCCGCAGACGGATCCGCATCCCAAGGAGCGACGGTGAGAATCGACGAACCGGGTGGCCAAACCGGCGACACCGAGATCATCATCAGCCTCGACAACGCATCGGGAGACGCCATCGGCACCGTCGTGCGAGAGACAACGGTGCAGGGTGATCCACTGAACACCGCTGGTCTCCACCAGTTGCTCAACCGACTTCCTGACCTCGAAGCGCAGGAAACCGATCAGGTCGACTTCAACCGTCCGCCCGGCACCCGACCCCGACCACGACCCGGAACCATCGTTGACCAGGCATTCCCTCCACCTGCCGATGTGCTCGCTCCTGAAGCCGCTTCAGGCCCACTCCAAGTGCTGCGTTTCCAGCCTGAAGGTCCCGTCGACTTGGCGCCATTCATCTCCGTGACTTTCAACCAACCAATGGTGGCCCTCTCCACGGTGTCGCAGGTTGAGAACGCGGACATCCCCATCTTGATCACGCCAGAAATGCCAGGTCGGTGGATCTGGCTTGGCACAAAGACGGCGCGTTTCGAATACGAGCCAGGTGCAATCGACCGCATTCCAGCAGCGACCAACTACGTCGTTGAGGTTCCGGCAGGTACCACCGCCGCCAACGGTGCGGAACTTGTCGACGATGTCCGGTTCGAGTTCTCCACGCCAACACCGCAGGTCGTGTTGGTCACTCCTGTACACGACTCGTTGTCGACCGAACCGATCTTTTTCATTCGTTTCGACCAGCGCATCGATCCTGAAGCCATTCTGGAGGCGATCCACCTATCCGCCGACGGCGACGACATTGCAATCCGGCTGGCCACCGGCGATGAGATCAACGAGGACCCCCAGGCCTCAAACCTTGCAGAAACCACACTTCCCGATCGGTGGTTGGCGCTACGCCCAGCCGAGCCGATGCCAACCGATGCCGTGATCCAACTCGATATTGGTCCCAACGTGCCATCTGCTGAGGGCCCCGAAACCTCGACCGACACCAGCTCCTATTCGGGTCGGACCTATGGGCCGTTCCAACTCGTCGACTCGAGATGTGGCTGGGACGAATGCCGTCCTGGCACCCCGTTCAGTCTTGAAATGTCAAACCCGATCGATACCGACAGCTTCACCGCCAGCATGGTTACCGTTGAGCCAGCTATCCCTGGCATGCAGATCGGGGTGAGCTGGAACCAGATCACGATCCAAGGGCTCACGTCAGGACAAACCAACTACCAGGTCACGGTCAACACCGACCTGACCGACATCTATGGCCAAGAGCTCGCGCAGCCGGTCGAGGTTGAGTTTCGGGTTGGCGACGCCGAACCAGCTTTGTTCCGCCCGGGACGATCACTGGTCACGCTCGACCCCATCGTCGACGATCAACGACTGAACGTAACGTCGATCAACAACGACGAGTTGGAGGTCACTGTCTACGCAGTAGACCCGGCCAACGATTGGCAGGAATTCCTGGAGAACCAGTGGGAACTCTCCCGCGGCGAATACCGGTCCGGCTGGGCCGTTGTCGGTGAACAACGTGTGCCTGTGGAAGGCGAAGATAACAGCTTCACCGAGACCGCCATCGACTTGTCGTCTGAACTCGAGACCAGCGCCCACCTGGTTGTTGTCATCGGTCCCTCAAGACGGGAAGCAGACGACTGGCGCAACGAGCCGTTCGCCATCTGGGTACAGCGCACCAAACTGGGGCTCGACGCCATCACCGACAATGAGCAGGCCGTTGCATGGGTCACCGACCTCGCGACAGGTCAACCGGTGGGCGGAGCCACCGTCGAGATGATCGGTGGCGGATCAGGCACAACCGACAACGACGGCATCACCCGAGTCGACCTTGCTGACCGATCGCGTGGCATGGTGGCTAGCTCCGACGGCGATGTTGCCTTGATCGGCGAGTTCTGGGCCGAACGCTGGGAACGCAACGATCAACTGCGCTGGTACATCATGGATGACCGCGGCCTGTACAAACCAGGCGAGACCGCCCGGATCAAGGGCTGGGTCCGCCAAGCCGATACCGACGTGCCCGCCGACCTATCGCTGCCGCGCACCGGCGGCACTATCAACTGGTTCGCCAACGATGCCTTCGGCAACGAAATCGGCATGGGCGAAGCGAACCTGAGTGCGCTCGGTGGTTTCGACCTCGAAATCGAACTCCCTGACAACATCACCCTCGGCAGCGCAGGCATCCAGTTCAGCACGAACGCGTTCCGAGGCGTCGAAAACTCTAATGCCTGGCACGAACTGCGCGTTCAAGAGTTCCGCCGACCCGATTTTGAGGTCACCGCCGAGGTAACCGACGCTGGGCCTTACCTCGCTGGCTCGGCCTTCACGGTTGAAGCCCAAGCTGACTACTTCGCTGGCGGAGCTATTGCCGCATCGCCGGTTGAGTGGACCGTTGCTGGCACTACCACCAGCTACTCACCGCCGAACTGGCCTGAATACACCTTCGGCGTGTGGGTGCCGTGGTGGTTCTCGTTCAACGAATTCGCGTTCGAACAGGACTTCGGTGGCAGCTTCGGCAGCAGCTTCGGTGGCGGCATTTCTGAGTTCTTCACCGCAACCACAGACGCATCCGGCAGCCACCGGTTGGCAGTAACCATCGACACCGAGGGGAAACCCCGGCCGGTGAGTATCACTGCCTCTGGAACCGTCACCGATGTGACACGCCAAACAATCACCGGGTCGACCTCGGCCTTGGTCCATCCCGCCGATTTGTATGTCGGAATGAAGGGTGCACGGACCTTTGTGCAGATCGGCGAGCAGCTCGATCTTGATCTGATCGTGACAGACATCGACGGCGCTGCTGTGCCGGGCCAAACAGTGACGGTCGAATCCGTCCGCCTCGAATGGCAATTCCAAAGCGGGTCTTGGACCGAGGTCGAGGTACCCGATGAGACCTGCGAGGTCACCAGCGCCGCCGAGGCAATGGTGTGCTCATTCCGTCCATCCGAAGGCGGCCGCTACCGCATGTCGGCCACCGTTGCTGATGCATCAGGACGGACCAATCTGACCGAACTCACTCGGTGGGTGGCTGGTGGCGAACGCCCTACCAGCCGCCGGGTTGACCTCGAACAGCTCACCCTGGTCCCGAGCGGCCAGGATTACCAACCCGGCGACTCGGCTGAGATCCTCGTTCAGTCCCCGTTCACCAACGCCCATGGGCTGCTGGTCGTGTCACGGGGGGCGATTGATCGGACAGAGACATTCGAATTCGATGAGTCGGGCACTGCCATCGTGCAGATCCCCATTACCTCCGATGACGTCCCCGGGATCGGATTGCAGTTCGAAGTGGTTGGCACCGCCGACCGGTCGGCCAACGGCCAGCCCGACCCGTCGCTGTCTGCCCGCCCGGCATATGCGACTGGCCAGCTCACGCTGAACGTGCCCGCCGACGAACGTGAGCTCACAATCGACGTAGCACCACGAGTGTCCAAACTCGAACCTGGCGCTAGCACCGAACTCGACGTTGTCGTGTCCGATGCAGACGGCGAACCTGTCGCCGATGCCGAACTGACGGTCATCGTCGTCGACGAGGCTGTTCTGTCACTGACCAACTATCAGCTTCGTAATCCACTCGACGCGTTCTACATCCGGAGCGGGGGTTCGCCTCAGGTCTTCCGAGGCCGAGCGACGCTGTTGCTCTCAGATCCAGCGGTTGGGGTCGATGGCGCGGCTACTGGCGGCCTCGAGCAGGCCGAGGCAATGAGCGACGAGGGCGCCGACTTTGCCATGGCCGATGACAGTGGTGCTTCTCTGGAGAGCTCAGCGCCCGCCCCACAAGCGGCTTCCTTGGCGTTCACCGACGGAGAAGACCAACCAGCCATTGGGTTACGGACGAACTTCGATGCGCTTGCTGTGTTTGAACCCGAGGTCACCACCGATGGCCAAGGCCGAGCAGTGATCGATGTATCACTACCCGACAACCTCACCCGTTATCGGGTCATGGTCGTGGCTACCGCCGATGCCACCGATGCCGGAGCCGGCGAGTCAAATATCACGGCACGTTTGCCGGTGACGGTGCGTCCCACTCCCCCACGATTCGCGAACTTCGGCGACGTATTCGAGTTCCCGGTCATCGTGCAAAACGCCACCAATGAACCGCTCGATGTCGATGTTGCCCTGCGTTCCACCAACCTGAGCATCGACGGGCGAGCTGGCACCACGGTCGCCGTGCCTGCCAACGATCGGGTCGAGGTCCGCTTCGAGGTATCTGCGGTCGAAGCCGGCGTCGCCCGGTATCAGGTCGCTGCATCAGCTGGCTCGTTTGCAGATGCAGCCGAAGGTGAGTTCCCTGTCTACACGCCGGCGACCGCCGAGGCCTTCGCTACCTACGGCGTGATCGACAGCGGGGCGATCACCCAGCCGTTCGTCGAACCCCAGGATGTCTTTCCCCAGTTCGGCGGACTCGAACTGACGACGTCGTCGACTGCGGTTGCGTCGTTGACCGATGCGCTGATCTATCTCAGCGAGTACCGCTACGAGAACAGCGATGCCTTTGCATCGCGAATCATTGCCATCGTGTCGCTCGACGACATCCTCACAGCGTTCAATGCCGAGCAGCTACCGCCACCCAACGAGCTGCGCTCAGTCATCAACAGCGATATCGATCGACTGTCGAGCATGCAAAACAGTGATGGCGGATTCCCGTATTGGCGTCGGGGCCGCGACTCGGTTCCTTACAACACTGTGCAGGCAACACATGCACTCGTGTTAGCCCAGCAAGAGGGATACGCCGTCGATGATCAGGTGCTGGCGAACGCCAAATTCTACCTGGCAAGCATCGAAGACTTCTTCCCTTCGTGGTACAGCGAAGAGACTCGCCGGGCGATCTCGGCCTATGCCCTTCATGTCCGCTTCCTGAGTGGCGACCGAGACACCGACAAGGCATCTCGCCTGTTTCGCGACGCCGGCACCGACGTCGGGTTGGACGTCGCAGCGTGGCTCTGGCCGGTGGTTGCCGGCACCGAACTCGACAACGAGATTGACCTGTTGCTCAACAACCGGGTAACCGAGACCCCCAATGCAGCGACCTTCGCCACGAGTTATGCCGAGCAGGATTGGGTGCTGTTGCACTCTGACAAGAGGACGGACGCAATCGTGCTCGAAGCGTTAATCTCACAACGGCCAGATAGCGACCTTGTGCTCAAGACACTCAACGGCTTGTTGGCAGCCCGTGGCCGTTACGGCCACTGGACCAATGTCCAAGAGAACAGCTTCGTGCTGCTTGCCGGGTCGGCCTACTTCGATACCTTCGAAGACGTCGATCCCAACTTCATTGCTCGAGCCTGGCTCGGCGATACCTATGCACTGGAGCACTCATACGAAGGCCGCTCTACCGACCGTAATCTCACCATTGTGCCGATGGCCGAACTCGTCGACGTTGGCGACACCGAAATCGTGCTTGCTCGCGACGGCGATGCTGGCAGGTTGTACTACCGACTTGGGTTGCGTTACGCCCCGACCGACTTCGACCTCGAACCACGAGATCAGGGTTTCGTGGTGCAGCGCACCTATCAACCGGTGGACGACGACGACGATGTGGTCCAAAACAACGACGGCTCGTGGACAGTCAAGGCTGGCGCCCGGGTGCGAGTGGTGCTGACCATGGTGGCTGACAGCCGACGCACCCATGTCGCCTTGATCGACCCGATTCCAGCAGGCTTCGAGATCGTGAACCCAGCGCTCGCCACCAGCGAACCTGTCCCCCAGGCCGACCCCAGCATTGCTACGCCTGGCAGTTACTGGTGGTACCAGTGGTTCGATCACCAGAACCTGCGCGATGACCGGGCCGAAGCGTTCTCCACGTGGCTGGGTGCGGGGTCCTACGAATACACCTACGTAGCTCGCGCAACTACCCCTGGGGTCTTCGTGGCTCCCCCAACCCGTGCCGAGCAGATGTATGAACCCGAGGTCTTCGGCCGCTCGGCGTCCACCACCGTCACCATCACCGACTCCTAAACGTTTCTGGGCCCATCGGACGACTATCTCGTCCAATCGGTTCAGAGACCGCCAGACTGGAGTATGCAGATTGAACCGTTTGCCGTCGAACAGTGGATGAACGCGTACGAGGACCACTGCCAATTTAATTTGGCCGAGACATGTGTCGAGTCGCTGACTGTCAAAGCGCTACTTGATCTAGCCGGTGTGGGTCGGTCTGCACTCGACGACATTCTGGACATGAAGCTCACCTACGGCGCGATCGTGGGTTCGGAGCGCCTTCGATCTGCAATCGCAGCGTTATACCACGATGTTGCCATCGAAAATGTGCTCGTCACCCACGGAGCCATTGGGGCCAACAAGTTGGTCCATGAAGCGCTGGTTGAACCCAACGACCGGGTCATCTCGGTCCAGCCGACGTATCAACAGCACTATTCGATTCCAGCAAGTTATGGCGCCGATGTGCAGGTGCTCACGTTGCAAGAAGACGACGACTACCAGCCAAATCTTCACCAGATGCGCTCGTTGGCAACCTCCGCTACGACCCTCATAGCCATCAACAACCCCAACAACCCGACCGGCGCATTGATGGACGCGGCGACGTTGACAGAGATCGGCCAGATCGCAGCATCGTGTAATGCTCATGTGTTGTGCGACGAGGTCTACCGGGGCACCGACCAGGTTGGCTCAGGCAGTTCAGCTTCGATCGTCGAGGTCTATGACCGAGGCATCAGCACCGGCAGCATGTCCAAGGCCTTCTCTCTCGCCGGGCTTCGACTCGGCTGGATGGTTGCTCCGGCCGACGTCATCAAGGCTGCCGAACTCCACCGCGACTACAGCACCATCAGTATCGGCATGATCAACGACTTTCTGTCGGCTATCGCACTGGAGAACGCCGACAAACTATTGGAGCGCAGCCAGACCATCACCCGCACCAATCTGGCGATCTTAAGCGACTGGGTCGAGGCCGAGCCTCGAATCACCTGGGTCAAACCGCAGTCGGGCACCACCGCACTGCTTCGTTACGACCTTGACATGTCGTCACGCGATTTCTGCAAACAATTGCTCGACCAAACGGGTGTGCTCTTTATGCCCGGCAGCGCACTCGAAGTCGAAGGCACTGTGCGCATTGGTTACGCCAACCATGAGTCGGTCCTTCGAGATGGCCTCCCCCACGTCTCCACCTTCCTCCAACGTTTCTGATCCGATCACGCGGCTCTTTCGCTCAAGCGTTTCTGAAACGTCTGGCAGGTGACCCGTCAGTAGGACACTGCGAGGAGGAAGAGTCCATGGGGAGGGGCAACTCGAGGTACAGCGTTGCGATCCTTCGCCGCGAGAATCTCTGGGACGGCTTCTGGTGAAAGGAGGCCGAGTCCGACTTCGACGCTCAAACCGGTAATAGAACGGACCATCTGCTGGCAGAACGACGACGCGCTGACGTTCAGGTGGATCTCGTTATCAGGGTGATGCGACCACTCAACGGAGCGGAGCGTGCGAGTGCGGGGTTTCTCGACTCGCACGTCGTCAAAAACATCGAACTGGCGTCGGCAGAACGAGCTGAAGTCATGTGTCCCGAGCAGG
>Ga0213861_10002604_pt1 | contig 15358 bp, 17 predicted proteins | sample PICome_4_FD_160110 | JGI IMG/M metagenome (GOLD analysis project Ga0213861, IMG submission 160110) | Coastal seawater microbial communities near Pivers Island, North Carolina, United States - PICO131 | ecosystem: Environmental > Aquatic > Marine > Coastal | place: USA: North Carolina... | reverse complement strand
TTGACATCGTTTCCTGAAACTTCCTCGGAACACCATTTGTTGCTGGTTTTGTTTTAGCGATCATGATGATCCCGATTATTACCTCGGTCACTCGTGAGGTTTTGGGTCGAACCCCACCGGATCTGATCAACGCCTCCGAAGCCCTCGGTTGCTCACTATGGACCATGTTGCGTTATGTGGCTCTTCCTTATGGTCGCGGTGGAATCGTCGGCGGTGTCATGTTGGGTCTAGGTCGTGCACTGGGTGAAACCATTGCCGTCTTCTTCGTCCTCAAGATTGTGTTCGATACAAACTGGTACAACATTATTGAATCCGGTGGTGGTTCAGTTGCAACACTTATTGTCTCGCGATTCGGTGAAGTGACCGGACCATTTGAGCTGCAACTCCTTCTTGCGGCAGGGTTCTTCCTTTTCCTGATGACCCTCGTCGTCAACGTGATTGCCAATCTAATTGTGAGTCGCACGGGAAGGTTGCAGAAATGAGCACCATGATTTTTGAAAGTGCTTCTGTTGAGCACTTAAAAGACGAATCACCGCAGCGACCTTGGCGCAAAAAGCCGACGAAATTCACAGTAAGTGTTTTTTTGGCCGTGGTTATTCCGGGCGTGATCGTGGCTTGGCTGTTTTTCTCTTCGGCGTTGCCCGGAGCCATCATCGCGGTGGTTATTTATTTGCCACTTCAGTTGTTTGCAGCTGGACTTGCGGCGCTGTTTAATCGCGGCCGAAAGAGTATCGGCGACTCGTTCATTATCGTGCTTTCTATCGGGGCGACGATCTTTACCTTGGTCATTCTGATCTCGGTTATTGGCAGCCTCATTATTCGAGGATTCAGGGCCCTAAGCCCGCATTTCCTTTACCAAAATAGTGTGTATATCAACCCAAGTACGCCTTTGGAGTACGGTGGTATTGGCCACGCAATGGTGGGAACGTTATTGATTCTGACCATTTCATCCCTGATTGCTGTTCCGATTGGTATTGCAACAGCCGTGTACATCACTGAGGTTCGTGGGCGGGCCGTTGTTTATGTTCGCTTCTTCGTCCAATCGATGTCAGGTGTTCCATCGGTTGTGGCAGGTCTGTTCATTTTGACGATCGCTGTTTCGACGGGCGCCTTTAACCAGAGTGCATTTGCGGGCGGTTTGGCGTATGCGATCCTGATGCTGCCGACGGTTGCGAGAACTGCCGAAGAAGTTTTGAAACTTGTTCCTGATGATCTGCGGACTGGAGCGCTCGCGCTGGGTTCGACGAGGGCACGCACGGTGCTCATGGTTGTTTTGCCAGCAGCTCGCACTGGAATCATCACGGCAATTCTTTTAGGTATCGCGCGAGTGATCGGTGAAACCGCGCCGTTGCTGCTCGCCGCTGGCAACAATGACGGAACGGTCACAAATCCTTTCGACCAAGCCGTGTCATCCATTCCGGTGTACATCTTTAACAACGTAGCTCTGCCCTACCCCGATGCAGTCACACGCGCATGGGGGTCGGCACTGGTACTCATGATTTTTGTGGCCGTGTTGTTCACCTTGGCTCGATACCTTGGCCGCGGAAAAGTTGGGAAGTATTAATTATGAATCCACAGGAAGGCGAAACAGTGTCCACAACGAATTATGAAGAGATTGCGACCCTAGAAAACCGGGGCTCATTGCTCAGCGAAGACGCAAGTCTTGCCATGAAGGCTCAAGACGTCAGCGTCTGGTTTGGCAAGCGCAAAATCTTAGAGGGCGTCAACATGAACTTCCCTCGTAACAGTTGCACTGCGCTCATTGGTCCTTCCGGTTGTGGAAAGTCAACTTTCATTCGTACCCTGAACCGTCTTCATGAACTGCTTCCTGGCGCAGCACTTGCGGGTTCAGTTTTGTACGAGGGCTCCGACATTTATGACCCCGAAATTGACCCGGTACAAATACGCCTCAAAATCGGCATGGTGTTCCAGAAGCCGAATCCATTCCCCAGCATGACAATTCGAGGCAACGTCCTTTCCGGACTAAAACTCTCAGGGATGAAGCGTGACGACCACGACCAGATCGTTGAGGAGACACTCACATCTGCTGGTCTGTGGAATGAAGTCAAAGATCGGCTCGATCATGCGGCCGGGGAACTCTCTGGTGGACAACAGCAACGACTCGTGATCGCCCGCTCACTCGCCGTTCAGCCTCACGTACTACTCATGGACGAGCCTTGTTCAGCACTTGACCCCGCTTCGACGTTAAAGATCGAAGAAACAATTCGTGAGCTTTCCCACACCGTGACAATCATTATCGTCACGCACAACATGCAGCAGGCTGTTCGAGTTTCGGACTACACAGCCTTCTTCTTGGCTGCTGAAAATGAGCCAGGGCGGGTTGTTGAACAGGGAATCACAAGCGAGATCTTCAGCAACCCACAAGATCAACGGACCTTGGATTACGTGAATGGTCGGTTCGGTTAACCACTTGTTCATGCAAACACGCATTGTTCACCTAGATGCCATTCAAAGGTAAACAACAAGCCCCAAAAGTGTCACCGAAGCCACTTAAGTTTTCACACAAGTAGTCAACTAACTAAGGAGTACAACGTGCGTCGAATTATCTCGATAGTCGCAGGAAGTGCAGTGGTGGCATCTGGCCTAGCCCTTGCTGTTCCTGCTCAAGCCGCAGAAACAATTCCCGGTGGTGGGGCTTCCTTCCCCGCAGTCTTCATGCAGCAATGTGCTGCAGACTTCAATGGTTCTCAGAAGGACTTCACCATTACCTACACCTCAACAGGTTCCGGTACCGGTAAAGGTAACTTCTCAAAGGAAACTTTTGTTTTCGGCCAAACTGACTCAAAGTACTCCTCGGGTGAGCCAAAGTTCGGTTGGGAATACATTCCTAACGTTGGTGGTGCGGTCACAGTTCCCATCAACTTGAAGAACAAGGTCACAGGTCGCACACTGGGTTCATCCATCCAGTTGCGCCAAAAGACTCTAGCCAAGATTTTCGGCGGTCAAATCACCAAGTGGAATCACCCCGAAATCCTCAAGGACAATGCCCGCATTGCTAAGGGTATTCCTGCTACCAACATCACCATCTCTTATCGTTCCGACAGTTCAGGTACCACAAACAACTTCCTGCAGTACCTGAACGCCTGGACACCAACAATTTTTGCCAAGGTGCAGGACGACATGTCCACAGCATTCCCAGGTGGCAAGCCACCGGCAAACTCGGTCGCTGGTAAGGGCAACCAAGGTGTACTGGCCAACGTAATCGCTAAAGACGGCACGATCGGATACGTTGACCTCGGTGACGCTAAGGGTTACCCGTCAGCTCGCCTGCAGAATGCACTCGGTGAGTTCGTTGCACCTTCGTCCGCCTCGGCAGCTAAGTCGCTGGCTAACCAGACCAACTTCAACTCACAGGGTCTGATCCAGTTGGACTACAACGTCAAGACCAAGGGTGCCTACCCGATCGCGATCTTTACCTACGGTTTGGCTCGCACCGATGGTAACGGCCCGAACGGCCTAGGTGTTCGTCAGTTCATGGACTACGTAATCCAGAAGTGTGGTCCAGCTCGTGCCGCATCACTGGGATACGTTCCCGTGGGTGGCAAGGTTCTGGCCAAGGCCAAGCAACTCGTTTCAGAAATCAAGTAGTACTCGCTCCACGCATAATCGCAAGTAACTAAACATGAAGGTGAGGACGATGTTTCGGAACTCTGTAAAGATCCGGGGCATCGTCCTCGTCTCATTTATTGGCCTGTCTGCCGCGCTAGTTGCCGCATGCACACCACCCATGCCACCAGATGTACTTGCGGCCCGGGCAGAAGCACAAATCGAATGTGGGACGGGCAACCTCGACGTAGCGACCCCAAGTCAATTCGCTGGCGCCATGGATTCGGTCGGCTTCGCTCTGAACTCGGTTTGTCCAGAACAAACCACCACTGAGGTCTCGGTGGACACCTCTGCGCCAGTGAAGTTAACCGAGCGGACTCCCACCGCCGAAGTCATCTCAGAGTTTCAAGCAGCATCCTGTCCCAGTGACAAAGTGATCGTGATTCCAGCGTTTGCTTATCCGGTAACCATCGCTTACAACGTTATTGGACTTGAGGGACTCGTTTTTACCCCAGAAACTGTGGCCGGAATTCTCAACGGAACCGTCACTTCATGGGAAGACCCACTCATTGCCAATGAGAACCCTGACTTTGATCTCACTCTTCTTCCCGAGATTGCCCTCATGTCCCTTGAGACACCCGATGGATCTGTCGAGGCGATGACCACTTGGTTGACACAACAGGTCCCCTCGGTGTGGACACAGGGTGTGGCAGGGACATTGGAAGCTGGTCAAAAGTTCGCAACCCAAGAGGATCTGTTGGCAGAAATGTTCGCGGTGGAAGGCTCCATCGCCGTATTGCCAATCTTCACGGCTCTCGGCAATCTGTTGGCCACGGCGAACCTGCCGGTTAAGGGCACCGACGCAAATGGTGAAGAAATCGACACCGTTGTGACAAGTGATGACGTTCAGTTATACAAAGTGGGATCCGGTGCAACGAATGTCACTGTTGCCGAAGACGGAAGTATCTTTGCCAGTCCTGCCGTTGGTGGGTTCCCGGTCGAAGGCAACTTCGACCTTGCATCATCAAAGATTGTGTTAGGTGAGGACCAAGGATTAGTCGGATGGCCGGTTGAAGGTTACGCGCATCTTCTCATTTGCGACGATGGCACGAATACTGCTCTGCCCCTTCTCTTTTCCCAGTACCTCGCTCGTTTGGCTGGCCAGGGATCCTTGGAATCCTTTGGAGTGACGCCTATGCCAGAGCCAATTCGGGTGCAAACTTTTTCCCCGCTTCGGGTGACGGTCAATACCGAGGACGTTGACATGGGGATACCGGATGAAGCGCCTCTCGAGGAAGCGATTGTCGACGAAGAAATTACCAACGATGAACTCCCGCAGGACGCCGAATCAGCTGTTGAAGGCCAGTAGTTCGCTCTCGCTTAATTGTGGAGAAGGGGTTCTCGGAAGTTTGAGGTTCCTATGAACTACTTCCTCTTCGCACAATTCGAAATATGAGAAATCCAGCGAGGCCCGCTAGGCCGAGCGCAACGATCGCGCTTAATAAGGGGTTTTGGAAGAAGATGAAGTAGATAAGCTGACCGAGAGTCTGTTCGAACCAATTGGGTGTGGCTACTTCAGTGATCACTTCATCCATAGAGAAGATCGAGCCAGCCTGAGTGCACCACGCTGTTGGGCCAATGCGGATTCCTTCAACCGTGTAGACGCCGTCTTCGAATTTGGTACGGACGCGTTGATCGGATTCGGTCAGGATGCCGGTTCGAGTTTGATGGATTATTTCCCCGCCGTCAGCCAAGTATTCGAAGGTGATGATCGGGTAGTCACCTTCAACCGTGCGGCGTGGTGGAGTGATGTGATAGCCGAGAACCACCTTACCCTTAGCTTTTCGGCGAATATCGCTGCACTGAATAATGAAAGTGCTGCCCGTCAATTCGTCAAGGACGTGTGTAAATCAACCACCGATCCAAAAAGTACCTGCAAAAGGACAAGCTTGGCCGGCCCAGCCTACGGATATCTGGGCGTGTGGAGCCAAGATAACGATTCAACGAAGACTGCCTCGGTAGTCAGTCAATTCGTGGGTGAACAACGATTAGTTGAAGTTAACTGTTTCCCCGTTGGCGGTACCGTGGACAAGCCCATGACGACCAAAGAGATCAAAGCCTGTTCAACGGGCATCGTCAAGGTTTCTGCGGCGATCATTGGAGAATAGGCACCACCGTGGAAACACGGTGGTGCTCGCTTGAATGAATGAATAGGCTCACGGACATGATAGCTAAAAAGGTGACCTTTATTTCAACGATCGCTGTTAGCGCACTGGTTCTGAGTGCTTGCAGTTCTGACTCGGCCACCAGTGGTGACCTCTCCCAAGATCTGAAGGACCAATATTCCCAGAGTGAATTGATTGTGACCGCTGTGGAGGAAGCAGTGTTGGTAGCGGCTAAAGCCCAGCCCGCAGATTTCACCGCAATTGTTGATAATTGGGATACTTTGAAAGCCGACATCGCTGTATATGAACAGACACTTGTTGACCTCATAGATGCTGCTCGAGAGGCAAACAACGACACGTGCAAGGACGCACTTCTTCGCTACCAAGTCCTCGAACTCGTGGAGTCTGAAATCTTGGGAAATATTTATGTCGCTGCGGAAAGTGGGGATGCTGACGATCTTGGAACTCACGTTGAAGACCTTGAAACAATCATGAATGGCGAATTGTCTGAAACCCTTGATCTCGAGATCGAATCCGCCTGCGGTCTCACTGCGTAGACTGTTAAGTATTCAAAAATTGGCTGAGGATAAACACATGCCAACCCCACGTCTTGCCAGAACAGCAGTTCTTGTGCTCGCATTATGCGTGGGATTGGTCGGTTTTGGTGCACAAGCAGTAGCGAGTGAGCCCACAAAGAAAGTAAGGAAGACGATTACCGTTTACACATCCCCGCAGAAGACATGGGATCGAACGGAGACTGACGGTGGCCCTGCAGGTGGATCGGCAGGGGACATCGTTTATTTCAGTGGTCAATATTTTCCAACATTGGCCGAAGCACGTTCCATGAAAGGTCCCAAGAAGCACTTCCTGCAAGTTATGACTCGAGTGTCAAATGGAACAATCATCGACGGTGAGAATTTTTGGTGGATGGAAAATTCTTCGTTCTTAGTCGGTGGTCGCATCGATTACCAAGGCAGTTTCAAGATGCCCAACACCCCCGGCAGTTCACCCGATGCACGTAAACACATTTTCACAATTGTCGGTGGAACCGGAGAATACTTCGGAGCCCGTGGAACGGTCATTCACACCAAAATTGGTGAAGGATTAGAGGCAATCTACAAAAGAGAGTTTCGTTTGGCCCCATAAAGCATTACCCACAGTGAAGCTCACAAACATTCGCATCGACATAAGTCAGGAGCATCGTATGAAACTAATACGATCATTTGGCGTGATTGCGGTAGTAGCAACAATGTCATTCGCATCGATCGCGCACGCTGCCCCGACCAATGAAACGGGTTTTATCGCGCCGTACTCTGGAACGGCAAAATTCTTGAAATACGCACCCACTCAAGTAGTTGCACCGGCGGCAATTAACGCACCTTTGGGCCAAAAACGTGCGGATCGAATTGCTAAGGGCCTTGGTTTTAAAAAGAGCAAGGCTTTCTCGGCCCGCCAGTATCAGTTGTACATGGCTGGTCAGGGAATCGGTGGTGGCACCCCTGCTGCGGCCTTGGCTTCTGAAGTCACGGTTGCATGCGTGGACTACCTCACTAATTCGAAGGCGAATGTCATGACACGCACCATTAACGGTGTTGCAACTCCGATTGTCTTAGGCAGTTATGGACTGATCGTTGATAATGACGGAAATCTGGAGAGTCCCGCAAACACGACCTCCCCATGCCGTCAGATCAATGTGGTCCTCGAGCCCGTAGCGCTGTGCAAGTCATCTCCGCCACCAAATCCAACGGGACTTCCCTGCGGCTACATGGGGACATGGATGCGGGCCAACGGAGCGAAGGACACACTCGCTGAGTTGTATTCGTCAGCCTATGTTGGTGAGGCTGCCTTCGGCGCTAAGAGCCAAGGCTTATCCGGTGTCGCCCAGCTGGTCACCAACACGAAGAACAATGGTGGGTCCGCAACCGTGGGCATGTCCATGGTTCCATCAATCTGGATCGCCAATTTCTTGTTGATCTATGCGTTGAATCCGAAACTAGCTGCCGAAATGCCGGCAGCCTGGGCACCCATTCCCAGTGAAGTTGCCAACGCTATATCAACCTCGACAACAGGACAGGTCTCCTACGCGGAGTTCCAGTCCTACTTTTCATAATCGAAAGGCGGTAACCAAATGATGCGGACTCAAGGTCGGATCAATCGACGTGGCTTCCTCGCTGCCATGGGACTCACCGTGGGCGGTGCGCTGGCATTGCGTTCAGCACCAAGTGCCGGTGCAAGTGTGTTTGAGACAAAGGCGCGGGGAGTAAATGACCCGCGCTTTCGTCGTGGCAAATTTCGACGCGGACAGGTGTGGACTATCCCGGGGGGAACCTTGAAGGTTCTAGGTCGCCGAGGGATCCGCTCATTGGGGGGTGCTACACGATTTGATCGGAACTCCTTCGAAGTCCTTTTCACAAAAGAGTCGGGCAAGCACCCAGGCCATGGCACCGTCACGATTACTGGCCCCGACGGCACCTCAATGCCAATGCACCTTACACAAATCGGCCCCAATCGTTATAGCGCAATCATTAATCGCGAGCAGATCTCCGGAGGAAAGTCATGACTCATTACATCGGTGACGTGTTCTTGTGGACGAAAAATTGGGATGGCTCTGGAATCCAAGGCTGTCTGAAGTGTGATGGATCCACATACAGTGTCGATGATTTCAGTGCGTTGTACGTCGTTTTGGGTTATCAGGGAGTCGTTAACTCCGACTCCACGGGCACCACTTTCACAACACCCGACCTTATGTCTTCGGCACCAGAGGGGCTTACTCCTTACATCGTCGCCACTGGGACATTCCCGCCATCCCCGTACAGCTTTCCTTACTACCGAGTGGTGAGTAGCCCATACATCGGTGAAGTTGACTACACCACGGCCACCTACCCGGACTCTGGCTGGGCATTCTGTGACGGTTCACTTGTCAACACGAGTCAGAACACTGCCCTTTTCTCAGTCATTTCGAATTCATTCGGGGGCAACGGCACTAAAAACTTCGCCCTTCCCACCATTGCGGGAGCGGTCATAGCGGTAACCGGTAACTACCCTCAGCGAGGTTGAGTTCGGCAGGCACCTTCACATTCATGACAAACACTAGGAGAACAATGAATACACGCGCGCATTCACTACGATCGATTTTTATAGTGGTAGTGGCCACTCTCACCATGGCTACCGGGATGTCAACTGCAAACGCGGCGCCGAAAAACAAGCCCAATGTATTGGTGCTGTTTGTGGAGAACAAGGGTTTGGCGAAGGTGGATTCGAACGAGCAGGGAATTGATCATGGAGATTTATTCCATCGTGAGCTCGCTATCGCAAAAAGGATCAATGGCCCGGTGATTGGTGTTTCATACTCACAGGCTGAAGTGATTTCCCACCACGCTCCGACAAATATTGATGTTCGACGAGTCCTCATTCAGAACGTTCTTCCTAAGGGAAAAATGTTCATTCTGGGAGTAACCGAGATTGACCTTGGGAGCGTTCCTGCCCCCGGCTGGACGGATATTTATGCAATTGTTGGTGGCACCGGAAGTTATGCGGGAGCTCGGGGAACGTTGAAGTTGGAACTCCTAGCTGACGGAGTGACATATAAATCGACAGCTACCTACACCCTGAACTAGCCTGTTTAACTAGCCCGATTACCCCCAGCTCGGTAATTACGCTCTTGCGGACAAGGCAGCTCCAAGGCGCGATAAGGCTGCGCTGCGTGCTGTCTTGGGAAGCCGAACGCGAATAATGCCAATTTCATCCGATGTGAATGCCTCGGTTAAGGCTGAATCAAGTTCACGTTCGGTTTCCACCAGCCAGCCTTTCCCTGAACCGATGACCGCAACAAGTTTCTCCGCAGCTAGTGCGGGAATTTCGTTGAAGGGGCCTTCAAGGATTGGCCTTTGGGTTCCGAATCCTTGGTTGTCCAAAATAATGAAGACCGCTGGCACTCCGTGGAATGTGCAGCTGGCGACTTCAAGACCGGTCATGGAGAAGGCTCCGTCACCTACTAGGACAACGGGCCGGAGGCTTGGGTCAGCCAGCCCTGCTCCGAGGGCACCGGGGACCGCGTATCCCATGGTTGCGTAGTAAGCGCTGCCGTGACACCAAGCGGGTACCCGCATGTCAACTGATGCAAATAGTGCCTCACCTGGATCGAGCAACAGGCCGTGACGTTCATCAATGTGGGAGGAGATTGCGTCAATGGTTCTTTCAACAGAGAGGGAGTCATCAGTTGCGTGAAAGGGTTCGTGGTCGGGAATGGGTTCGTGTGAGATTTCGAGCTGGTTCCCATTGAGTGCGGAGTTAAGCGCTGGAAGGAACGCCCAGAGCGGGACGTCTTTATACGTGCGGTAACCCACCGTAACTTCCGTGTCAGAACACAAGATTTCTTTTTTATGATCAAGGTTGGCGGTAAACGCGCCCAATGTTAGGTCCGTTTGCAATACGCCCATGCTGAGAACTATGTCGGCGTCTTCGACTCGACGAACAACATGTTCTGGGCTCAACGCACCGAGATAAACGCCTAACCCCAAGGGTTCGCGTTCGGGGAACACTCCTCGAGCCAGCGAACTTGTCGCCACAGGAATCCCTGCAGTTGTTGCGAAGGAAATCAGATCAGATTCGAGGTGACGCCGTTCAATCATGGCGCCAGCGTGAATTACTGCCGTTGAAGCTTTGTGTAATTCGGCCATGACATCACGCACTGCCTCTTCCAGTGCCACAGGATCAAGGCGTGGGAGCAACGGAGTGATGTTCGATGTAGTTGCATCAATCGCGACACTCACCATGTCTCGGGGGACCTCGATGTAACCGGGGCGTTGCTCAGAGAGCATGGTGCGAATAACGCGATCAATTTCCTCTGCTGCATTGTGAGCAGAGCGCAGTACCGCTTGGGCGCAGGTGAGTTCCGCGAAGACATTTAGTTGTGAGTCAAAAGACTTAACTTTGTGGTGAAGTAAAGGGTCATTTTCGCGCTCGCCCATACCGGGTGCGCCACTAATAATCAGCAGCGGAACCTGCTCGGCCCAGGCATTGGCCGCAGCGTTCGTCACTTTCAATCCGCCAGCGCCGTAGGTGACGGCAACAACTCCAAACCCGTTGATTCGCGCAAAAGCATCGGCAGCGAAGCCGGCCCCCTGTTCATCGGTAGTCACCAATACCGAGAAATCCTCGGAATTGAGTTCCCCAAATAGTCGCAGGGCAAAGTCACCCACAATCCCAAATGCGCAATGCGCACCAAGTTCACGCAGACGCGATGCCAAGTGTTGGGGGATAGTCGTGGAAACAGTCATGGGGAGTGTTTACCAGATCACCTTCGCGAGAATTACCGTGGAATCACGGTATTGCAAAGTGCGCGGGCACCTTATGGTTTTACGTATCTGAGTCTGCTACGACTCACACGGCCGAGGAGAGGCTTGTAATGAACACGGATTCAAAGACCGGTATGGAGTCTGATTCACCTTCCGGCGGTGGGAGAGCATCCAAACGTCACCGCAATCTAGTAATTGTCATGGGATTAGCCATTGCGTTAATCGGTGGTGTAGTCGTCATTGGGATGATCCCCACCGGCGATCGCGCCGGAACCACGACCTCAGATCCCAGTGTCAGTGCCAGTGCCAGTGCCAGTGCAGTGGCCAGTGCAAGCGCGGGTGCCACTGAAACTGCCACTGAAACTGCCACTGAAACTGCCACTGAAACTGCCATTGTGCTGACATGTGCGGAGGGAGGGGATTGTGCTGTGGGAGACGTAGGTCCGGGCGGCGGCACCATCATTTACGTGAAAGCCGGGGGTTTCACGTGTGGTGAGTCTCGGGATGATCAATGCACCACTCTTGAGGCGGGAGCAGTCACTTATGGACAATTGTGCTCAATTAACAAGCCCGACTTATTAGCGTGGTCGCCAGGTATGTCCTTGGGCGCCTGGCTGGGGGACAAAAGCAAAGATTCATGTCAAGGTGGTCTGTTGAGCAGTGTGCGGGAAAGTACCGAGGGCGGTAAGAGCGACTGGTTCGTTGGAAGCAAAGTGGAGGTCAGTACAGCTGTACAGCAGGAAACCCTGTTGGGTATTGATGGATTGCTTCTGTGGACTGTTGACCAAGGACGTTACACAAATACGGCCTATATATGGTTCGGCATAGAGGATGAGTGGCAAGACTATTTCGCAACAACCGGCTTTGCCTACGTTATTCCTATGCGAACCTTTTAAATTCACCTCCACGTACCACTGACCTGAACGGATCAATATGAATGTGGTAATCACACCCGCCCGCCGTGAAATTCAATCCTCCTACGCGTCCTTGTGGGCAGGGTCCCTGGGATTTTTAATGCTTGGGCTGGGAAACATTCTGGCTGCTTCTGGTGTGCTGACCTACCCGGGACGACTTTCTTGGTTGTTGCAATTCGCAGGCCCTGTTTTTGTCGCGATTGCTGTGACACTTCATGTGGACCACTTGAGTTTTCGAATTGGTCGGCCTGCAGTTCTTTTCATCATCACTGGTTCCTATCTGCTCGGCGTCTGCGTAACACCATTTGTCGTCTCTCCTGAACTGTGGACTAACAGAGCTTGGTCAAATGTCGCCCAAGGGCTCTGGGCACTTGGACTCTTCTGTCTGAGTTTTGGTCTCGCTGCTATCGCTGTTCACAAAGAACGGCAGATCGATCATGGGATCAAACAGGTGCTCGACGTCGGTGACAATGATCCAACCAACGTGAGTGTTCACGCATCTTTCCTCACACTGGCCACTGGTTCCGCTGGTTTCTTGCTGTACGCCATTGGTTACGTGCAACTGCTGGAGGTTGTCGGTGGCACGCGTTGGAGTTGGATCCTGCAGGTCGCAGGCTGCACCCTTCTCGCCGTTGCAGCGATCAATCACCTTGAGCATCTAACATCGCATATCGGACTTCCCGCGGTGGTGTTTGGCGTAATCGGGGCTATTACCCTAGCGATTTCAAGCATTCCATTCGTGATTGATACGGCCAACTACACGTCGTCAGTTTTTTGGGCGCAGTCGTTCTGGTTTGTCTGGGGTTTTGGTTCCGCTTGTGGTGCGGTCAGCATCTTCCTTGTAATTCTTCGCAAGCGTGCGATGAGTCATTTATATTAGTGCGGTTTTCCACTCCCCAACGGATTCCTTTTGGGAACGCAGCTATGCGAGTTTCGGCGCAAATGAGAATCCATTGATCCCAATTAAAGGCAATGTTGTGGTCTCTGCCGCGAGTTTTAATTAACGTATCTCAGTAGGAGTGGGTGCCACACATGTAATGGTGCTGTAATTGGGCACCGAGTGTGGTGAGGAACACGGGGAGGAGGCGGGAAAAGTGAGTAGCGCAGATGTGACAAAGTATTTACGGGGCTTTGACGCTGATCAACGTGCCGCATTGCAATCTGTACGTTCTGTTGTGGTGACCGCGCTACCCACCGGCGAAGAAGTAATTGCGTGGGGAATGCCCAGCATTCGAATCTCAGGCGTCTTGGTCCTGAGTTACGCAGGTTTTAAGAGTCACAACTCGATCTTCCCCGGAGTGGGTGCACCATTTGAAGGATTCGGCCCCGAGGTGGAGAAGTACCGGGCCTCGAAGGGTGCGTTGAAGTTTGATCGAGATAAACCATTCCCTGCAGGACTGTTGAAAAAGATTATTAGGCAACGAATCACAGAGATCAATGAGAGTTTCCCGAAAAAGAGCGGTGAATTTAAAGAGTTCTACAAGTCGGGGCAACTCAAAGCTGAGGGCACTATGAAAAAGGGTGAATTACACGGTGCTTGGAAGTGGTACCGAGCTGACGGCAGCGTCAGCCGTTCGGGGAACTTCAAAAACGGTGTGAACATCGGTAAATCCTGACACGCTTGAGTAGCAGTCGCGGTGAATAAATCCAACTCGACTTAACCTCGTTATTCTTTCCTCATGTCCACAATCCCAGGTACCCTGCTTCACCACGAAACAATCCCAACGAATGTGCCTGGTGCTCGCGCCTGGCGGGTTCGCTACGCATCAAGTGATGTGAACGGAAAAGCGACTGAATCAACCGGTCTGGTTATTGCCCCGATCGCAGAAGGTGTTGATCGACCCGTTTTAACGTGGGCTCACGGCACCACGGGCTTGGGTGACGCGGCATGTCCATCTGTGCAGCCGGATCCCGCTCGGGAACTTAGCGTGTATTTCTCGATCGAGTCCACGCAATCAATTGACTACGGAGTTCCAGGTCTTCAGGGTTTCATTGATGCGGGCTGGGTTGTCTGCGCTACGGATTACCAGGGGTTAGGTACCCCAGGCATGCACCAATACATGGTAAGTCGGACGAACGCAAAAGACACTATAAATATTGTGCACGCTGCGAGGGAACTCAACATTGGTGCAGGAACAACGGTGGGTTGCATGGGTTGGTCCCAAGGTGGTGGCACCGCTGCTGCGGTTGCCGAACTGGATCCAGCTGATTACCGAGATCTCACGCTGATCGGAACAGTTCCGATGTCCCCGGGAGTTGCAATAATCAGCTTGGAGCACCCCACGGGTGTGACCGCCACACTTGCTGGCACTTCGGGTCCACCCGATGGTCACCTCGTGATGACCTTCGCCGGTTATTCCGCAGCCAATGAAAACTTGAAACTCTCTGACGTTTTGAGTCCACTGGGTGTTTCCATCATTGAAGGTGCTTACAACACGCAGCCCATCCACCATCTCAGTGACACGGTGAGTCGGTTGTATCGACTGAAGGGTCCGATTCTGGCCATTAATAACGACGCAATGCCTGCATGGAAAGCCGCGTTTACCGCTGGGTCAGCCACTTTGACTAAGCCGGTCTGTCCAATTTTTGTGTGCATGGACACTTTCGATGGCGGAACGGTCGTCCCGGTCGAGTGGCAAAAGGCATACGTTGCCGACATCACCGCACTAGGTGGAACCGTCACAACGAAGAGTTACCCAAATGATGATCACTTCAGCCTGCCCACGAGTTGCGTGGCTGATGCGCGGCAGTGGCTCACCTCGCTTTTGTAACCTTTAGCAAAACGTCCCCTACTCATCCCAGTAGTAGACGAAAACCGATTGAAGTGTGTTACCGGGTTAGTACCGATCGACTGCGGGGGGAGCGGGAGTCTCCATGAAGTTACCCGCGGTTGCTTCCCATGCGGCAACCCATGAACCGTCAGCGTATGAAGCCTCGAGAGCGTCGTTGATGAAGTTCCTGAAATCTGAATCTTCCCGTTTGACACCAATGCCGTAAGGCTCCTGAGTGAATGGTTTTCCGACCACTTCAAATGCGTCTGGGTCTTGGGAGACAAAGCCGAGGAGAATCGTATTGTCGGTGCTGACCGCATCCACTTCACCATTTTTCAGTGCCTCAGTGCACTCGCTATAAACGTCAAATAACGTGAGTTGAGCTTGCGGGTAGTTTGTTTGGATGTTTTGGGCCGAGGTGGATCCTTTTGCAGAACAGACATTCTTTCCTGCGAGGTCCTCAGGTCCTGAAATCGCAAGGGGGTTTCCTTTGGTGACCATGAGGTCTTGCCCAGCCACGAAGTAGGGGCCAGCAAAGGAGACAGCTTGCTTGCGTTGATCATTTATTGTGTAGGTTGCAACAACTAGATCAACCACACCTTCCTCAATGAGTTGTTCCTTCTGCGCCGAGACAGCCTCAACCC
>Ga0213861_10002597_pt1 | contig 15387 bp, 14 predicted proteins | sample PICome_4_FD_160110 | JGI IMG/M metagenome (GOLD analysis project Ga0213861, IMG submission 160110) | Coastal seawater microbial communities near Pivers Island, North Carolina, United States - PICO131 | ecosystem: Environmental > Aquatic > Marine > Coastal | place: USA: North Carolina... | reverse complement strand
AGGCCGGTGGGTCGTGTAAACGCCGTCATTGCGATTACGGGTAACACTATAAACAACCAAACCGGTTTCTTAATGCTGGCAAGACACACCCAACATGAAATGATCACCATTGCGGTAAACAAACTTTCAGTCAGGATAAAGGGTACCCAACGAATGGCATAATAATTAGCCGCAAACAACAACACGGTAACGCCAGCTGCGAACGGTGAATGCAGTCGTAAGCCGATGTCGTACAAACATATAAGAGACAAACCCAGAACAATTGTTTGTGCATAGGTCAGTGCAAGTAATCCGCCAGTCTCCATGCCAAATAGGTACTGTATTCCTGCAACAAACAGCACATAACCCCGGTAATTCGCCGCCTTTCCACTTATGCTGCCGAAATTTAGCCATTCTGTGGCTGCATTTAAGTAACGTAGCGAATCTCCAGCATAGACAGGTGCTTCGGCTAAATAGTGAAGAGATAAAATACTAAATATCAGGCACGCCAAGAACAGTGCCCAATGTTTTGTGATGTTCTTCACAAACAGTGATCTACTCGGAATCGTAACGACCTAGAAGTTATCCTTACGTCGCCGTGCCTCTGCAAACACGTCAACTGCAGGCTGTCCGGCCAATCCAAGCCCTTCAGCAAAGTCGGCGTCCAGTGCCCGTAGAAAAGGATTGGTCCGTCTCTCAATACCCATATTGGTAGGAACAGTAGGAATATTATCGTTTCTAAGTTTTATTACTTCTTGCATTCGGTTTTGCAGATCTGCATTGTTGCCATCAACACTCAGTGCGAACTTAGCATTTGCCATGGTGTACTCATGAGCACAATAAATCTGTGTTTCGTCAGGCCAATTCAGCAACTTACTCAGAGAATTCCACATCATTTCTGCACTGCCCTCAAATAGTCGACCACAACCCATAGCAAATAAGGTATCACCGACAAACGCCATATTCTGCTCACTGGCGTAGAAAACGATATGGCCTGTGGTGTGTCCCGGTGTTTCCAGCACATCAATGCGATGATCACCAAACATAAAGAAATCGCCATCGGCTACCCTAACGTCTATCCCCGGAATGCGATGCGCATCATTAGCCGCCCCGGTAATTTCACACCCGGTCATTTCCTTTAGGGCAAGATTACCGCCAGCATGATCTGCGTGATGATGGGTATTGAAAATATGCGTTAGTCGCCAGCCCATCTTATCGAGCTCAGCAAAATAGGCATCCGCATCGGGGGTATCAATGGCGGCCGTTACCTTATGAACGGGATCGTGAATCAAATACCCGTAATTATCGGATAAGCACGCAAACTGGTGAACCTGAAGCTGATTAATCACGTAAAACTCTCCACACTACAAATTATTTCTATGGCTAATTCGAATAGTAAATCGTCGAACTAACGTTAATATCTCAATAGCCTAATTGTACAGCCAATTACAATAATGCGAACCACCCAAAAACCGACAAACTAATTCGTTGAAATTGCCATTAGGCGGTTTGATTGGCAATTTGATGTCTGGTTTGTCGCTTATTGTGACCAGATGGCAAAATACCGGATCGCTGTCGACCGGTTTTAGGTGAAAACGATAATCTACCTTTATGCCCACTATTTTCGAAATCTTTCAATAAGCTCTCTGTGACTGCTTTTTCTCTATAGCCTAATGCGACCAATGCGAGCAGCAGCAGTTCGAACAACCTTGTTAGAGAAATACGATGGGTCTTACCCGAGTGCTCATAAAGCCAATCACTCAAGTTGAGAAATGATTCAAAAAGTGTTTCAGTTGGAAGGAGTTTAAGTGTGGTACCAAATCGACCCGAGTTCGCTATCAGATCCCAATAACGCGCGAAACGTTGAATGCGTTGTGTGGTAGCAAAATCAACCAGTGAAGTGGATAAGATACTGTACGGAGGTAAAGGGTCAAAACACAACTGGTAGGCCTTCTCATGACGAATAATTGGCGTACCACGCAGCCGTTTCAAAATACCAAGTTGGATTTCATGGGGCCCCAAACTGTGTAACTTGTTAAAACCTCGGCCAAAACTCGCTAAATCTTCGCCAGGCAAGCCGAAAATAAGATCCGCATGCACATGGGCCTGGGTGTTGCTCGTAATCCATCCCATATTCTCAATAGTTTTTTGGTCATCCTGCTGCCGACTAATAAGATTCTGCACATCAAAATTAAATGTCTGAACACCAATTTCAAATTGCAACATACCCTCGCGAAACCTTAATAAATATTCCCGCAAGGCGTCTGGTAGCCGATCCGGTATAAGTTCAAAATGTAAGAACAGACTCGGATCTTCTTTCTCCAGAAAGTACTCAAGAATTCTGCGTGTAGTAGATAATTTGAGGTTAAATGTTCGATCTACAAATTTAAAATTTCTCAACCCACGGTCGTAGAGAGAATCTAGTGCAATAAGGAATCGATCCAAATCAAAATTCCATGCGGTACGATCCAGAGAAGAAATACAGAATTCGCACTTAAATGGGCAGCCACGAGATGCTTCAACGTAAATCAGACGATTGCGCAAATCTTCGTCGGTATACAAATCGTAAGGCAGACGAAGTTCTTGTAGCTTGGGGTTTACGGCCTGAATAAATTTTTCCGGCGGTGCATCATCATCAAGCAAGCTCCGGCATAAATCCCTAAATGCAAAATCTGCCTGTCCCGCAATGATGTAGTCTGCGTATTGCGCTACATCGGGCAAATCATTAACGAAACCAACCTCCGGACCACCCAGTACAATTTTAGTTAACGGAGCAACCTTTTTTATAACCGCTGCCAGCGCATGGCTTTCCTCGACATTCCAAATATACACGCCCAAGCCCACTATTAACGGCGATACGGATAATAGTTGTTCGGCAATATCTGCGGCTCTTACCTCTAGGGTAAACTCCATTAATTCACAACGATCCTCTAACTCGGCGAGATTTGCCTTTAGATAACGTAATCCAAGAGAAGCATGGTGATACCGCGCGTTAATAGTGGCTAATATAATATCTGTCACGATTCCGCCCCGGCTGATAATCGGTTTAATACATGAGCAACTGCAGCAAAACCAAACGCCGCCGTAACATGAGTGGCTGAGCCCAAGGCTCCTCCGCAATTCAGACCCACACCGCGGTCAATCTTCGATTTATCCGGTGAAATACTGCCATCGCCAATTGAGTACCGCGCCTGTTCGTTCGAAAAAACACAGGGCACATCAAATCGTCTGGATAAGTTTCGGCTAAAACCATGATGACGCCTCAACCGTTTGCGAACTTGGGATAACAACGGATCATGCTCTGAACGCGCTAAATCAGTTACTTTAATAGCCCCAGGATCAATACGTCCACCAGCACCACCAATCGTTATGGCACGCACTTTATTGCGCTTACAACAGGCAATAATAGCGGCTTTTACGCGGAAATTATCTGCGCAATCAATCACGTAATCATACCCTTCAGCGAGCAATTCTCGAGTATTCTCTGCGGTTACAAAGTCGTCAACAAGCTCTAAACTGCAGTGCGGATTGATATCTTCTATTCTGGCTGCCATGGCTTTTATTTTCGCCATACCCAAGGTGCTACTCATTGCATGTAGCTGTCGATTAACGTTAGATTCCGAAACATGGTCCATATCAATTAACGCCATGGCGCCGATGCCACTGCGAGCAAAAGCCTCAACCACCCAGGAACCAACACCACCTATGCCTATGATACAAATACGGGCTTGAGTAAACTGTTGCAAGGCCTGCCGCCCGTACAATCGTGAAATACCGCCAAAGCGGCGCTCAATATCAACATCGTATAGGCAACGGTCAGTTACAGTTTTTGCTGGATTTGTATTCGAAACAGTCATGCAATAATGGTACCATGCGCTGCCCTAATTACTCGCAAAACTGATAAAACACTTCTGCAATGTCCAATATCGCTATCGTACTTGGTTCCTTTCACAAAGCCCAAATAGAAATCATGCTCGAAGAAGCCAGAAAAACGGCATCTGAGCTAGATCTAACTATCGTTGATGAAACCTGGGTACCAGGATCCATGGAAAAGCCACTCGCCCTAAAAAAGCTCTTGATGCGAGACGATATTGATGGCGCCGTCGCACTAGGCATTATCGAAAAAGGCGAGACCAGTCATGGGTTTGTAATGGCACAGGGTGCCATAAATGCAATCATTGCCATGCAAGTCGAACTACTGAAACCTATCGGTGTGGGGATTTTAGGGCCAGATATTCAACCAAGCCAAATCGACAGCCGACTCCGACCTTACGGTCGCGATGCTGTTTGTGCGGTCGCTCACATGCTGAGAAATACGTGAGGGTGTAACATAAAGTTGATTAATTCGACTTGACAACACTACACCCATCTTTTACAAAACCAGATCTTTATCTATCTAATTAATCCGGGGTTTATTTTTCGTGAACATGCCACAGTCTTTTTCCGATCGTGACGGCGTTATCTGGTCAGATGGCGAACTTATTCCTTGGCGTAATGCAACTACGCATATTCTCACCCACTCCTTACACTATGGGTTAGGCGTATTTGAGGGAGTTCGTGCTTATAAAACCGCCCAAGGAACGGCCATCTTTCGTTTACAGGAGCACACTGATCGATTATTCCGTTCGGCACATATTCTCGCCATGGATATGCCGTATGAGAAAGAATTATTAAATAAGGCGCAGGTGGATGTCGTAAGAGGTAATAACCTAGAATCCGGTTATTTGCGACCGCTAGCATACTATGGTTCTGAAGGCATGGGTATTCGCGCCGACATGTTAAAAACACATGTAGCTATAGCCGCTTGGGAATGGGGCGCCTATCTAGGTGAAGAAGGCATGGAAAAGGGCATCAAAATACGCACTTCTTCGTTTACCCGACATCACGTCAATATCACTATGTGTCGCGCAAAAGCGTGCGGTAACTATATTAACTCCATTCTTGCACTACAAGAAGCCATCGCATCCGGCTGCGACGAAGCACTCCTTCTGGATTCTGAAGGTTATGTTATGGAAGGTTCAGGGGAGAATGTATTTGTTGTTCGAGACGGCGTTGTCTACACACCGGATTTAACCTCTGCCCTTGAGGGTATTACTCGCGATACAGTCATGCAACTTCTGGCAGAAATGGATATTCCTTTAAAAGAAAAGCGTATTACCCGGGACGAAGTATACATAGCAGATGAAGTATTCTTTACTGGCACCGCAGCCGAGGTAACCCCAGTACGTGAACTTGATGGACGCAAAATCGGCAATGGCAGCCGAGGCCCAATTACTGAAATGATCCAAACAGCTTATTTCGATTGTGTGGAAGGCCGTTCTGAAAAACACAGCGATTGGCTCACCTATATCTAAACAGGTAAAGTACTATGGCAAAGTCATCCGATAGCCAAGATCCCGATCTGCAGACGCCGAATGCCAGTTTACGGCAAAATGTCAGCAAATCCGATTTACCGCTTCATTGCCCTATGGAGGGTACCAGCACGTGGAATTCCCATCCACGGGTGTATATTCCGATCGAAAAGGAAGGCAATGGACTATGCCCGTATTGTGGCACTTACTACGTGCTAACCGACGCTGAATAACTCTACACCGCGTATTCTGGTTGTCGGCCCATCTTGGGTCGGCGATATGATTATGGCGCAAAGCCTGTTTATGGCTTTAAAACGCCAGCACCCGGAATCTTATCTTGCCGTTCTGGCACCGCCTGCCACCCTGCCGTTAATTAAGCGCATGCCCGAAGTCGATAGCGGTATTGTGGCAAACTTTAAACACAAAAAAATTGATTTTGCCGAGCGTTGGCGTGTAGCAAAAGAGTTACGTAAACAACATTTTGATCAGGCTATTATTTTACCGAGATCAATAAAATCTGCTCTGGCACCCTGGCTGGCGGGAATTTCACGACGCACGGGTTTCCTCGGCGAGAGTCGATATGGACTTATTAACGACGTACGCCCTCTGGATAAAGTTAAATTACCATTAACAGTAAACCGCTTTGTCTACCTTGGCTCTATCGAATCCGAAGCATTTGACACAACCAGTTACCGCTATCCTGAACTGAAAATTTGCCCCTCTGACGTTGCAATAGCTAGAGACAAGTTGAATTTAAATAACTCCATGCCAGTTATTGCACTGTGCCCCGGAGCAGAATACGGTCCTGCCAAACAATGGCCGGCGAAACATTTTGCTGCATTAATCGATCAACTAGTCGATATTGGTATGCAGTGCTGGCTTTTTGGATCCAATAAGGACACAGAAATAACTGCAAATATTCTGGATCTTCTAAAATCAGACAAGAAGCATTGCATCGACCTTGCTGGCAAAACCAGCCTAACCCAGGCAATCGACCTGATGTCTGCAGCAAAGGCGGTTATCAGTAACGACTCAGGACTTATGCATGTTGCAGCAGCATTAAAGCGACCCGTAGTCGCACTATATGGCTCTTCGAGTCATAAATTTACTCCGCCACTTTCCAATCAGGCAACTATCATTAACCTTGAACTTGAATGCAGTCCCTGCTTTAAACGACAGTGTCCTCTAGGTCATCTCCGTTGTCTAAACGAGTTAACACCACAAATGGTTCGTAATGCATTACAGACAATGCTGTAATCATGTTTAAGATTTTGCGATAATCCGGCAAACATTCCCTATTCTAGAATCACAATCTTTTCGATGACATCAACCTACTCCATTTTAGTTACCGGCGGCGCCGGCTACATAGGCTCTCATACCACTCGGGTGCTATGCGACGCAGGTCATAAAGTTGTCGTTCTCGACAATCTATATAGTGGCCACCGTTGGGCTGTTCCACAAGAAGCCGAATTTGTGGAGGGTAATTGTGCTGACCAAGAACTCGTGGAACAGTTGCATCTTGCACACAATTTTGATGCTGTGATTCATTTTGCAGGATATGTTGTCGTCCCCGAGTCTGTTAGTAACCCTGAGAAATACTACGAGAATAATATCGTTTGCACATTGCGACTGATAGAGCAATGCCGCAGATCCAATATAGACAAGTTTGTCTTCTCATCAAGTGCTGCCGTATATGGAATGCCCGGAATGGAGCCGGTTGATGAGAATACATTACCACACCCCCTCAATCCTTACGGTCGCAGCAAGCTAATCAGCGAATGGACACTCGAAGACTTTGCTCGTGCGTCCAAACAAATCGATACACAACCATTTCGTTATATTGCCTTACGCTATTTCAACGTTGCCGGTGCAAGCCTGGACGGCTCAATTGGACAAGCAACGAAAAACGCAACCCATCTAATCAAAGTTGCATGCGAAACTGCAGCTGGCCAACACTCGGCCATGAAAGTTTTTGGCACGGACTATAATACTCCCGACGGAACCTGTATTCGCGACTACATCCATGTTACTGACCTTGCCACAGCGCACTTGAAGGCACTGGAGTATCTAGGAGATGGTGGAGAGTCTACGGTTCTCAACTGTGGCTACGGTCACGGCTATTCTGTCGAAAAAGTTATTCAGACCTGCAAAAGCGTAAGTCAAATTGATTTTACGGTGGATAAATGTGCTCGCCGCCCGGGTGATAGTGCTGCCGTCGTAGCAAATAATTCCAAAATACTGAAAACTCTCGACTGGAAGCCACAGCTGGATAATCTCGAATTAATTTGCGAAAGCGCATGGAATTGGGAAAAAATCCTACAGGCTAAAAAATAATCCAACCGATCGCCTAATTCGAATTACCTGTATCGGCAGTGATAATATGCCCGCATATTAGATACCAACGCGCAATTATGTAACAATCATCCAATCGGACACGAAAAAAATTGGCGTCCACATGTCACCACTTAACGGAAACACGTTACCAACTAAAATGAAACTAGCTTTCTGCCTGTTCAAATATTTTCCGTATAGCGGATTGTCTCGGGACTTTATGCGTATTCTTGAGCAGGCGCGCAATAATGGCCATGAAACGGACGTGTATGTATCTGACTGGCAGGGTCCGAAACCAGACGGTATCCCAATTACAGTTATTCAAACCTATCGGTGGATGAACCATGCACAAAATGCCGCCTATTACCGTCAACTAAAAAAATACCTAAAAAAGAACCAGTACGATGCAGTAATTGGCTTTAATAAAATGCCCGGTATGGATATCTATTACGGTGCCGACTTCTGTTACATAGGTCGCGCGGTACCCCGTTATAGTAGACTTTATCGTCTAACTCCACGATTCCATCACTTTTTTACTTTTGAACGAGCCGTATTCAGTACGCAACGTTCCACTCGTATACTTTCGCTATCTGAACGGGAAAAAGGTGTATACCAACAGTTTTATGGAACACCGGAAAACCGATTTCATATCTTACCACCAACATTAGATGCACATCGCCGGGTACCGTCCAACCCCCAGAAAGTGCGCAATGAAATGAGGGCCGAGTTCGGCATTAGGGATGACCAATTTTTATTGTTGTTCGTTGGCTCCGGATTTAAAACCAAAGGACTTGATCGTGCAATCCAGGCGCTATCTGCGCTTCCAAAACACATGCGCAAACGCGCAGAATTAATAATTGTGGGTCAAGATAGCGAGGCATTCTATCAACGTCTTGCTAAAAAACTAAAAATACAAACCCAGATTCGATTTCTTGGAGGACGCTCAGACATACCAGAAATACTCGCTGCAGGCGATCTACTGCTCCATCCAGCATATAGTGAGAATACCGGCACGATACTGCTCGAGGCGCTCACTGCAGGTCTACCCGTTTTAACTACAGATGTATGTGGATACGCCCATCATATTAAAGATGCGAGAGCAGGCATGGTACTGCGTTCCCCGTTCAACCAAGAAACACTCGATTGCCGATTAGAGGAAATGCTCAATACGACTCTACACGATCAATGGAGTGAAAATGGTCGTCGTTATGCTGCGAATCCAGATCTGTATAAAATGCCAGAAACAGCGGTTCATTTAATTGAACAATGGTGCGAAAGCAAACAGACAACAACGACAACACCTGTTGAATCTACCGACGACATCAGCTTGTATGTTCGCGATGATTTTAAACACGGATTAACAGTAGAACCGACTTTCGACAACTTGATGTCGATAACCGGGGAAGTTTTCCGTGAAGCTCCCGGCCGCAGAACCGTAAGACTTACACAGGACGGTCGCGGGTTTTTTCTAAAAACCCATACGGGAGTTGGCTGGCAGGAGATAATGAAAAACCTGCTGTATTTCCGTTTACCGGTGCTTGGCGCCATGAACGAATGGCACGGTGTTCATCATTTACAACGCCTTGGGATCGACACACTTCGCATAGCCGGATATGGCACCACCCGTGGCAACCCTGCAACACGTCGATCATTTATCGTTACTGATGAAATTGCCAATAGCATTAGTTTAGAAGACTTTTGCGCGCGTTGGACAGATGATCAGCCACTCAGCAAAGAGGAGATACGATTCAAACGTTGGTTAATTATGCGACTGGCACAAATATCTCGCGACATGCACAATAGCGGTGCTAATCACCGAGATTTTTATCTCTGTCATTTTTTACTGCAACGAAGCAATAATTGTGAGTCCTTATCTGTTGAGCACAGTAATCTGTTTCTTATAGACTTGCATCGCATGCAGATACGTCGACGCACACCAACGCGGTGGGCAGTAAAAGATATATCCGGTTTGCGCTACTCCAGCATGGATCTTGGCCTAAGTAAAAAGGATATCTTTCGTTTTATGCGTATTTATCGCTCGAAACCGCTGCGTCAAATTTTAGGTAAGGAAAATTTCTTCTGGCGTCGCGTGGAGTCACGGGCGCAAAACCTCTATAAAGCCGAAAATAGACGCGCAATGCTGGGAGCACCGCCTAAACCCGCCGTACAACGGAGTGTCCGTCCCAGATCTATTCAGTGAGCCTTACGTCGAAAAAAACTGTCGAATTAACGTTATTCGGCGCCTATAACCGTAATGATTTTAGTTTATGCGATGAGCAGACGATTCTTACACGCACAGGGCTGCGACATCACTTTCATTTTCGAAGCAAATATGACTCTCCAGGTATGCGACGACTGTTACTGGACATTGATCGTGTAGTCGAAGCTGATGGGTTTGACGTACTCAAACACGATGCCACAACCACGGTTGGCGTTACATCTCGTGATGGCCGAAAACTGGTTATTAAGCGCTACAACACTAAAAATAATTGGCATTTTTTACGTCGTGCTTTACGCCGTTCCCGCGCCCAAAACTGTTTTGAGTTCGCCCTCGAGCTACTGAAAATCGGTGTTGCTACAACGCCACCCGTTGCCTATATCGAGGCACGTATGGGTCCACTTAAGGGACGATCTTGGTATATCTCCGAATTTGTTGATGGACCGGTATGCCTGGATTACATTAATCACGTGGCTTCTCCAAAGGAAACCGCCGAAATAGCTGCACGACTGGAACGCTCTTTTATGAAATTGGCAAAAGAGAAAATTACCCACGGTGATATGAAAGCGACCAATTACATATTACGAAACAATCGTGAACCCGTGCTTCTTGATTTGGATTCAATGACACGTCATTCAAGCGATGCTCGTTATAAAGCCGCTCATCTCAAGGATCGCAAACGATTCATGAAGAACTGGCAACTCAGACCCGACATTACTGCATGCTTTAGTCGAGTGGAGTGGTGATTACTATCACATCGAGCGCGCATGAATATCGATATATACTGTCAGACAATTAAACACTGTTATACCTTTATAGCGACTGAAAAAAATATCAAGTTCGGGTAAAGTATTAACACTAAAAACATTAGAAACAACCTTATGCAAACTGCTGTTCTCTACGACCCGCGCTATCTGACCCACGAAACAGGAACAGGTCATCCAGAACGACCTGCCCGTCTTTCTAATGCCATTGCACATTTGGAACGGCAACGTTGGTTTAGTAGACTGGAACGTGTTGACCCGGTTTTTTGTGACCGCCGCTGGATCGAAACCATACATAGTTCAGACTATATTGATCGTGCACAAATCGCCTGCAGTAGCGGCCAAGGCTATATCGATACGCCAGACGTAGCGGTAAGTAGCTCATCATTTGAAATAGCCATGTTAGCAAGTGGCGGTGCGCTAGCCATTGCAGATAGTGTTATGCAGGGTTCAGTTAAAAATGGTTTTGCCATGATTCGTCCTCCGGGGCATCACGCCGAGCATGATACAGCACTTGGTTTCTGCCTATTTAATAACGTTGCTGTAACTGCTCGATACCTACAGCAATATCATCATCTAGATAAAATTCTCATTCTCGATTGGGATGTACATCATGGCAACGGAACACAACACAGTTTTGAACAAGACCCTTCTGTGTTCTACATGAGCCTACATCAATATCCCCATTATCCCGGCACGGGGTCGTATTCCGAAACCGGAACGGGGGCTGGGAAAGGTGCAACACTCAACTGTCCAATGTCTTCTGGCTTTGGTGATGCAGAATACCGTCAAGCCTTTGAAGAAATTATATTGCCTGCAGCGCGGGCATTTAAGCCAGATGCTGTACTACTTTCTGCGGGTTTTGACGCGCATACGGCTGACCCACTCGGCAACATAAATTTATCTACTGACTTTTATCGTTGGATGACCACCGAAATGATGGGTATTGCAGAACAGTATTCCAATGGACGACTGATATCCATGCTCGAAGGTGGCTATGATCTAAATGCACTTGCAAACTGCATAGCCGCCCATGTGGAAACACTAAACTCATAACACATCAACCTGATAAGCGCTTAGGCCTTGTATAACTTATATAAGGCTGCATGATCGAGATCAGCGTCGCCACTGGCAATTAAGCGATCATATTGATCTCTGCAAAGTTCCGTTGTAGGCAACTCTAGGCCGAGTGATTCAGCAAGCTCTAGAGCCTGTTGTAAATCTTTACGTTGGGTAGTGCAACGCGCACCAAGAGGATATTCCTGCCGAACCATTCGCTCACCGTGAACCTGCAGAATTCTTGATGTAGCAAATCCACCGTCCAATGCTTGCCTAACCCGCGCAGGGTCTGCTCCTGCAGCGGCGGCCAATGCCAGGCCTTCAGCAACAGCTCCTATGGTTAATCCCACTATTACCTGATTTGCCGCTTTGGCAATCTGCCCACTTCCGCTATCACCAACATGAGTAATTTTACCACCCAGTATTTCAAGTAACGGCAAAGCGTCGTTGAAAGTCTCTGCCGAGCCACCGGCCATAATGCTTAAACTTCCATTCTCGGCTCCAATTACTCCACCCGATACTGGCGCATCAACATACTTACCACCAACACTAATAACATCCGCAGCCATAGCTTTTGTATTGATTACTGCAGTAGTACCCATATCAATAACTAAAGTATCCGGTGAAAGAACCTCCAGTACGCCAGCGGGACCCCGCATAATCGCCTCGACAACCGGCGTATCGGCTAGCATCAGGATTACCGTATCAACACTGGCCACCAATGAAGCAATAGAGTCGGCTAATTTGGCACCGTCAGATAATAATGATTCGGCCTTCTCCGGGGTTCTATTCCAAACCGTTAATTTAATTCCAGCATCCAGTAAACGTTTAGCCATGGGTAAACCCATTAACCCTAAACCAATCATCCCAACCGCTTGTTTTTTTTGCATAACTAAAGCCTATTATTTTTCTGTTTCTGCACTTTTCTACGAACACGGATTAACATAGCAACAATCGCCCTATATGTCATCCGTCGATCGTTCACATTGCTATACTGCAGCCATGCTAGCTATAGAAAAAATTGACCCCGCGGTTCTGCATAAAATATGCCGACACTTGAATACTCATATCTCAAGTTTGGTTATTCAAAAAATAGCGACAAGTGGCAACGAAGTCTATCAGCTCCGCGTCGGCAACAATTCCTATGCGTTGCATAAAGCCTGCAGAAATCGATTTATTTCGATTCAAGCGCAAATTCATAACGTAGAAATCGCCTATAACAACGGATTATCGCCTAAGTGTGTCTGGCATGATGGTAAACACCACATGCTTACCGAATGGGTAATGAGCCCGCCGGCAGCCCTTGAACCTCAGAGTAAGTTTTCAATTAATGATTCCGTATTAGACATGTTAGTTAAGCTTCATAGCACTACTCAACCGTTTAGAAATACATTTAATGCAAGCTACGGACTGAACTGGAACCTACGCCAGATTGGGAAAAAACCAAAGTACTTACAGAGGCTAGTTAGTAAGGCAAAGCAATTTTTAGGCGATTACCCCAACTCGGATTGGGTAAATTGTCACGGTGATTTAGTTTCCCAAAACGTACTATTCGACCTATCAAAAAAGCCAATTCTCATTGATTGGGAGTTCTCACATAGAAACACCGCCTACTGGGACATTGCCACCCTGATCAACGATATCGAAACTACTACGAGTGAAAGTGACGACATCCTAAGGCGCTACACGGAATTGCGTAACCGACACCAATCTGAAAGCAACTTTATCCCAGATATACTATTGCTTAATGGATATCGTGGCGTGCTAGCTCTCATTAGCGGTATATGGTTTGGCTTGCAGAATCAAAAAACTATTGCCCAATCAGATGAACAGGGAAATTATTTACTCTCTCTAGCAACTACTCTATTAGACTAAGCATTCCTTCTGGACGTAGAAATATACCTTGGTACTCTCGTCGGGGGTATCCAAACATGGAGCCGACAACATCTAAAATTGACTACTTTAAGAAGTAAGATGCCTGCACATCGCCGAAAGCACAAGCGTAATTTTCATATTCGCACCCTGGCCTAGTAGTCAGCATAAATCCAATAAGCACCATGATGGAAACACAGGATTTCATCAGTTAATTTCAGATTAGATTCTTGATAAGATAAAACCTATGAACCTGCCTTCCATATTTCAAAATACTAGCAAATACTTATTCATCATCGTATTTATTCTGCTGCATTATTTTATCTTGAATAATCTAGCACTGCTGTCTAAAGACATGGTTTATGGGGATGCTACTGCTGTTGATCTTAATCCATCGCCGCTCTATGGTTTTATGAGAGTGCCGGCCAATGGTTTAACACTAAAACACAAGGCTGTAGACAGATTAGCAGCTGACTTCGGGCAAATTTACTTCCCTTCTCAGCATATGCCCAGCCTATCTTCTGCCTATGAAAACCCTTCACAGAATCAATTAGACCCCTGGGGAAGAGCCTCGAGATACGCGCCCTTACTTCATGCTATTTGTTCGATCAGCCTCTGCGAACTAAAATATGGGTACGCGAGTCTGCTACACGTTCTGGGACAGCTACTACTATTTTATCTAACCCTTTTTTACGTTTTTAAAAAACTGCAGATAGAAAAAGGATTTTTTCCAGCGCTTTTACTTGTAAATATTTGTATTTTTTTAGCACCAGCAGGCTTATCGTAGTTCGAGCGGGGCCAATTTTCTCTCTATGTCGCCATGAGCTATTTATGGCTCATGTTAGGGCTAATTCGACATAATAAATTTTACATATTTCTATCCGCTTTATTTGCTTACATTAAATGGACCTCATTTCCAATGATGTTTTTGGTTTCAATGGTTTGGCTATTGAATTCAAAACATCTTAAGGAACTAAAGAGTAATGTAATCCTGATAATAGTATTTCCACTAACCATAATCAGTCTGTTTGTCTTCCATCTAGAGTTGGGTATTGTCTTTATAGAAGGACTGTTTGAACAAGAACTTACCGCGTCTCCGGCCGGACCCAGTTTAATGAGGATATTCCCTGCACTTTTTGTTAAAGCTTTACCCTTTCTATTAATTATTGTCGGTTATGTGAATATTTGGAGATATGAAAACCAGTTCAATAACCTGATTCCGTACATTATCGGCTCAGGCATCGTATTAAACATCTATCCAACACTTGCCTACGAATATGGTGTGATTAACCTGCTTTGTTTCATTCCATTGGTTATGTATTGGGCCAAGCCACTAAAAAGAGACGGCCAATTTATAGGATACGCAGTCGAATATTTGTTTTATGTCTTCCTCCTACTAGCTTCTTTTTCAAAAAATATTAGAGAATACTATGACTCGTATTCAATCATTGCCTACGGGTACATAATATTCGCAACGCTCATAACGTTAATCCCGGTTTTCTTTTCATCCACCGTAAACAGAAAAATAAACGCTCCAATTCACATATAGATAGCAGGCGCCTATCTGGTAACCAAGCAAAATATTGGTAATACATGCACTGGTACTGTAGAGAATAAAATAGTCAAAATATGCGCGTCATCACGGGCAAAGGCGTAAATCAAGAAGCTCTTTGCCAAAGCAAGTGCCGATCAACCCGATCACTACAGTATTGTCAAGCAAGGGCAATGATGCTCGATTCTTCATCCATTGAGCCTCTACCGAACTAAGTGAGGATGCGTTAAATACGAATGCCGTGAGATCCCGTGCGGCTTG
>Ga0213861_10002594_pt1 | contig 15392 bp, 10 predicted proteins | sample PICome_4_FD_160110 | JGI IMG/M metagenome (GOLD analysis project Ga0213861, IMG submission 160110) | Coastal seawater microbial communities near Pivers Island, North Carolina, United States - PICO131 | ecosystem: Environmental > Aquatic > Marine > Coastal | place: USA: North Carolina... | reverse complement strand
GTGACATGCGTTTCTAAATAAGATAGTGCAATAAGCATACCGTTAAATGGAAATGATTTGAAATGTAGTAATCCTTGATTGAATCGTCCACCTCAGGCGGGGAAGATTCTAGCGCGTGTAATAAATTTGAGAACAAGACGTATATTTGTTTGAATCAATTGTTCAAATTTGATAGATATGAAACCTCATTATATTTTTTCATGTGCCATTTTATTTTTTTTTTTACTAAATTCTTGTTCGGGAAACGAAGCGCAGGAAATAGAGGCTGATCCTGAAGCGATAGTGGAAATTGAAATAGAAAATGAGACAGAACAAGAGGTAATTACCGAGTGTCCGTCAACATCTTTGACCGATTTTAATCAGTTTTTAGGATTTGAATATGGGGACGAAGAATTATTATTAGAAAGTAAAATGGGTAAATTCACCGGGGGTGATTATACACTGGATTCTTCTTCATTCATTTATTATTATAATCGTGTAGATCGTGTACCAATTTCGATTTGGGTCAATACTAAAACAGGGAAAATAAATACGATTTTTATAGAGGTCATTAGCTTAGGTAAGAATTTTGAAGCCGATTTAGAAAAAGCAGTGGAAGAATTTTCAATTCACCCATGCGAGTCACTTTGGTTTGGGCTTACAACGGATGAAATTAAATCAAGACTTGGCGAACCCGCGGAAGAGGCTGTCTCTTCGCAAGGGTTTACAATGTTATCATACGATTCGGAAGATTTTTTAATCGCGGTTGCATTTAAGATTTATGATCAACAATCTGGCAAATGTTCTTCCGTTTCGGTGAATTGGTTCTATAATTGAGAAATCAAATATTTTTAAAGGTGATAAACAACTTTTGAAGCATATTTTCGTTAATTTTAAACGTTTAGTTTATGAGCATATTCTCTTGCCATATGAATAGAGTTAAAACCGCGCAACTAATGAACAACCGTCCTCAACATAACCCAATTAATTTATTTGCCTTAATCTTACTTTTATTCGTTTCTCTGAGCTTTGATTTGAGCGCGCAGGTGGTTGGCCCTTACACAGGTATTGATCATGCAACTGATTTTACAAATCCTGATGCTGGAGGCGCTTGTGGGAGTATAGCTACAATAAATGCTGAAATTGGTGATGTAAATTTTTTAGATGGCAGCGCTGAAATTCCGCTTGGGTGGTCGTTTTCAGGAACATGGGCCAGCGGAGCAACTTATGTTGATGGACCTGGAGATGAAGTTCTCTTGGTTTCTTTGCACACATATACAGAATCATGGAATGTATCTTTACGAATTTCAGATGGTACAACAACTGCTTCGGCTCCTTACGATCTGACAATTGTGACTGATGACGCAACAGGTTCTCTGGCAACTTGTGGTGCAATCATTCCAGGTTTTACTTACGAGCGTCCTTCTCAATTATTGGATTTTGCTGATTTTATTATACCTCCTGGCGAAGGTGTGATTGGAATTCTTTTTGAACCTTTTTCTGATGGGGCAGGAAACCCAGATGTTCATGGCGTTATGATTTTAGAAGGAACAGAGGTTGATCCAGAATGTGAAGATTTAGTGACCACCGTTTCTGCAACAGATATTTGTATTGGAGAAACTGTAACATTAACCGCATTGTCAGAGAATGACGGAGGAATTACTTGGGATGGTGGAGTAGTGGATGGTGAGGCTTTCGAACCGCCTGTAGGAACGACTACTTATACTGCCACAAGTGATAGTGATTTAGATTGTATTTTCTCTGTAGATATCACAGTTCATGAATTACCTGATGTCACTGCTTCGGTTGATCCTGAGGAAATTTGTTTGGGTGAAACCGTAACATTTACTGGTGATGGTGCCGATACGTATGAGTGGGATATGGGGGTAGAAGACGGGGTTGATTTTGAACCACTGACTATAGGAACAGAAACGTATACCGTGACTGGAACGGATGAATTTGGTTGTGAGAACACCGCAAGTGTTGACTTAATTGTTTCGCCTTTACCAGTCTGTGATTTTGAATTCGTAATTAATGGTTTCTCATCTGAAGATGGGGCAACTGGCGGTTGTGTGGTAAGTACGGTTGAATTTAATGACTTGTCTACCGTTGGCGATCCAGGAACAATAACTGAATGGGATTGGGATTTTGGAGATGGATCAGGTTCTGATGAAGAAAACCCAGATCATGTGTATGGTTCTAGTGGAACTTATACCGTTACACTAACTGTAACTACCGCTGGCGGATGTTCTGCTACGTATGAATTGGATATCATCATGACAGATGCACTGGTTTTGGATATTGTCTTTAATGAGCCGACATGCTTTGGATTTACAGATGGTTCAGTAACAGTTAATGTTACTGGGGGATTAGGTGATTTAATTTTTGAAATCACAGATGTGGATGGTGAGCTTTTAAATGAGGACAACAGCAATACAGCAAACACACTGGGTGAAGGTTGGTATTATATTAACGTAAGTGATGATTCTGAATGCTCGGGCTTAGATTCTGTTTATTTAACGCAGCCGGGTGAATTGGACATAAGCATTAACCTGACCAATCCGCTTTGTTTTGGTGATGAAACGGGCATTGCTGTGGTCACGGATGTTATTAATTACACCGGGTCTGATGATATGATCAGTTATATCTGGAATCCAAACCCGGGTGGAAATAGTGGTCTTGGTGAAGATTCAACCTGGGCTATGGGCGCAGGTGATTATACCGTCACTATTAATGATGAGAATGGTTGTTCTAAAGTATTTGATTTTACAATTACCGAACCAACCGAAATGACTTTCCCAGAGTTTGGGTTTGAGCATGCTTTTTGTCGTTTACATGAATACCAAAGCGGTAATGGAGTTGTTTTTGGAGCAGCTGCTGGCGGAACTCCCGACTACTCTTATGTTTGGACAAATTTGGACAACGGTGAAACAACAATTAACAGTACTTGGGGTGGATTGAATCCGGGCAACTATGAACTAACAGCTACAGATGATAACGGATGTATTTTAAAAGAAACTGTTTTCTTAGATTCTCTAAATCCTGTGGCAGCGTTTACCGTAGTTTCTGATCAATTAAATGATGATTGTCAAGGTACGGCTACTATTCAGGTTCAGTTCGAAAATGAATCAATGAATTTTGCCAATCCAAACAACCCAGGTGCTGACACTACTTTCTTTTGGAATTTAGATGATCCAACTGCTGAATGGCAAGTAAGTCATGATGTTTCAGAAGTGTTTGACACGGTTTATACACCACAAGGCCAAACTTACTTTGTTGATGTGTGTTTAGTTGCACTCAATAAAAACGGATGTACAGATACAGCGTGTAAAGTCATCACAGTTTATGAGCCAGTTACTTTTGATGAGGTGAATATTTTCTCGCCAAATGGAGATGGAGTGAATGATGAATTTACTTTCGAATTTAAATCGGCCTCTATTGCAGAATTTAATTGTGTGATTGTAAACCGCTGGGGAATCGTTGTGCATGAGCTAAACGACATTAATGACGGATGGGATGGAACCGACCGAAACGGAGATCCTTGCACGGCCGGTGTTTACTTTTACAAATACACGGCGAAAACAGACAACAGTACTGACCTTGAAGGTCAAGGGAGTTTGCAAATTGTATTGGGGAATTAAGATTCCTCAACCGCAGAAAGTGGAAGCTTACTTTTCATAAACTGACCTTGTCCTTTGCCACAAAGGCGTCCGCGTGCATCAAATAATTCGGCTGTAGCTGTAAATAATTGTTGTGATGTGAAGTCAACTTTGCCTATCGCAGTGATGGTGCCTTTGTTGATAGGGCGCAAGAGGCTAATGTTAAAGTTCGTCGTCACGATAAAAAAATCTTCAATTACTGACTGGCACGCAAAATAAGCGGCATCATCTAAAAGTTTAAAATAAACCGATCCGTGTGTTGACATGCCGCCTTGAAAGAAATTGGGCGTAATTGGCAGAATTACCGTGCTTTTGTTTTCTTCCACCACAAGCTCAATCCCCTTATAAAAATTGTGGATGGGTGCCTTCGCGTAAATTTTTATTAATCGGTCAAAATGAGTCATTTTAAAGTATCAAAAGGTGTAATGGAAAGCTAAAAGCATCCAATAACTAGCGTAAAAAAAGCAAAACTTACTTCTCTCTGAGAATATAAATCTAAAAATACTTTTCAATAAGTCCTGAATTGACTAAATTTGCAACCCAATTAATTATTAAAAAACCAGTAAATTACAACATAGGGCATTCGACATTGACATGATCAAAAAGGTATATGAGATTTATCCTGAACGTATCGCTAAGGCGAGAGAAATCACGGGTAAGCCATTATCTTTAGCGGAAAAAATTATTTATACCCATTTATGGGATAACCCTGTAACGGCTCCTCACACGCGTGGAAAGTCTTACGTAGATTTTGACCCAGATCGAGTAGCAATGCAAGATGCAACGGCTCAAATGGCCTTATTGCAGTTTATGCAGGCTGGTAAATCTAAAGTGGCTGTACCTTCAACGGCACATGCTGATCACTTGATTCAAGCAAGAGATGGAGCTGCTGCAGATATGGAAAGATCAAATCACACGAATGGTGAGGTTTTTGATTTTTTAAGTTCAGTTTGCGATAAATATGGAATTGGATTCTGGAAACCAGGAGCTGGAATTATTCACCAAGTGGTTTTAGAAAATTATGCATTCCCTGGTGGAATGATGATTGGAACAGATTCACATACTGTAAATGCAGGTGGATTAGGAATGGTTGCTATTGGCGTTGGTGGCGCAGATGCTGTTGATGTTATGGCAGGCATGCCATGGGAATTAAAGTTTCCAAAGTTAATTGGCGTTAAATTGACAGGAAAACTAAGCGGTTGGACTGCACCTAAAGATGTTATCTTGAAAGTGGCAGGAATATTAACTGCAAAAGGCGGAACTGGTGCAATTGTAGAATATTTTGGAGAAGGAGCTCTTTCACTTTCTTGTACAGGTAAAGGAACCATTTGTAATATGGGAGCTGAGATTGGAGCAACAACTTCAACTTTTGGTTATGACGATTCAATGCGCCGTTATTTAAATGCAACAGGAAGAGAAGATGTTGTGGCTGCTGCTGATACAGTTGCCGAGCACTTAACTGGAGATCCTGAAGTATATGCTAACCCTGAGCAATATTTTGATCAAGTAATTGAAATTAACTTAGATACATTAACGCCTCATTTGAATGGACCTTTTACGCCGGATTTGGCAACACCAGTTGCAGAAATGAAAGCTGCTGCTGCTGCTAATGGATGGCCAACTGATATTGAGTGGGCATTAATTGGTTCTTGTACAAACTCTTCTTACGAAGATTTGACGCGAGCTGCTTCTATTGTAAAAGATGCAACTGATAAAGGTGTTGAGGCAAAAGCGAAACTAGGAATTAATCCTGGATCTGAGCAAGTGCGTTATACAGCAGACAGAGACGGTTTAATGGATATTTTTAATTCATTGAACGGAACAACAATATTTACAAACGCTTGTGGACCTTGTATTGGTCAGTGGGATAGAGCTGGAGCTGACAAAGAAGAGGTAAACTCAATTGTTCACTCTTTCAACCGTAACTTTAGAAAAAGAGCGGATGGTAATCCAAACACAATGGCATTTGTAACGTCTCCAGAAATGGTGGCTGCAGTGGCACTTTCTGGTAAGTTGGACTTTAACCCAATGACGGATAGTTTAACGAATAAAAATGGAGAAGCTGTGATGTTAGCTGATCCAACTGGAATCGAATTACCTCCTAAAGGGTTTGACGTTGAAAACAACGGTTATCAAGCTCCTGCTGAGGATGGTTCTGGTTTAGAAGTGAAGGTTAGTCCAACTTCTGAAAGATTGCAATTACTTACGCCATTTTCAGCGTGGGATGGTAACAATATTACAGGCGCTAAGCTTTTAATTAAAGCTTTTGGCAAATGTACTACTGATCACATTTCAATGGCGGGTCCATGGTTAAAATACCGTGGTCATTTAGATAATATTTCGAACAACTGCTTAATTGGAGCAATAAACGCTTTTGGTAAAGAAGCGAATAAGGTTAAAAATCAATTGACAGGAGAGTTTGGACCTGTTCCAGATACGGCTAGAGCTTATAAAGCAGCTGGAATTTCTTCAGTCGTAATTGGAGATCATAACTACGGCGAAGGTTCTTCAAGAGAGCATGCAGCAATGGAGCCACGTCACTTGGGTGTTATGGCCGTTATTGTTAAGTCATTTGCAAGAATCCACGAAACAAACTTGAAAAAACAAGGTATGTTGGGCTTAACTTTTGCAAACGAGGCGGATTATGATAAAATTCAAGAAGACGATACATTCAACTTTACTGATTTGAATGCTTTCGCGCCAGACGAGCAATTAACGCTTGAGGTTATTCATGCTGATGGATCTTCTGACACACTTATGTTAAATCATACCTATAACGACTCGCAAATTGACTGGTTCAAAGCAGGTTCTGCGCTTAACTTCTTGAAAAAGGGGTAAGTACGTAAAAATAATTTGTAAAAGCGGTCGTCCCAATAGAGGAGGCTGCTTTTTTTATTGTATACATATTAAGAACCTTTATAAATATTTGTCGTAAGACGCACTTGCATGACCAAATTGTTTTTATTCGAATCTGGAAGCACAAAAACCACCCTACTTGTTCGTTCTATTGGAACGGAGCTTCGCAATAGTGAGAAGATTGATGAAATCAATCTGTCTGGTTATAATCCGAATAGAAACAGTTTGGCTTTTTTGGAGGAGCTTAAAAATCTGGAGATTTTCCCTACTGCAGAAGATGAAGTTTGTTTTTATGGAAGTGGCTTAGCCTCATCTCAGAGAAAAGATGAACTCAAAGCTGTTTTTAGAGCGCAATTTCACATTGAAATAGCAGTATTTGATGATATTCTTGGAGCGGCAAGAGCGCTTTTTAAAAAAGAAAGTGGTGTATTTGCAATTATGGGAACCGGTGGCGTAGTAGGATACTATAATGGGGAGTGTGTTACAACTCGCAGAGGAGGCTATGGTTATTTAATTGATGATTTAGGTGGAGCTTATGAGTTGGGGAAAAGAGTTGTTTCAGCTTGGTTAAACGGTGATCTGCCGCAAGCCTTGCAAAATGAAATCGAATCGTTGTTTGATACGGATCGTGATTCATTCACGAGCATTTATTATAACGATCCACATTTAGGTGCTCGCCCAGAAGGCTTAAAGAAAGTTGCAGATACGGTTAAATTGATTGCTGCTTATCAGGAAACCGAGGCTGTTAACTTTTTATTAGAGAATTATTTTACTACGTTTTTTAAACAACATATTATTAAACTTTGTGAAAATAAGGGTGTAAAGGAATTGAAAATTTGCGGGTCGCTTGCAGAAGTCTTTCATGAGTCCATCCAAAAAATTGCTGCTAATTTTGGATTAATCATCAAAGAAAAATTACGTTATCCAGCGCTCAATTTATTAGATTATCATTTGAATGAAATAAGCTTACGAAAAAAAAAAAGAAAATTGAAGTATTGTAAAGAGAATGATCTGAGCTTTTAGTGCACTGGTCTAGTAAATTAGTGTTTTAGTAGAAAAAGCGAAGAAATATTAATTAAAAATTGTCATATTGTCAACGAAAACCACGAGAACTAATGGAACGATTATTTATTGAAGAAACGCTTAAAACACCAGAGATTAATTTCAATCCCGGAGCAGGTATTTTCAGTATTAAAGGAAAATCAATTCCTGATGATGCTGAAAGTTTTTATAGCGAAGTGTTAGAATGGTTTGACGACTATCTTGTAAGTCCCAATGGAGAAACAGAAGTTTCTATCGATTTAGAGTATTTTAATATCTCCTCTTCAAAAAGACTTTTGTTTTTGTTATACAAACTAAACGACTTAAATGCAAGCAATAATTCAGTTCGCGTTAAGTGGATGTATAATGAAGATGACGAAGATATGTTTGAAGTCGGGCAGGATTTGCTTTTATGGTAAAAGTGGCGTTTGACTTTAATAGTTATACTTTGGATGAAGTTATCTTGGCTTCCTAAGAAGAGATCATATTTTTTTCTAGTTTGAACGCTGTTAAAAAATCTTAACAATCTCCCTTAAAACTAAATTCCATGCTTAATCCATTCCATATTTGAGATATTGTTCTTACTTTCGCGGAATAATAGTAAATAATTATGGAAAATAAAGGGAGCTCATTAGCTAAAATTTCATTAGGTATCAATGTCGCATTAATCATTGCGGTGATTATCTTATTTGTAAAAATGCCAGGTGGTTCTTCTTCGGAAGATGTAGTAAATGGAAATGATTCAACGGATACGGTTAATCCTATTATTCCAGATGACGGAATAATGACGATCGGTTATTTTCAAGCTGATTCTTTAAATAATAATTTACTATTGATGACAGAGCTCGAAAGCATGCTTGAAGATGCTTCTAAAGATGCTGACAATAAAATGCGTTCTGAAGAAAGTAAAGTAGAGAAATGGCAAGCAAAATGGCAAAATGGCGGTGTGTTATTGCAATCTGAGCAAGCGAGATACCAGCAAGAAGCACAAGAAATGGAGCAAAACTATATGCAAGCGCAGCAACGCATTCAAATGGAACTTGCTGCGGCACAAGAGCAGCACATGTTTACATTAATTTCACGTGTAACTAAAGGAGCAAAAGAATATGCTGAGGCCAATGGTTATGATTTAATTTTCTCTTACCAATTAGGTCAAAACTTATATTACGCATCTCCTAATAATGACGTAACTGATGGATTGATTGAATTAATGAATGCTGACTATCTGGAGCGCTCAACGCTCCCTGAAGTTGATCCAGTTGAGGCTGAAAACGGCGGAGAATAAGGAGGTTTAATGCTCATTGCTCAAAGAACGAAAGAAAATAATATTGCTGAGCATATCATTTATATGTTTCAGGTTGAGGATTTAATTCGTGCAAATAACCACGATTTGGATTTGATCAATACGACTGTAATCCAACCACTCATTTCTGAAGAAAACATGGCGCGCCAATATGAAAGCTGGTATGCGGGGTTAATCAAACAAATGCGACAAGAACGCGTGCTTGAAAAAGGACATGTTTCTGACATCAATGAAATTTTAATGGAATTGTTGTTATTACACAATACCCTTATTAACATTAGCCGAGAAAAACGTTATTTAGATGCCTTCGAGGTGGCTTTGCCAATTCTTAAAGACTTTCAACATAAGAGCAACGGTGGTGATTTGAACTTGATTGAAGTAGGTTTTAATGCACTATACGGTAAAATGATCTTGAAGTTAAAGGGCACTGAAATTAGTGAGGCGTCTGAGGAGGGTTTTAAAGCAATATCTAAATTATTAGGTATCCTTGCTCATTTCTATAAGCGAATGAAGCAGGGCGACTTGAATTTCACGAATAATTAAGCCATTTCTTATTATACTCTCAAATGCTAATTGAGGAATTCACCCTGCTTTAGTTTTATGTATAATTTCTATTCGAAAGATTCATGAAGTATGGTGCGATTATTGTGCGAGTAAAATCAACCATTAACATAATTTAAACGTTTTGTAAGTGATAATTGATAACTTCGTACTAAGCCTAGAAGCTAAAGTTGATTAACCGAATTCTATATTACTGTATTGTGCGCCCAATGTCCTACATGCCATTCGGTCTAATTTATCTGTTTTCAAACTTTTTTTATTTTTTCATTTATTACGTTTTCCCTTATCGAAAAAAGGTAGTGCTTGCAAACTTGGCAATGTCATTTCCAGATATGCATAAAAAAGAACGGGCTAAAATTGCAAAAGAATTTTATCGCTATCTCACTTATTTATTAGCCGAGTCCATTAAAAACCTAACGATTTCTGAAGATTCGCTGCGCAAAAGAATGACCGTTCGTAATCCTGAAATAATGGACTGCTTATACGAAGAGGGGAGAGATGTCCTTTTATTGTCGTCTCATTATCACAACTGGGAAATGCTCATTACAGCACAAAATCTAGTGTTTAAACATCAAGCTATTGGTATTGGAATGCCAATGTCTAATAAGTTTTGGGATAAAAAAATTAATGAGAGAAGAGAACGCTTTGGAATGAAAGTGGTCAACGCTAATAATTATAAAGAGGTGCTAGCCGAACAATCCGAAGAACCAACGGCTACTTTAATTCTAGGTGATCAATCACCAGGTAAAGATGAAAACTGTTATTGGGTCGATTTCCTCAATCAAAAAACGGCATTTTATTTTGGTGCAGAGATTTTAGCTAATCAAACAGGCGCGTCTGTTGTATACGCGGTTATTCATCTTGTTAAAAGAGGCAATTACGAAATTGAGTTAAGAGAAATCACATCCAATCCTTCGACTGCTACTTACGGGGATATTACAGCATCATATATCAGCTTCTTAGAAGAAGACATTCATAAAAAACCGTCAGCATGGCTCTGGTCCCACAAACGCTGGAAAAAACAAATTCCTGAAAATCTTTTCAAGATGCAAAGCGAACATGAAGCCCGTTTCTTAAAACGCTTCGGTAAAAGGTAGAATATATCTCAAGACACTTGTGAAAATGAGGCGAGAGGACATTGATTTGCTCGAAATGCCCGACTAATCAGGGAAACGACTAGATCGAATAACCCTTTTTATTTGCTCCAAATGCCGCTCATTATGATATGCCGTAAAAATAAAGGCATCCCCTAAGTTCAATTTAACCACAGGTCTTAACGATAAAGGACATTTGGTTTTTCTCAAATTAATGAGCGCTCCTTCTTGTAAAACAGTGTTAAAGTCTTTCACATGGCCTAAATATTCGTCGACCACGTTTTCTAATGAAAGAGATTTATTAATTAGCGGGTTATATTCTTTTGTTGACTTTAGTTTACGCTTTATGTTTTTTACTTTCCCTAATTTAACAGAACGAAAAACAGCTACTCCTAATGGACTGCTGCTAAAATGCTCTGTAGGTTCAGTAAAACGTGTATTTGAAATTTTCCCTCTAAATACTGGAATGTAATAACGGTAATAAGCGTTAAGATGCGCTAGCACTTGCGCCACACTCCATGTTCTATCATTTGGTTGCCAATTTAACTGCGCAGGAGTTAGTTCAGCCGTTTCTGTCGAAATTTCGTCGGCACATTGATCAACAACACGTGTCAATTTTCGAATTAGTAAGGCAACTGGTACTCGTTTCATCTTGTTTTTATTGTCAAATAATTCCGCAAGTCACTGATTTTGATTCTTGTCACAAGCGCACATTATTATCCACGGTATAAATATAGATATTAATCAAAAATAACCGTTATTTTAGTTTCTTTTTAAGAATTAAATAACATTTCTAGCGCTTTGACGTAACATTATAGCTAGGAGTTGTTTCATTTTGTATGGAGCAATCATAAAACTATGGCTGAAAGTAAAAAATTCGGAACGTTTGGGGGAGTGTTTACACCTTCTATATTGACCATCCTTGGGGTGATCATGTTCTTACGTATGGGATGGGTTGTCGGAAATGGCGGCATCTGGTTGACGCTTGGTATAATTCTCCTCGCTCATTTTATTTCAGTCGCCACTGGATTAAGCATTTCTTCAATTGCTACTGACAAAAAGGTAGGAGCGGGTGGCGTATACTATGTGCTTTCGCGCAGTTTGGGTCTGCCCATTGGTGGAGCCATAGGTATGACCCTGTTTGTGGCAACAGCGTTGAGTATTGCCCTCTATATGGTTGGGTTTTCCGAAATATTCAATGAATATATAGGGTACGGATATACGCTTGACAGCGCTGGAGTTAAAGTTATTGATGAAACTGTAAATTTAACCAATACCTTTCGTGTTACCGGTAGTATTGGGCTTTTGCTCTTGACAATTCTTGCCTTTATTAGTACTTCAATTGCTATTAAATCGCAGTATTTAATTCTTACGGCAATTGTACTTTCTTTGTTTTCGATCTTTTTAGGTGCTCCAGCTGAAGGGGCAGTTGTCGCAAATGAAGTTGCCAGTGGTACCGTCGATCAAGCACCAATTGAGCTGGCAGGTTTTGCAATCATTTTCGCCATCTTTTTCCCCGCCGTAACTGGTTTCACCGCAGGTGTTGCTATGTCTGGTGATTTAAAGGATCCGAAAAAAGCTATTCCACGCGGAACGCTAGGAGCAATTGCAGTTGGATTAATTGTTTATGTTGGATTAGCCTTGTTTTTATACTATTCGATTGATCAATTTACTTTATTAACAGATCCAAAGGCCATCTTTAATTTTGCGGTCATTCCAATTCTGGTATATATCGGAGTATGGGGAGCAACTTTATCCTCGGCGCTGGGCGGAATATTAGGCGGACCTAGAATTTTGCAGGCCATGTCTGCAGATAAGTTAACGCCTAAGTTATTTGCAAAAGGAGTAGGTCAAAATAATGAACCACGTAATGCTTTAATCTTAACTGTAATTATTGCTGAGGCTGGTATTTTAATTGGAGATTTGAACGTGATTGCGGAAGTCGTTTCCATGTTTTACCTGGCAGCTTACGGATTCATTAATTTATCTTTCTTTCTAGAGAGTTGGGCAAGTTCAGATTTTAAACCAACATTTAGAGTCAGTAAGTGGTTTGGCTTATTAGGGTTCATAGCCACGTTTGTAATCATGTCGCAATTGAATTTTATAGCCATGGTTGCCGCCTTTATTATTATTGGCGGAATTTATTTCTGGCTCTCACGTAAGCAAATTGCTTTAGGTACTGGCGATATTTGGCAATCTGTTTGGGCAACAATTGTGAAAAAGGGGTTGAAGCGAATGGAGGCGGGTAAAGACCACAAGCGAAATTGGAAACCAAATACGTTATTGTTTAGTACAGAAAGCAAGCAGCGCTCAAAAATGATTGAGTTTAGCAAGGCGGTTTCGGGTCAGGGCGGAATTATTACCAATTTTGACTTGTATGAGAATCCTGAAGCACCTGTACTGTTTCCAAAAAGTAAAGAAACCGTTCAAGATGAGGAGCTAGAGAAATACGGAATTTTTGGACGGAAACTAGAAGTCCAAAATATATTTAAGGGTATTGAAAGTATTGCCTGTACATTTGGGTTTTCAGGAATTGAGCCCAATACCGTTTTAATGGACTGGCCTGGACAAACCAAAGACCCTATTTGGTTTAAAGACATGACTGAGAAACTCATCTCGCTTGATTATAATGTCCTTTATTTGGATTATGATGAGCGCTGGGGTTTCCGTAAAAAAGAAAAAATTGATTTATGGTGGAGAGGGGTTGGTAATAACGCCGAGTTAATGTTATCGCTTGCTAAATTTATAACGAGTTCCCCGGATTGGTCACAAGCCAACATTCGAATTTTACTGGCGAATGATACAAATGTCGACTTTAAAGTGGTTGAAAACCGCATTCGAGCAGTAGTGGAGCAATTTAGAGTGAAGGCTGAAATTAAGGTGATCAATAATGAGGTAGATCGTAAACCAATTTATGATTTAATGAAAATGCATTCGAGCGAAGCCGATTTGGTTTTTGTTGGAATTCCAGAAATATTGCCAAATGAACGCCAAGAATTTGTAGAACGCACAAATAACTTAGTTGGAGTTATAGGCACTACATTGTTGGTGAAAGCTTCATCCCAATTCGAAGAGACGGATTTAAAACTGGAGCAAATAGCACTTAAACATGAACCTTTAAAGGTTGAACAAACTGAATTGGTTGAACTAGTTGCAAGTCCAGATCAAAACTTGCATGTTTCATTAATGGATTTAGATGGGCAAATGGATGGTTTAGTTAATAAGCTGGTCCAAAACGGCATTCAACCAATCGAAAGTTATCATCACGCCATTTTCTCTAAAGTCACAAGCCGCATGGACTCTTATTTATTGGGTGTCTCAGAGGATCAAACCACCAAGGAAATTCAAGCGTCTTTACAAAATGTGTTGAAAGAGGTGAAGGAGTTTTATGCTGACGCCCTTAAAAATGAACTGCCGAATATCTACGAACAGCTGGATCGAGCAGTAAAGGCTTATTTTTCTGCTAAAGAAGAACTCATTACCTATTTACCGAAAAAAATTACAATAGATGTCGTGCTTAATGACGAATTAAGTGTGCCAGATCATCTTCCACGAAAAATTAAATACCGTGACTCTATTAGAAGAGTATGGTATGCCAAAGGCATGAAAGATGATTTTTCAAGCCTTTTAGAATTTGGCTATCAAAATCTAATTTTATTGCATCAAAGCAAAAACATATTGCACGAAGTGGTTTGGAAATTGCTCATAAATATTGACCAAAATGGCGTTGATGCTGATGTGATAATCGCCTTTAAAGATGAATTAGATAAAGCTTTACAGCTGGTGGATGATGAGGCATTAAACTTGGCGTCCAACCTTTACAAGAGTTTCCGTAATAATGAAAGACTTGAATTAAATAAATTATCCAATAGTTTATTAAAAAAACGCTATAACCAAGATTTATTGGTGAGTTATAATGGCCTCCCAACTAAAGAATTTCAAACCATTCGTAAGGGAACAACATCCTTTCCAAGTTACTGGTACCGTAATTTAATTTTATTCACCTATCATTTAGAGGCGGATATATATATGATTGCTTATACCGCCAAGGTTCAGAAGTTGACAGGTGAAATATCAAACCACATTCATGAGAATTATTTGAGCAAAATTAATGACAACATAAGTGGTTTAGATACACAACTCAACCATCTTTTAGAAAAGATTGATAACGATCAAGAAAAAGATATTTTGGGCAGTGCCATTAGAATTGAAGAAGAATTGTTTTTCAACTCAGAATTTGTGATTTCCAACTTAATGTCAAGCATTAATGAAATGAACAGTGCTGTTCCTGATGAAATTGAATTAATGACAGCAAAGTCGATTAATGGAATTCGAGAAGCACAAGGAGATCAAATAATAACGGAAAAAATAGCATTGAATGATATCACTGAATATATTGTTCGTTCAAATTTTGTTGATCCGCTACATGAGCATATTCAGGTTTTTTATGGGCAACTAAAACGTTTGACTGGTAAGCTAATCACGACGTCTATCCTAGTTCAAAAGGGGGTGGACGCTTATGCTGCAAATGGTAAACTAAATGTTTTAAAGGACTTAATCGAATCTGCTAAAACAGAGATAGCCGCAGTCAAGTCTGATTTTGACGCAGCTCAAGAAGGATTCGAATCTGAATTAAAAGACCGTCAAGAAATGTTGCGCAAGGAATTGGACGTCAACCAAATTATTGAACAGGTTGAAAAGTTAAGACAATACGTGAAGCAACAAAAACGCAGAAATGTTATTCTTGATAAATTCCAAAAGGTCAATAAAAACGCCTCTAAAAAAGTAAATAGTTTGGTGGAATATCTCGCTCAAAAACAGCAAGATCTTACCGCTAGTGAATATAAAGAGAAGTATACTACTTTAGTTAGTGAGCAAGGCCTTTTAGCTGAGTTTGTT
>Ga0213861_10002592_pt1 | contig 15400 bp, 18 predicted proteins | sample PICome_4_FD_160110 | JGI IMG/M metagenome (GOLD analysis project Ga0213861, IMG submission 160110) | Coastal seawater microbial communities near Pivers Island, North Carolina, United States - PICO131 | ecosystem: Environmental > Aquatic > Marine > Coastal | place: USA: North Carolina... | reverse complement strand
TGCCAACTAAGCCTGGTCCAACTTGACCTTTTGCTGTTGGTCCGTGACACTGTGTACAAGACCAATAACCAAATCTCTTCTTGCCTCTTTTTTCAGCTACTGGATCACCAACATAGATGTTCTTGCCAGTTTTTAAAAACTCTATTTCAGCGGCTGTCTTTACATTATCTTTCTTCTTAGCATCACCAAATGCTTTTGGATTTGTTATTTCAAATGCTGTACCGTCTGTTGTTTTTTTGAATACAACATCCGCAGAAATTGAAAGGGAAAGGGAAAGTGTTAACATTACAATTATTGCTACTATTTGTTTCATCTTGCTCTCCTTGTGTTGTTATACATATTTATAAGTCAATCTCGTTTGGTTCTCTTTTTATTATATCTAATTGCTTCTTGTACTAATGTTTGACTACACCCATAATGTAGTGCTGAGTACACTAATGCTTCTGTGTCTTTAGGAAAACAATGTCCACCAAAGCCACCTTGCTCACTTATCTCTGAATGACTTTCACCAATACGTTCGTCATCTGTAACTGCTCGTCTTACTTGTTCATAGTCTAAGTCTAATTGTTCACAGAGATCGTTTACTTGATTAAAGAATGTTACTTTAGTTGCTAAAAAACTATTGCGTAACTGTTTAGCCAGTATCAGTTCTTCTGCGTTGAGTATAACACAAGGTTTGTCCATAGCATTGTTAAACAGTTGTTGCCAATACTCAGTGTTGTCACCGCCTAGGTATATGTGTTCTTGATTTAGGAAGTCTTCAATGGCTGAGTTAGCTCTTAGAAACTCTGGTGAAAATGTTAATGAGTGATTGGGAAACTGGTGTTTAAGAGCTCTCCATCCTTCTATAGATATTGTTGATTTAATTAATATTGGAACATCATAGTTAACTTGTTTAATTACATCAAACACATTAGTCATATCACATTCACCATTTTTACCCTCAGGTGTTGATACAGCTATAATAACTTTTTCTGGATCGAAGTCAGACATTTTATTTTTGTTGTGTTTAGGATCTACAACATGTATGTCTACAACGTCTTTGAATGTTTCGTGGATAGCTCGCCCTACGTATCCGTATCCTGCTAGTAATATCATTTGACTGCTCAATAATTCTTAATACAAGTATTATATATTATATAGTAGCCAGTGTCAATGTTTTTTTGAAGGTTTAGTTAACGACTCCAACCAATCCATATCTTCTTCTGTCATTGGTTGCCAAGTTAATGGATACACTGTTTTTCCTTTTGAGAAATTAGTAATGCTCAATGGTATTTAGCTAGTCATTAAAAAAGCACTCCTAAAAGTGCTTTTCTAAGTTGTACCATATTATTTTTTTCTTTTTTTAAGTTCTGCTAACACTAGTTCACAGTCATCTCTGGTTAAGTGACAACCGTTAAGGGCATCAGTAAAACTGTAACCATCTAGCATTAGTTCAAGAAAGTTAGTTACTTCTTTAACCTCAAGATCTAACAGTGTTGCAATTTCTAATATGGTGGGTGTATATTCTTCAGTATACATAAAGCTACCTCCTTTTTAAAAGAAGCGTTCCTTCAGCTTATGCCTACTTCCGTCCCAGTGGGATGAACGTTGTACTATTATTTAACCAGGCGTTCCGCTACCATAATATTATGTTATTAAAAATCAAAGGTCAAACCAAGACCTAATTCGTTATAATCACTATCTCCTCGTTTAATTCTGTAACGAGTATCTAATACAGTGTTAGGTCCAAATTGATAACCTAGTTTAACAGCATATGTTGTGTCTTGTTGCTCGTGAGAGGTATTGTAACTGTTACGCCATCTAACACTAGTACCTACTGCCCAGTCAGAATTTAGTTTATATTTAATTCCTGGAGTAACTGCCCAGTAGCTATAGTTGTCATCATCAGTAAATTTTTCGCCAGTACCAAGATACAAACTAGTTGACCAATCTTGCGATAACTTGTGTTTTAGTTTGGCACCAGTTTCCCATCGTGTGTCATTGCTATTGCTTGGTCCTTCTTTGTCTTTAAGACGGGTTGATATTGATAGATCTAACCAATCGTACATATGCTTACCAAATTTAATACCGTATGTATTTGCGTCTGTTCCACCTTTTGCATCTTGATGTGCTATACGTAGACCAACAAAGTATCCTTGTTTTTTAGTAATCTTACCTGGTTTATCTGCTAGTGCTAGGGTTGACATTGTCAGTAATGTTAGTAGTACTACTATTTTTTTCATTTTTCTTCTGCCCTCATTGCTTTTAGTTTTTCAAATTCTGCTCGACGTTCGTCGGGTGTCATGTCCTCGTATGCTACAACAACTTGTTGTTCTTCTTGTTCAACTTCACAGAATGAATTACATATTATTTTAGAAAGTATTTGATACCATAATATGAAAAAGAAGAGAATACACAGTGCGATTATAGTTTTATTGAGATATTGTTTGAATGTTTCCATCACTTTTATTTACATGTTTAAAATTATATTTTACTACAATTTTAAGAAAAAGCAACCACTAATTGCTTTTTTGTAATCTAAATGTAATCTTTATATTGCTATCTTAAGTTCTTTAGCACGATCTGCGGCACAACTAGCCGCAAATGCTTTGGGTTTAGTCATTGGCACTACATTACATACGCCTCTGATATAACCTACAGCTTGTTGAACAACGCAACTGGATCCAGCGGCCTTGTTAGGATTAATATCTAAATGTATTTGAACTTCTCTGTCTAACAAGATGTCATCTAACTTTAGATATAGTTCTGCTATCTTGTATACTTCATTCATAAGTCTCATACTTGGGCGGTCTCTACGCTGATCATAGTCGGGCTCTTGTGAAGTTTCTCCAAATATTTTACATCCGTTGTTGCCATCCTTGTGTATAACAATAACCATAGTATATTCAGCCCACCATTTTTTATTTTTAAGAAAACGATAACTGTCACCTCCTATGTAGATTTTACTTTCAGGACTTTGTTTGCTAATATACTCTGTAACTTCTTTAATATCAATCATTGTCTGTTCGTTCCCAAATTAGATCAGTTGTAAATGTAAAACTACCAAGGTATTGCCTATCACCGTCTACACTCCACTCCTCAGGAGACATTATTGAAAGAAACTCTTCTCTGCCATTATAGTACAAATGATAACTGTGTCCTACTATAGGTTTAAATCCATACTTGGCACGATATATCTGTTCTGTGTCTTGTGCTAGTTTAACTAGATCAGTGTACTGTTTTTTAATTTCTTCTAAGCGTGTGTTGAGATGAGCAAGAGCGGCTTGACTACGTGTCTCTTTGAATTCAACTATGTTATTAAGCGTGAATGCCGGAGCACCAACATTAGTTGGATAAGGTGTACTTGCTGGTAAATCAGTGACATTGTCTGGTCTTTTAATTTCAATACCTTGCTTGTCAAAGATTTTCTTTTTCTTTTGTACCATACTAATACTTATTTGAGAAATATGTCTAACACTATATCACACGATGTTATTTTGTTATTGAGATCATCTTGTGTCCAACTATCATTTAACTCCTCTAACTGATCACGTATTATTTCTACTAATTCTTTATTTGCGTTACAGGATACTTTAACATTATCCAGCTGAGTATATTCATTTAAATCTGATACAGAGTTGTTTAATGTTGCCATAGCTGTTTCAGTTTTAGGTACACGAACAATCCAAACAATACCTGGCGAAGCGTTGTGTATTTCTTTAAAGGTTGCGGGTTCTATCCACAGTGCTGGAACAACTACATGAGTAGGGTTGTATTCTCTAATACGTGACTGAATATCATTGATGTCATTGATCTTAAAAATGTCGCTTGGTATACTTTCTTTTGTTAATGTCATTTTAACAAATCTGTCGTACAAGTATTCAGGATTCTTTTTTAAATCGCTGTCGTCTTGTATTAAAAATAATATCTTTTTCATTAATCTCTTTCAAAAACAATACGTAGGTTTCCATCTATATATTCGTTGTATCTTTCTTCTATCACATTGTCAACAACTAACAGTTTAACTCCGGGTAAGTTCTCAATCATTTGATCACAATAATCAGATACTTCTTTTGTTGATGGTCTTTCTTTACCTAGTAGGTCAAACATATCTTGTTTTTCAGTGTAGTGAGCTATTGAACGAGCAACATTGATTGACAAAAATCCTCTACCTCCGTGTTTAATAGTTCGAATAAACTGATGGAACTGATGTTCAACTTTAGCAAACGACGTAAACATAACACAGCCCATTGACATAGCACATTCATATTCTTCTTCGTGTCGTTCAACAAAATCGTCATCCCACTTTTCTATAATATCAGCTTTAGGGTGTTCATAGTCTATACCAACTATGTTAGGATAAAACTGTTTCCATACGTTCATACCACAACCAATATCAATAATTTTATCTGGATTCTTTTCAGCTAAGAAATCAATATAGTATAGTGAGTTTACAGTAAAGCGAGGATAATAATATAGTTCTCTTGGAGTACAGATGCCTTCCCAAAATGTTTTACCATCGTAGGTTTTATCGTAAGAAACTTTAAAGTCTTTATCTAATAGCTCTTGTATCTTTTTATAGTGTGCTGTTGTGGGCAAATGTTTTTTAAAGTCTTCAGCATTGTATCCATTAATTTGTAACGTCATTAGTATCTCCTATTTCTTTTCTTATAATTTTTTTACCTGAAATTGTTTTAGCAATCTCATCAACTAACTCTATCGGCAAATCTTTAACTATGTCAATATACTTTGGCACTTTAGTACTGTCTAATTCTGTTAATAAAAAACGTCTAATAGCAACGATGTCAGCAATGCGATCTTTTTTCATTACTATCTGAGTTGATAGTTTATCTAATCCGTGTTTGTTAGTAGTTCTCTGTACTACACAGTCTTCAATGTCTGGATGCTGTTCAATTGCTTCTTGAACTTCATTCATTGACACCAAGTAACCATTAATTTTTACAACATCATCTTTTCTACTAACATAATGTATATTATTGTTATTATCTCTGTATACCAGATCATTTGTTTTAACCCATTTGCCAACAAATGTTAGTTTAGTCATTGCCCAATCGTTTAAATAATAACTTCCACTAGTAGAACTAGACACATATAGTTCTCCTACAACATTATTCTCGCATAGTTGTCCTTGTTCGTCTCTAATCTCACATTCAGTGCCGGACACAGGTTGTCCAAGACTTGTATCATGCTTACCATCTTGTTGTAGTGATTTATCTTCGTCAAATGACTGAAGCATTGTAAGACTAAATGTTTCTGTTAGTCCGTAACCATTCTGAGGCCTTAGTCCATATATCTTTTCCCATTCTAGTGCTATCTTTTTAGGATACTGTTGACTAAAACATCCGGCAAATTTTAAAGAGGGTATTGGTAAAGATTTTTTCACAGTAGACATCATAGCATACACTCCTGGATGACTATGAAAGTGTGTGACATTATGCTTTACCAGAGTTTTGTACAGACAATTAGGTATAACTGTTTTACCAGACAGTATCACAGTTGAACCTACACCTAAACCAATTGTAATTGTTATGTTAGTCCCAGCAATATGATTTAGTGTAGACGTACCATGTACTATGCTTGACTGATCAAGTTTCATTGCAGAAGATGCTTTATCAATATATGTGATGAAATTTTCATGTCTGTGAGCAATAAACTTTTGCCGACCAGTTGTTCCTGAACTTGGTATAAACATACCTATTTCATCAGATAAAAACTTATGTGCGTTGTCTAATTGTTTAGATTTTTGAGTTACGTCGTTGGGTGTTAAAATGATTATATTTTTATCAACGGTTAGCTTGTCTTCTATATCAGTAATAATAGCTCTTGCTCTAGTTATTTCTATAGCTTGTTGATATTTTTTAGGTAATACCTTAGGGCTAACTACAGCCGGAACTGCTCCAGCATACATACAACCTAAGAATGCAATGACCCATTCAATTCTATCTGACATTAACATGACGACCCGATCACCAGGGTGGATGTCTTTATCATTTAACTGATACGCAAATTGTTTTACTAACTGACCAAGCTCTCTATATGTTACTGATCCAGTGTCATGAATTACTGCTATTTTATCTTGATCACTATGATTACATACTAATTCTGCAAAATTATTACACATCATTGCTTGCCCTTTTTTTAAATATTCTACCACCATCAGTATGGAAATGATTGTTGGGTATGCTTTTACTAACAAGAGAATTTGCCCATACAGTAACATTCTCTCCTACAGTTAATGGTATTGACGGATCTTGTTGAAAATTCCATTTGGTATAAGCACCAATGTAACTGTTATTACCAATGGTAAGATGAGCCCCTGCTCCAACATAACACTTTGGTGCCACTAATACATTTTTTCCTAATGTGACATGATGAGGAATAAAACTGCCTGCTTCAATTTGACAATAATCTCCAATCCGAGAATCATCAGGAGCAACAAATGTTGAGGCCTGCATCAGTATACCTTTCCCCAATGTTGTTGTAGCATATCTATGATATAGATCTCCACGTCCAATAACATCAGGATGTATTAAGTTTATTACGTTCGCTCCAGAGTCTTCTAATACTTTTATACGTTGTTGCCTTAGTAAGTTTAAATCCATCTCACCTAGCCGAGGTTGATTTCCGCTGTGCCAGTTGATAGGAAAGAAAGCACAAGTTCTTAACCACTCTTGTGCTTGTTTGTCGTCTTTGTCCAACAAAGTACGCTCGTCACCAATATAAGGTATTCCGCCTAAGGAGTCAGTGTTACCCCAATAATGGTGATCGAGTATTCCTATAACTTCATAGTCATTGAGGTCAGCTATGATCCTGATACTTTGGATCATTGTGCGGCTCCCAACGAATATTAAAGGTTTTTTCATATGTTACTATGTTAACATATTAAAATGTAAACTTCAAACCTAAACCGTAATTAACACGATCTGTACCCATCTGCCCACCCAAATCATTTGCTGTGGTCATGTTAATTTCATTGTCAGCTTTTTCAACTAAGAAACGTCCTTGTATCTGAAGGTTTTTAGTTAGTATATAGTTGAAGCCACCGTTGTATGCTTTCACATCATCAGTATCTCTCCAACCGTAACCAGCGGCTACATTAAACTTTGGTGTAATCACTTGACTAAGATACACAGAATTACCTTGACTTTCTAAGTCTTTGTATGTGTCATCTGAGAATGTGTACCAAATCTTTGTACCTTCAAGTCCTACATCATCAAGTTGATATGATGCTGTAAACAATGAAGTTTCGTTTGTTTTATCGTACCCAACAGCGGCTTCTTGAGCTGTCCAGTATGAACCTGTTAATCTTAAGTTCTTGATTGAAGTAAATTCTGTAGATAATACATATGAGTCATCAACATCTTCTTTTTCACTAAAAGAGTAATCAGCTGAAAGTTTAATACCTTCTGTTGGCTTCCAATGAGTAAACACAGCATTACTAAATCTTAGCTTTTGTCTCTGGTGAATCTCACCAATCATTGTGCCTTCCAAATCTCGTAACGGAGCATTTTCTCTCAGTCTTTTCCAAACTGAGTGTGCGTCGTGACCTACAGCAACACCCCAATCCTTTGTGAATATACTACTTGTGATAGTTTGATTACCAAGTCTAGTGCTTCTGTCAACAGGTCTGACACCATCATTGTTGTCTTTTTGATTATCAGTATATACATCACTGACCATCTTAAATTGATATTTCATTCCTGGATAGATATCATTTAATGGTTCGGTCATTGTAATACCTAACACTGAGATAAAGTTAGTAAGTTTAACTCCGGGTTTACTGTCTCCGGTTGAACCACCTGTCACTTTATCTGATTCAACAAATGTGTGTATCCAGCCAAAATAATCTACATCAACAGCTTGGACTGGTGCTGAAAAAGCTAAAGCACTGGCTACTGCCGTTGACACTGTTAATATTTTGTTTCTTAATTTCATTTCTACTTCTCCTTAGGTAATAATATTAATGTAAATCTTTAATTACTTGATCAATATGGTTGTTATATTTGTTAATATCTGATTGAGTAAATTTTCTTGTTTTAAAGTTACTAATTTTGCCTTTAGCTCTCCACTTCTTAAAGTCTTCATTAGTTTCTAAATCTTTTAGTACTGCTTCTTTGACTGCTGGATCATCAGTTTTAAGTGAAACCATCCAGTGGATACCGTAGTCAGGTATAGCCATTCTAAAGTGTTGGCCTACATAACGTTTTTTATCATTTGGGTTTGTAGTGTACGGGCAAGAAATAGCACCTGCTTCGGCTTGAGGATCTGCTATTGCTTCAACAATAAATCCATAGTCAGTATCACCGTTCATCACCGAAGCTAAACTCTGTACGCTTGACTGAACAGGTATAGATACCATCGATGCTCCGTTCTCTATATTAAAGTTATTAGCTATCTTACTAAATGGTACTACACTTGCGTGAGCGATAGTAAATCTATCTCTATATATGTCTACATCATTGTCTGGTGCGTGACATAAAGAAAAATAGTTTGATGCTGTATATAGTATTTCTTCAGGTTTTGTTTCTGGAGCACAAGGAATATTTTTTATCTTTGAGGAAGTTTGTGCTGTACTACCAATAATGCTAATAACATTATTATTGTTGTCAACATAATCTAATCCTGCGGCACAATCTTTCTTAGATACAAATTCTGAATCCATACTTAACGCTTTGTTTACTGCTTGAGCATGAATTACACTCGGTCCAACTTGTGGTAACCCAACATATTGAACTTTAACTGTATCTCCAGCTACTACAGTTGCTGAAGTAAGTGCTAGAGCAACAGCGGTCACTAATGATTTCAACTTCATTTACTTCTCCTTAATAAAAATTAATACGATAAAAATTATAAACTGCCCAGGTGATCATATCACCTAAAACAAACCCAAATATCAATGGTAGCACTGATATTTGACGTTTCAATAACCATATCCCTCCCCAAGTCATTAGTGCCATAAACAGTAAATATCTAGGCATATAAACAGGGTTGAACATAGTGTCGATAGTAACTAGGTAGATTACTAGTGCTATATAAACCCATAATAGTTTGCCATGAGCAAACATCATAAGTTTTTCATAATATTTCAAAAAGCTTTGTGCTAAAAAATGATAGCTCACAGTAAGAAACATTACTAATAAAAAACAAAACTCGATATAATTAACACCAGGTAATACCGTTTCACCTTTAAGGTCAAGTGGTAATACAAATGTTTTTACTGCCATTATATCTGATAATATCATTTCGCTTAATGTTATAGGTAGTCCCACAAACAAGAAAGGCAACATTGATGATACTGCCGCACTGTTGTTTGCTGACTCACTGGAAATTATTCTCTCTTTAATCTTTGATTTATCTTTGTGAGAGTTGTATGTGATTATTGATGCTAAAATAGCACTGGGTCCAGGTATGAAACCTATCAAGGATCCTAACCAAGTTCCTTTGAACATTGATTTAAAATCTAACCTAGATCTCTTTTTGTTGTCTTTAAGATCTAAAACACTGTCACCTTTCAGTTTACTCTGTAGTTCTTTAAGAAACTCTGGAATAATCATAGCACCTAACAGTAATGAAAATACAGTAACGTCTGTGGTTACATCTTGCATATGCCATACCCAATTTGGCAATTCATGGTTTGATTTTGGTGCTACAGCTAACCCGCCAAAGAACATCAATGCCGCTATCCATCTGCTTTTTGTAAAGTAAATTAAGGTTAACATAAGAATAGTTAACACGATCATTTTAGTGTTGATGTTAGTAAGGACTAGAAGATGCTCACTTAACCCTATGTAATATACAAAGAGTAGTAAGCCGAGACTGACTAGAGATGCGACTGTTGAACCCCATGCTGTTTGTCGTATGAGATCATATCGGTCAGGGGTTTTGATCTTATCAATATCCTCTAAGAAGATTATTGATGAAGCTTCTCCAGGGATCTTTAAAAGAATAGCGGCCACACTACCAAAGTATTGGCTACCAATTTGGCACGCGAGCCAAAAGACCATTATTTGTTCTATTGACATGTATTGTATTAACGGATACAACATCAATAGGCCAACGTATTGTGGTAACCCTGGTAAAAGGCCAACAATAATACCCGCCATTAGGCCAAGTAATAAAATTAAAGATAGTTCTAGCATCTCTCAGTCTTAATTAAATTATGAAAAATGCTAAGTGATCTAGGGAAAGCTCACCTACGGATGGCGTTAAGAGTTACACATCTCTAAAAGGACTTTAGTCCGCGTCATTTATACCCGACGTCGATCTGTTATTAGCAGTTCGGCGTTGCACAGTATTATATAGTCGAGTATTTATGCCTAAGGAAATTAATGTATTATTCAGGTATTCTGAATTTGTTAGTTGTAGTGGGCTTGTCTAAATCGTTGGGTATTTTCAAACGTTTTGTTTTTGTATTTCTACTTTTATCTTTTAGTTTTAAACTATCTTGGAAAGGTACCTTAACATCGTCTGAATGATATTTTTTAGGATTCTTGTCAGGATGTTTGCCGTCTTTAATTTCTTGCATTAGTTCATCATAGTAACTACCACTACCTTCTGGTGGTCTATGTTCGTTCTCTATGTCATCTGGGAAGCCAGCACATTCATGTCTAAGTTCTGCAAAGTTATCAGGTAGTTTTTTATGCTTATAGCGTTGGCACAATTTAACTAGTTCAAGTTGTCTGTTGAGCCTCATTGAGTCAAACATAAAGTCTTTTACTTCGTCTGTACAGTTACTACCTAAAAACCAAGTCCACCTAACGCCAATCTCTTGTCTGTTGCCGTCTGAGTTGCCGTATGAGTTACTGTTATAATCTGGTTGATAATTGTAATTATTATTGGTATTACCATCTTGTTGATAACTTCCGTAGGTTGATATTTCACCTTGTCTACACTGTTGCCATGATTGTCCGTTTAGGTAGTCGTTACGTGCATGTGCTGAAAAACTAAGTAGTACGATTATACTAGCGATTAAGGTCTTTAATATCATAAGATTGCTCCCTGACCTGATCTGCTAACACACGATATAGATCTTCACCCATACGTAATGCTGAATCTAGTTTAGCAACTTCTGCTTTTAGTTCAGCTATTTCACTTGCATTCAGAGTTTCTGCTTCATTCAAATCGTCTTTGAGAAGATCAATCTTGTCTCTATATTTTTCGTCGATGTTATCTAAGTCACCTAATAGTGTTTCGACACGTTGGTTGTTAGCGTCAATGGTGTTTGTAAGGTCAATCACATACTTGACACCCGTAAAGGTACCAAAGATAACTGATGCTATGACTGGGATCATAACAAAATTGTGTTTAAAGAATTGGTTGATTTTCATACTAGTATTTAAAAATATACGTAGATAACTTATGTGCTAAGTTAATTTTGGGTAACTGTCGCAGAGCATCCACCTAGAGTATAACATGTCTGCTCTAGTGAATAACTTTGATCTGTGGATCCAGACTGTGTCAGATCTAGTGTTGATGGTGCCGAGCCGTTATTTAATATTATAGTAGCGTTGTGACTGCCTGTGCCAGACTGGTCAACATCAAGATCGTGTCCGTTGCCTATTAGATCAAACTCTAAATATTTGTTAGACGCTCCTCTCTGTCTTACTAAAATATCGTTTGAATCTCCAGTTACTGTGCCAAATATGTCTTTGGAATAATCGCCAATCTGTTTGAGATCTACTACATTACTATCACCAGTAACTTCTAGATCAACAAAGTGTCCGCCGTTAGTTGAGTAAGTGCTACGCTGTATAATGTCAATATTATTTAAGTTACCGTCAACATCTAATTTAATAGTATGTTCGCCACCTGTCAGACTAGCTTCACTGCCCGCATCTAGTCTATCTTGATATAATAGTATGTCGTTGGTACTACCTAGTATGCTAAACTCAATCAAGTTTATACCTGTTGATGTATCAGCACCTTGTTTTATGTCTATGGTATTTGAATTACCTGTTATAGTTGACGCATCTGCTCCATCTAGTCCTTTAATATGATTACCTGCTGTTCCGTCTTGTAGAATCTCAATGGTATTATTGTTACCTGCTTGGTCTATATAGATTGTGTTATCCCCACTACCATAACTATTTGCCCTAGTTCTTGCACCTGACTTAGAAGTTGATTGGGTTGATGTTATACCACCACTGGTACCTGTTGTTGTAGTAGTTGTTGAAGCTGTAGCAGTTGTATTAAACCATGAGCTAGGTATGTTAGCTTGATTATAAGTCTGATAATCAATTAAACTGTAGTTAATATCAAGTACAGCACCTCCGCCCCATTCATACCACCATACCACAATTGGATATTCCTCTCCGCCTGTCAATGTTATTGCTCCAGTTGAATTCCAGGTTGAAGGGCCTTGTTGTTGCCAATCCTGAATTACATTAGTGCCGTTTATATTCATAAGAATACCGTCATCTGCTTGAACACCAAAGTATACAGTTGTTGCTACACCTGCTGTTCCTGGCCAGGTGATATATCCATCTACTTTCATTGCTACCTGATCTGCTCGACCACTAGTAAACACTGCGCCACTGCCCCAATTGAAACCACTTATACCTGATATGGTTCCTGTGCTAAGTTGTGTGCTTAGTCCGTTTGGTGAACTATTACTTCCAGTGCTATTATATCCTGCTACTGAATCATAATATGGATTCTCAAGGCTTGGAGCATATGTAGTTACATAGTATGTGCTATAGTTTAGTTTATTTGCTTCAGCTTGTGCTTTTGTTGCGAATAAATGCTGGAAAATTAACAACAAAAATAGTAGTATACTTGCTCTCATTATTGTCTCGTAGTAATAGTGGTTGTACCTTCACTATTAACTCTGTTGGTTATGTCTACAGTGCCCTGTATCTGACGTATAGTACTTTCTTGTGTAGTTGGTGTTTTGACACAGGCAATGTCACTACCAATAGTGTCTATACATAGTTCTACTGATATATTATCTACGTAAGCTTCTACACCTTGGTCTGGAACATAGTCTGGTAGTATTGAATTTTTTTGTGTACTACTTAACACACGACTTTGTGCGTTCATTAATTGTAAATTAAGTATGTCTAAGATATTAGCTAAAAAATCTCTGTCTAATAGATTACGACTTAGTCTTGAACTAGCACTGTACTGTTCTATTTCTTCTGCTTGCTTATCTAGTTCGTTTTCTAATTGTTCTTGATCTAAGGCATTTTGGTCTAAGGCATTCTTAGCAAGTTGTTTACGTTCTTCTTCTTTAACTTCTCTAGGGGTACCTACAATAATAATTTGTCTAATCATTTCTTCTGTCAAGTCAACTATGACTGGATTACTTGGTCTAGCTTCTAGATTAGGTACACGAGTTGCTTCAAATGGTTTATCCATATATACACTTCCGCCTAAACTTAATACTTCAATAGCACCAGTCTTACAATCTTGTTCAATATCTATCCAACCTTGAGGACAACTAGGTAACAGGATAACTGTGGTAGCACCTATCTCATCTACTGTGGCTGTAAAGTCTGTACCTCTAACTGCTACAGTAGCACTTGGTGTTTTAATTTTAACTGCCTGCGGACGATTTTTTGCTATCTGTCCTGAAGCATAACGAGCTGTGCCTCGACCTATTTTAATTGCTAGTTTGCCAGCGTCTTTATCTTTTGGGTCGTACACAAAGTCGTCGATGGTTAACTTAGCTGACTCTGTCATCTGTACCTGTGTGTCATCATCAAATGTGATTTCAAGTGTGCCGGCTCCTGTACGTAGACTATCTTTCATTTCTACACCTACACCTTTAACACCTTCGAGAGTTATATCTTTACGAGTAATTCTTGCTGGGTCTTGGAATTGATCAGAGATAGTACCAATAGCACCCATGGCTAGTTGGGGGATAGCCATGAGTAAAACTATAAGTAACTTTTTCATTATGTTGCTAGATATCGATACAATAACTCGCAACTACGTTTATCTATTTCTTTTAGAATAGAGTTTACGCCATTTGGCGCCTGTGCCACTTCCTGCCTAAGAGCGTTGAGGTCTTGCATCATAACTTTCAAATGTTGTTTTTCAGTTTGCACTAGTCTTCCTGGGTGATTGTCCAGGTATTAGTTGATCCAGTAATGTTTACATCAACATCATTAAACTGTGAACCACTTTGTGTTGTAGTCACTGAGTTTGATGAACCGTTAATATCTAAATCAAAGTTCATACCATTTGTAGCATCACCTGCTCCACTTTGTGTAAGACTGATTGTGTTTGATGCACCAACTGCTGTAATATCAACTGTTGAGTTATCAGTACCTAATACCAATGTTGTAGTATTACCACCACCGCCACTGATAGCTGTGTTTACAGTTGTTGTATCAGCATCAATGGTAAAGTTAAAGTCATTATAATCACCACCAGTTGCTGTTGCTGTTAAACTGTTTCCTGTTCCTAATAAGTCAAGTATTAAATCATTATAGTCACCGGTTTGTCTTATATCAATTGTATTGTTTGCGGCAACACCTAAGCCATCACCATTAATATCAATACTTGCTACAGAGTTTGAACCTGTGATAATATAAGTTAAGTCAACACCAACACCACTGACAACGTCAGTATCAGCGTCTATACCTAACAAGTTACTGGCACCAATTTGACGTATGTCAATTGTTTGACTACCACCTGTGAATGTTGCCGCGGTTCCTTCAGAATCGCCAACTCCATATATTTTGTTTGCACTACCATCTTGTTTTAGATCAATGGTACTCGAACTACCAGCTTGATCTATATAGATACTATTATCAGCGGCATACACCGTTGATGTTACAAGTAATAATGCCCCAAACATTTTTACTAAGTTTTTCATTTTACTGCTCCTTGCCGTTTATAGGCTCATAGGCGAAATCCCAAACGTCTTTGCGTTCGCCTTCTTTTATTAGCTCAACCACTGCCGCTTCAATTGTAGTTTTCACTGCCAATGTTGCCGGTTCGTTCAATGTTATGCCCGACTCAAATTCAAATACCTGTGTGTCTTGATCAAAAAACTTTAATATTGCTATGCTGTCTGCTGTAGAATATATTGTTTTTTGTACGTTAACTGCGGCCAATACAGCACCAGTGTTAACACTTACTGCTCTCAAACTCACAGTTATAATATCTTCACTAAATTGTGTTTGTGGTCCTATGCCTAATACACGCATACCTGTACCACCACTTCTTGTTGAAGTGTCGTAACCTGTTATACCACCTTCAATCAACATGCCAGCAAACTTCATTGGCATAAGTTTCTTAGCGTTGGGCCCATCATAGGCCTCACGCATCTGTCTAATAATCTGTCTTTCTTGTGTAAGACTAGCAAGTCCTCCACGTTCTACTACTTCAAACCATTTACAATCACCTACGTCTTTTAATGCTTTAATTAAAAACGCATCAGCACCCTGTG
>Ga0213861_10002588_pt1 | contig 15417 bp, 16 predicted proteins | sample PICome_4_FD_160110 | JGI IMG/M metagenome (GOLD analysis project Ga0213861, IMG submission 160110) | Coastal seawater microbial communities near Pivers Island, North Carolina, United States - PICO131 | ecosystem: Environmental > Aquatic > Marine > Coastal | place: USA: North Carolina... | reverse complement strand
GGTCTTATCGATCTCATCTTTAATGTCAGAAGCTATAAAAAGAATAGCAAATTCAAATTCTGTATCGGATTTATTTAATTAACGCTTGTTTTGGTGGCAATCTTGGGTTATATACCCTCTTCAATAAATTATGAGTAATTTAAAGGCAATAAAAAGAGAGAGCACCTCTACGGGCTCGAATAATAAACTGAGATCAGAAGGATTAATACCTGCTATTTTATATGGTGGTAAGGATAAAAATCAAAATATTTCAGTTGAAAAGAAAGATATTAAAAATTTAGTTTACTCAGATACATTTTTATCAAAAGTTTTAGAATTAGACATCGATGGAAAAAAAGAAAAAGTAATTCCAAGAGATGTTGCGTTTAATGTTGTTTCTGAGGAACCTATTCACATAGACTTTATGAGAATAGTTGCTGGAAAAAGAATTATTCTGGAAATACCTGTTAAATTTACAAATCATCCTGACTCCCCAGGATTAAAAAGAGGTGGAGTGTTAAACATTGTTAGAAGAAAAGTAGAATTGAAATGCCCTGCGGAAAACATACCTGATGAAATAATAGTTGATCTAGCAGGAACCGACATTGGTACAAGTATTAAAATTTCATCTGTTAAATTAAATGAAAACGTTGTTCCAACTATTACAGATCGTGATTTCGTAATCGCAACTGTTGCATCGCCAACAGTAATGAAAGAACCTGAAAAACCAGCGGAAGGTGAAGTTTCAGCTGAAGGTGCTGAAGGTGCAGTCCCAGCAGAGGGTGCGGAAGCAGCAACTAAAGATGGTGATGCAGTTAAAAAAGATGACAAGACAAAAGAAGGTGCTGAAAAAAAACCTGACGATAAAAAATCTTCTGAAAAGAAATAATTAATATGCTTTTACTTGTCGGATTAGGAAATCCTGGATCCACTTATACAAATACAAGACACAATATCGGTTTCAAAATAATTGATGCTATTAATGCACAATTTAAACTTTCTAAACAAAAACCCAAATTCAAAGGTTTGTTAACAACTGGAAATATCGAAGAGAAAAAAATTTATGCAATTAAGCCTCTTACTTTTATGAATAATTCTGGAACTGCTATTAAAGAGTTAATTGATTATTTTAAAATCGATGCAAAAAACGTTTTTGTTTTTCATGATGATATGGACATTGATTTTGGAAAAATAAAAGCTAAATTTGGAGGTAGTAGTGCTGGTCACAATGGCATTGAATCTATAGATAAGTTTATAGGTAAGGATTATTCAAGAGTGCGTATCGGTATAGGCCATCCAAAACAGAAAAGGAAAGTTAATAATCACGTACTAGAGGATTTTAAAGAAGACGAAGAAGAAAAAATAAACGAGATAGCCGAGAATATTGTTAAACAACTACCTACCTTAATTGAAAAAAAAATAGACTTATTTTCAAGCAAGGTAAATCAAGACCTTAATGGGGTTTAAATGTGGAATAGTTGGGCTTCCAAATGTTGGAAAGTCTACTTTATTCAATGCTTTAACAGCCTCAAAAAATGCAGAGGCAGCAAATTTTCCTTTTTGCACCATTGATCCAAACATTGGTATTGTAGATGTTGTTGATGAAAGACTTGATAAATTAACGAAATTGTCAAATTCTAAAAAGAAAATATATACCAATATCACTTTTGTAGACATCGCTGGTTTAGTTAAAGGAGCATCAAAAGGTGAAGGCTTGGGTAATAAATTTCTATCTCACATAAGAGAAGTAGATGCCATTATTCATTTAGTAAGATGTTTTGAGTCGGACAAGATTACTCACGTAAATTCAAAAATAAATCCCGTTGATGACCTGGAAACAATTAAAACAGAAATAATACTATCAGATTTAGATATAATTCAAAAAAAACTAGAAAAAGGTAAAAAAAAATTACTTCAAGATAAAGAGGTTAAAATACTTGAAGAAAAATTAAGTCAATTGAATGAAGGCAAAGAAGTAATTGTAAAAGATGAATTTGAGAAAAAATTTTTATCTAACATGGGATTGTTAAGCATAAAACCAAAAATTATAGTGTGTAACGTTGATGAAGAGAGTCTTGCAAATGGCAATACTTTTACCGAGAGTGTAAAAAAAATATATTCTAATGAAAAAATTGTCACTATATGTGCTGATATTGAAGATCAGATAATGGGTCTAGATAATAATGAGAGAGAGACCTTTATGAAAGAAATAGGTCTGAATAAAACCGGTCTAAATCAATTAATTAAAGAAGGATATGATCTCTTAAATCTTGATACTTTTTTTACCTCGGGGCCAGAAGAAAGCAAAGCCTGGACGGTAGAAAAAAATACAATGGCACCAAAAGCCGCTAGTGTTATTCATACAGATTTTGAAAAAAGTTTTATAAGGGCTGAAGCTGTAACGTGTGAGGACTTCATAAAATATGGCAGCGCAGAAAAATGTAAAGAGAACGGTAAATTAAGAATTGAGGGTAAGGATTATATTGTAAAAGATGGAGACGTTTTATACTTCCGTGTCAACCCTTGACCAAATTTTCTTCATACTTAAATAAACCAAAGTTGTTAAAAGAATTAAATAAATAATTACTTTAACGCCCGTTCTATGTCTTTCTTCTAACTCCGGTTCAGCGGCCCATGTTAAAAAAGTTGTGACATCTTTAGCCATCTGATCTATTGTGGCCTGTGTTCCATCAGAATATTCTACGATATCATCGCTTAAAGGAGATGCCATTTTGATCTTATTGCCGATCATATATTTATTATAATAAACACCGTCATCTAACATCACGCCCTCTGGTGGATCTTCATACCCTACTAAAACTGAATAAATATAGTTCGACCCCCCTGGTCTAGCCTTTACCAATACCGACATATCGGGTGGATAAGCTCCACCATTTGCAGCAATAGAAGCTTTAACATTTGGATATGGGCTTTTAAATTTATCTGCAGGTCTACCTGGTCTCGTAAACATTTCACCTTGATCATTTGGACCGTCAGTGATCTCTATACTTGCTGCAATTGCTTTTACCTCTTGTTCTGAAAATTCTGGACCACCCACCTCACCAAGATTTCTGTAGCTTAAGTACTGCATTGAATGGCATGAAGAACAAACTTCCTTGTAAACTTGAAATCCCCTTTGTAATGAAGCTCTATCAAATTTGCCTGTAATGCCTTTAAAGCTCCAATCAACCTTTAAAGGTTTGGCTTCGCCTCCAGCACTATAAAGTCTTGCTGTAGAGACAAATAATAAAGTAACAATAAATAAAAGACTTTTTATATTAGATCTTTTCATTATCCTTCCTAGCGAGTGCTGGATCTGCGCCGCCAGTAAGAACTGGCTCTGAAATACTCATAGGAATTGGATCTGTTTTCTCCAACAATCCAACTACAGGCATCACAATAATGAAATGAGCAAAATAATAAATGGTTCCTATCCTCGCTAAAACTAAATAAATTCCTTCAGCAGGCATTGCTCCCATATAACCTAGTATTAAAACGTCTAGGACGAATATCCAATAAAATTGTCTGTAAATTGGTCTAAAGACTGCGGATCTAACTTTAGATGTGTCTAACCAAGGTAATACAAATAAGATAAAAATTGCTCCAAACATTAAAATTACGCCGCCTAACTTATCAGGAACTGATCTTAAAATTGCATAAAAAGGTAATAAATACCATTCAGGAACAATGTGAGCTGGTGTAACTAAAGGATTAGCAGGAATATAATTATCTGAATGACCTAAAATATTTGGTGAAAAAAACACAAACCCCGCAAAAATAATCATAAACATCAATAATGCAAAAGCATCTTTAATAGTTATGTAAGGATGAAATGGAACTGTATCTTTAGAGGGTTTCTTAATATCAATTCCCACGGGATTGTTATTACCGGGTACATGAAGAGCCCAAATGTGTAAAACGACTAATCCTAAAATTAAAAAAGGTATTAAATAATGTAAACTAAAAAATCTATTTAAAGTTGGATTGTCTACAGAATAAGCACCCCATAGCCATGTGGTTATACTTTCTCCTACAAGAGGTATTGCGCTAAACAAATTAGTAATTACTGTTGCTCCCCAAAAACTCATTTGTCCCCATGGTAAAACATAACCCATAAATGCTGCGGCCATCATTAAAAGATAAATTAAAAGTCCTATAATCCATATTACTTCTCTTGGAGACTTGTATGACCCATAAAACAAAGATCTAAAAATGTGAATGTAAACTGCAAGAAAGAACATTGAAGCTCCATTGCTGTGGATGTAGCGAATTAACCAACCATAGTTAACATCTCTCATGATATGCTCCACGCTAGCAAAAGCTAAATCAGCGTGAGCTACGTAGTGCATGGCTAAAACAATTCCTGTAATAATTTGAGTTAATAAACAAAAAGTTAAAATTCCACCAAATGTCCACCAATAATTTAAATTTTTAGGCGTTGGGTAATCTGTAAGGTGCGCACCTAAAGTTAGAAGCGGAAGACGATCGTTAAACCATTTTCCTGCTTTAGACTTTGGTGTGTATTCGTGATCGCTCATAAAATTTACCCTATCTTAATTATATTACTGTCAACAAATTCAAATTTAGGAATTTCCATATTTGTTGGCGCCGGTCCTTTTCTAATTCTGCCAGACACGTCATAGTGGGATCCATGACAAGGACAAAACCAGCCATTAAAATCACCTTTATCTTTTAAAGGCACACAACCTAAGTGAGTACAAACTCCTATCATTACTAACCATTCGTCTTTTCCCTCTTTCACTCTGTCTTCGTCTTTTTGCGGGTCAGGTAAATCTAATAAATTAACTGCTCTTGCTTCTGCAATTTCTTCGGGTGTTCTTCTTTTTAAAAATATAGGCTTACCTCTCCACAATACAGTTATAGAATTTCCTGGTTGAACCTGACTTATATCAACTTCAGTTGTCGCCAAAGCCTGTTGTGCTCTATCAGGATTCATTTGATGAACTAAAGGCCAAATGACAGCACCTAGGCCTACGGCTCCGATGGTGTAGCTGGCTGTAAATAAAAAATCTCTACGATTTACTTTGTTTTCTTCTTTGCTCATTAATGTTTGTGTTTATAATGTAATTATTTAATAAAACTATATTATTAAATTTTCTAGGGTCAGAATGACACATAAATTAAGCAATAATAATGCACATAGCTCTATATAAACCAGATATTCCTCAAAATACAGCGGCCATAATCAGATTAGCTGCATGCTTAAACTTAAAATTGCATATTATCGAGCCTTGTGGCTTTAACTTGCATGACCCTAGATTTAAACGGGTGGTTATGGATTATCTTGGACTTGGTAAAATTTTTAGGTACGACGATTATGATAATTTTTTAAATAAAAATAAAAAAAAAAGAATAATTCTGATGACAACTAAAGCTAAAACACATTATCATAAATTTAAATTTAAAAAAAAAGATGTATTATTGTTTGGTAGAGAAAGTGCTGGAGTACCAGAAAATTTACACAAAACTATAAAAAATAAAGTAAAAATACCAATGAATAAAAAAACTAGATCTCTTAATGTGGCTATGAGTGTAGCCATAATTTCGGCTGAAGCTCTTAGACAAAATAATTTGTTAAAATAATGATTAGTTCAGATTTTAGAAAAAAAATGGCTGACAGTTGGTTTTCATATTTACAAATACAGATTTGTAAATCATTTGAATTTTTAGAAAATAATAAATTACAATTTTCAAAAAGAGACTGGCAAAAGAATAATGTAAAAGATGGTGGTGGAACATCCTATCTTATGACTGGCGGTAAAATTTTTGATAAAGTAGGTGTAAATAAATCAACTGTATCAGGAACTTTTCCTAAAAAATTTCGATCAAAAATTTTAGGCGCTGAAAAAAAAGGAACATACTGGGCTTCTGGAGTTTCTGTTGTTGCTCATATGAAAAACCCAAAAATTCCAGCTATGCACTTCAATACAAGATTTATTGTTACTTCAAAAGAGTGGTTTGGAGGAGGAATGGACGCAACACCTAGCTATAAAGATCCTAGTGAAAGTAAAATTATTCATGATGAATTAAAAAAAATTTGCATACAAAATAAAAAAAATTATAAAAAATATAAAAAATGGTGTGATGAATATTTTTACTTGCCTCATAGAAATGAAGCCAGGGGAATAGGAGGAATTTTTTTCGATTACGAAACAAAAGATTGGATTAAAAACTTTAAATTCGTAAGAGAACTCGGTTTAGCTTTTATTGATATTTCAAATAAAGTGATAAATAGAAAAAAAAATTTAAAATACCTAAAAAAAGATAAAGAAAAACAATTGTTTAAACGTGGAAGATATGTAGAGTTTAATTTATTATATGATAGAGGCACTAAATTTGGTTTAAACTCTGGAGGTAATATTGACTCAATTTTAATGTCTTTGCCGCCTGAAGCTAAATGGAAATAATAATGGATAAAGAACCTATAACAATAAATGGTCTTAAAAATTTAAAATCTGAATTAGAAGATTTAAAAAACATTCAAAGACCGAAAGTTGTTGAAGCTATAGCTGAAGCAAGATCTCATGGAGACCTTAAAGAGAATGCAGAGTATCATGCAGCTAAAGAACAGCAGGCCTTAATTGAAAGTAGAGTAATTGCTATTAATGATTTAATTGCACGTGCAAATGTAATTGATGTAACTAAGATTGAAAACAATGGAAAAGTGATATTTGGTTCAACTGTGAAATTACAAGACCTAGATATGGATAAAACAATTAGCTATAAATTAGTTGGGCAAGATGAGGCTGATATTAAAAATAAACTTATTTTTTTTAAAAGTCCTATTGGAAAAGCTTTAATAGGAAAAGATAAAGGTGAAATGATAGCTGTTAATACTCCATCGGGTGAAAAAAACTTTGAGATATTAGACGTTGCGTATATCTAATTTGAATATAATCGAATTATTTCCTGAACTTGATTTTTTGTAATCTTAAAATTATTTCTAATCCACTCTTCTTCTATTTTTTTTAAGGCTTTACCCATCGCGGCTCCTTGCTGCATTCCATTGTCTATTAAATATTTACCATCTATATTAAATCTATATATTTTTGACTTAAGTATTCTTTTTAAGTTTTCTGAAAAATCCTTTAACTTATATTTTGTATCAATTACAAAATTCAAAATATTTAAGTTAATTAAATGATTTTTACTATTTAAATAAATATTTTTTTCTAAATCTCTATTAAAAAATTCTTTATTTTTTCTCAAAAGTCTGAAATTTTTAGCTAATAAACTAAGGTTATCTTTTATGTTATTTGACACATTATACTTGTGCCCAAAATACTCATGATTATTTTTTTCGTCAATGAGCAGGACAGCCAATAAAAGCTCTTTATTAGTTTGTGAATGATCGCAAATTTTTTTTAAACGATTAAGACGTTTTAAGTTATCTAATTCAGGAAAAACAAGAATAAAAATTTCTTTTAAATAAACACTTTCATCTAAATTAATAAAATTTTTTAAATCTAAGATTTTATATAATTCTATTAAAATTCTTTCTTTAGAAATTTTTTTAATCCCATCTAAATTTTGTTTGATAGCATCATTCGTGGTTGGTTCAATTTTGTTATAATACATTATTTTAAAACGGATAAATCGAATGATACGTAAATAATCTTCTTCAATTCTTTTTTGCGGGTCACCAATAAATTTTACATTATTATTTTTAAGATCAATTGTTCCCATTTGAGGGTCAAATATGTTTCCATTTATATCAAGATAAATAGCATTAATAGTAAAATCTCTTCTTTCAGAATCAAGTTGCCAATCACTAATATACTCTACCTCCGCATGTCTGCCGTCTGTTTCGACATCTTTTCTTAGAGTCGTTAATTCAAGTTTAAAATTTTTAGATACAAGCGTTACTGTTCCGTGTGTAATTCCAGTTTCAACAACTTTAAAATTTGTTTCTTTAAATTTTTCTTTTATCTCTTCTGCGCTTAATATTGTAGCTATATCAATATCTTCAACTTCATCATTCGTTAGATATTTTCTAACACAGCCACCGACGAATCTAGCTGCAATAGTGTCTGCTGAAAACCCTTCCTGTATTTTATTAAAAACAAATTTTAATTCTTTATTTTTATAAAATGGGAATAAGCTTCTTTTAATCTTTTTTATAAGGTTGAAACTTATTTCAAGCATAATTTTGGCTGGGGCACTAGGATTCGAACCTAGGATGGCGGTATCAAAAACCGCTGCCTTACCGCTTGGCTATGCCCCAATGTTAAGAAACCTGATATATCATATATCACAAAAATTAAACAGTTTTCGCAAGTGTTAACCAGAATTTAGGGTACTTAATTTTTAAATTATTTAAGGCTTTTTTGGCTTTAATTTCATTATCAAATAAGCCGTAACAAACTGACCCTGAACCTGTCATTCTAGAAAAATAGCAACCCTTTTCGTTTCTAATATTAATTAATAGTTCTTTTATAATGGGATATTTTTTTTCAACAATTGACTGTAAATCATTACTACTTTTAGATAAGTGATTTATAAACTTAGACTTAGTTTTTATTCTATTTTTCTCAAATGTTTTCTTTTTGGAATAATTTTTTACTTTGGCATAAATTTTTTTTGTAGAGCATTTAACCCTTGGTTGAATTAACAAGAAGAATAATTTATAATTTTTTTCTATATTGGTGATGAGTCCTAAATTTTGCACAAAGCCTTGATTGTAGAAAAAAAGTTTTAAATCAGATCCGACCCTATTCTCAACTTGGTTTAATAGTGATCCGTTTATTGTTCTTTTAAACAAATATTTTAAGATAGTCGCAACATTTGCTGCTCCTCCTCCTAAACCGGCAAAAACTGGGATATTTTTAATTACTGTAACAGAGTAGAAATTAGAAATTAATCCTAGTTTTCTAAGCAGCCTGAAAACGTTTAGAATAGAATTATCTGACTTATTAACTAATTTTGAAAAAGTGCCTTTAAATGAAATTTTATCTTTTTTGTTTTTAATTTTTTTTATTTTAATTTTGTCCGCTAAATCGATTAAACAAAAGTAAGATTGAATTTCATGTAAATTGTTTTTGTTTTTATAATTAACTTTTAGCGAAAGATTGATTTTAGCGTGTGAGCTTAAATCCATAAATTATATGCCTTTAATTAATTTTTGTTCAATATTTTTTTTAAGTTCTTCCTCTGTTTTTTTAAGGTTCAGAACATAATTCCAGTGATATCTAGCTTGTATCTCATTGCCAGTTTTCCATAATACATCGCCATAGTGATCATTTACTATTGGATCTCCAGGCATAAGTTTTACTGCTTGTTGAAGGTAGTCTTTAGACTCTTTATATCTTTCTAGTTTGAATAGGGCCCAACCTAAAGAGTCTATGATAAAGGGATCGTTAGATCTTAACTTGTTTGCTTTTTCTAACATATTTAATGATTTTTCAATTTTTATACCCTGCTCGATCCAAGAGTAGGCTAAATAATTTATTACATAAGCTTGTTCTGGATCGGCTTCTAGTGATGCTAGTAAATCTTTCTCAGCTTTATTCCACTCACCTATTTGTTCATAAGCAACTCCTCTTCCGTCTGTTGACTCAGCATATAACAGGTGATTTGTTTTAATTTCATCTATTACTTTGGTGTAATAGATAATGGATTCTTTAAATTTTTTATTATTTTTTAAAAATTCAGCGTAATCAAAAGTTTCATAAATATCTTTGCTAGCTAGATTATTATAGGCCTTACTTACAAGCTTTAAAGCATTCTCTTTATTTTCTTCTTGAATATAAATTTTTGCAAGTTGTTTTGAAGCATGCCACTTAAATGCTTTTCCTTTTTTTTCTAGATTACCATAAGTTTTCTTAGCTTCTTCAAAATTATCAATCTTATAAAAATTTTCTGCAAGTAAAGTGTCATACGAGTAAAATTCTTCATTTAAATATTTTGCTAAATTTAAATAAAAATTTGAAAGTGGATAAATTGATTGTGATGATAATGCGTTTGAGGCGATATATAAAATTTCTGCAACAACATGCCCTTTGTTATTACAATCAAAACTTGAGATGATATTACCTTGATTTAAATCAAACTTGTATTGGTTGAGTAATAAGTTTCTTGGGTAAAATTTTAAAGCAGAGTTTACAATTTCTTTTGCTTCATCTATTTTTTTTGAAGAAGCAGTATAGGATGCATAAAAAAAGTTATATCTTGAAAAATCTGTTTTTTCATTTGATATAAGTTCTTTAAATAAACTATTTGTATTCGAGCTATTGAAATAACAATTTAAAAAAACAGTTTGTATTTTTTTTAAATTTTCAAATCTTTGATCTAGTTTTTCTAATTCTGAAGAAGCCTGACGTAAATCATAATTACCTACATTAGACCAGCTATAAAGCGAACTAGAAACAAAATTATTCAAAATAAATCTGGAGTTTTTTTTCTTGGCTTTAAGAAAGTATTTTTGAGCTGAATCTATATCTGAATTATTTAAATAAAAAATTCCCATTATTAAGTGACTTTCAAAACTATCGAGTTTTTGTTTTTCAAGTTTCTTCGAATAATTAAATGCTTCATTTAAGTTCCCTGAATTAACTAAAGTATATAAATATTTAATAGAATAATTTTTATGACTAGCCTCAAGACCGTTAAGTTTTTTTAAAAAATTAAAAGACTTCTTATATTGATTGTCATTTAGCAATAATATTCCAGAAAAATAGTCTGAAATGCGGTCAGACTTATTAAACTTATCCAAAGATTTTGCAGAAGATGTGGACAGAAAAATAATGACAAATAATATATGTACTATAATCTTTAAATTAAAGTTAAATATTTTCATAAATTTTAATGACAAAAAAAAACAATCCTAATCCAATTAAGTTAATTAAATATTACAATTTTATAAACTATAATTTAATTTACAATAATAAGGCAATCAATAGATATAAAAAAGATAATTTTGAAATCTCTGCTGATAAAGCTGATAATTTATTCAGACTAAAAAAATCAATCAATGAAATCAAAAATTGTAATCTTAAGAATAGTGCAACAAACATTGTATTTAGTGATGGTAATCCTAAATCAAAAATTATGCTTGTAGGTGAGGCCCCTGGATCAAATGAAGACCAAGAAGGTTTGCCTTTTGTGGGTCGGGCTGGAGCTTTACTTGATAAGATGCTGGCTTCAATTAATTTAGATAGAAAAAATGTTTATATATCTAATGTAATTAATTACCGCCCTCCAGATAATAGAAGGCCGACAGATGAAGAAATTAACAGATATCTTCCTTTTGTAAAAAAACACATTGAAATAATAGATCCTAAAATTTTAATCCTTTTGGGCAGCACTGCAATGAATGCTTTAGTAGGAAATGAAGCTGTAATATCTAAGATTAGAGGAAAATGGATTAGAAAAGAATTTGGTAGTTGCAAAACTTCTGTGATTGTTACCTTTCATCCTGCGTTTTTGATGAGGCAGCCTGCCCAAAAAAAAATGGCCTGGATTGATCTAAAAATGATTAGGGATAAAAAAGCTGAACTTAAGATATAGTTGACAAAACATATGATTACCGCTGGTGTAGATGAAGTTGGCAGAGGATGTTTAGCTGGTCCTGTAGTTTCAGCTGCTGTGATATTGAAAGAGACCATAAATTTAAAACTTTTAAAAGATTCAAAAAAAATTTCTTTCAAAAAAAGACTTGAAATAGCAGAGCATATTAAGCTTAATTCAACTTACGCAATTGGAGTAGCCACAGTAGAAGAAATATTAAATTTAAATATCCTGCAAGCGGCCTTGCTTTCGATGAAGAGAGCAATTGATAAATTGCCGATTAAACCAAAATTAGTTTTAATTGACGGAAATTTTGCTCCTAAAGGCTTAAAAAATTTTAAAACTATTATTAAAGGTGATGAAAAAATAAAATCTATAAGTGCAGCCTCAATTATAGCTAAAGTTTTTAGAGATCAATTAATGATAAAATTATCTGAAAAATTTTATAACTACGCCTGGGAAAAAAATTTTGGCTATGGTACCAAGGCTCATATGGAAGGGTTAAAAAAATTTGGAATAACATCTCATCATAGAAAAGGTTTTAAGCCGATACACAAGATATTGTCTAGTTAAGACTTTTTAGCACTAATGGAGGCATTTTTTTACTAAAATAGTTTGACGGTGGATTCAATTTAAAGTTGAATCATAAAATGTCAAAAGTTTTTAATAAAATCATTAATGGAGATTGTCTTTCGGAAATAAAAAAAATTCCTGACAAATCTTTTGATTTAGTTTTCGCTGATCCTCCTTACAACATGCAAATAGGTGAAACCCTAACAAGACCAGATGCCAGTAAAGTAAATGGTGTTGATGACAAATGGGATCAATTTAACAGTTTTAAACATTACGATGATTTTTGTAAATCCTGGCTAACAGAATGTAAAAGAATTTTAAAAGACAACGGAAGTATTTGGGTAATAGGTTCATATCATAATATATTTCGTCTTGGTTACCACTTGCAAAATTTAAATTACTGGTTGCTAAATGATGTAATTTGGAGAAAAAATAATCCAATGCCGAATTTTAGAGGAACAAGATTTACCAACGCTCACGAAACTTTGATTTGGGCATCGAAAAATAAAAATTCTAAATACACATTTAATTATCAGTCATTAAAATGTTTTAACGACGATTTGCAAATGAGATCAGACTGGATGCTTCCTATTTGTAACGGTAAAGAACGATTAAAGAAAAATGGTAAAAAAGTTCATTCTACGCAAAAACCTGAAGCGCTATTACATCGAATTATATTAGCCACGACTAATAAAGGTGATACTATTTTTGATCCTTTTTTAGGGACTGGAACAACTGCTGTAGTTGCAAAAAAATTAGGAAGGAAATATTTTGGGATAGAAAGAGATAAAAAATACTTCAAAGCTGCAGACGAACGAATAAAAAAAGCTAAGGTTATAGAAGAAGAATATTTAGATACTATTGAAAACAATAAATCAAAACCAAGAATTCCTTTTGGGTCTTTGGTTGAATTAGGAATTATTAAACCAGGCACTGTATTATTTGATCTAAAAAAGAAATTTAATGCAAAAATAATGATAGATGGAAGTATTAAACATAAGGAGTCAGAAGGTTCTATTCATAAAGTTGCTGCAAAAATAATGGGTACTGAGAGTTATAACGGATGGACCTACTGGCATTATAAAATTGGTGACTCATTAGTATTGATTGATAATTTAAGACAGAGGTTCCTCAGTAAGACAAGTTAAGAAATATCTAGAGTTTTTGACAAAAAAAATTGGATTTTTATTTTTTATACACCGGAGATAAATAAGCTTTGATAAATGATTTACGTTTAACCAATAACTTTAAAAATATATTTCTAATCTTTTGTGCTACTGAAGTTGAGAAATGAAATGCAAAGAAATTTAGGTTTGATCTTTTTCTTACAATTTTAACTCTCTTAGATCTCATTTTAAAATAATCGTTACTATCTTCCAATTTACCTTTATTAAGTAAATTAAATATTTCGTATGCACTTTCTATAGATTGGCCCGCACCCTGTGCGAGGGTTGGTAATAGACCATTAAATGCATCACCAATATAAAAAACTTTCTTGTTAGTTGAGGGAAGAATTTTTGGAGTAAAATATAATGGCCAAGTTTTGATTTCGGTTTCGAATAGATTTTTTAACTGAGGATTTTGTTTTAAAATTAAATCTTTAATTAATTGTGCAGTGTTATCGGGGTCGTATTTTTTACATCTCATTATACAAACCATATTTAATTCTTTTTTTTTATTTATTGGATAAATTACAATATGACTGTTACTGCCAAGCATTAAGCTTATATTTTCTTCATTAATATTAAGATGTGATTTTGAATTTAAGATAACTCTTGCTGCTATTGCCTTTTTAAATTTTGGTTTGTTTTCTTTCTTTTCAAAAAATGATCTAGCGTTAGAAAATATACCATCTGCGGCAATTACATTATCCACTAAGTCATTTGTATTATCATCAAATTTAATCAAAATTTTATCTTTTAGCTCTGAAACTTCCTTTATTTTTTTTCCAAATCTTAAATGTTGAGTGTAGATGTCTTCTTTTAAAAACTCGATAAGAGTTGATCTTTGTAATGTAGTATATTTTGACTCATTGGTATTAAATTTAGATAAATCTAAATCACATATTTTTTCATTTTGAATATTATAAAAATCTAAAATCTTTGGATTAAATAAATTATCTCTATTAATTTTTTTGAAATCTATTTGATTTAAAATTTTTATACTATTTATGGCTAATTGAATACCATAACCCTCTTCCAAAGATAAGCTTTCTTCTTTTTCATAGACCATAAATTCATGCTCGGTAAATTTTTTTAAAAAATTTGCAAGAGTTAGTCCTGCTATGCCGGCTCCTATTATTGCTAATTTTTTTTTCATTAAAATAATTTTGAGACTTGTTTTAAAATTTTTTTAGTAAAACTGGGAATAAAATCTATATTATTTTTTAAGGGATACCATTTATAACTAACTGGAATACTATTTGAAAACTTATAATATAAATTTATATTTAATTTTTGATTTGATATAAAATTTTTATAATTTTTCAGAAAATTCCAGTCTTTATGGTTTGAAATATTTTTCATTTTTTTAATTAATGGAAGATTAAAATTTTTTAAAAAACTAGTTTTATTTGTTTTGGTTAAAGCAATTTTTTTTTCTTTTTTGTTTAAATAACAAAATATATCATAATTTATTTCTTTAACTTTTTTAATCTCATTTGTTTTTATACTACTAGCTGATTTTATATAACTACAATTTTTATTCAAACAGCAATGCTCACATTTTGGGTCTTTTGGTTTGCATATTAGAGCTCCGAACTCCATTATAGCCTCTACAAAATCTGCATTTCTTTTTGTATTAAAAAGATTTTTTTTATTTAAATCAATAAGTTGAAAAAAATTTATTTTTGACTCTTTTTTGTTTAAATATCTTGCAAATATTCTTTTAACATTTCCATCAACTGCGATTGTTGGTTTATCATAAACTAAACCTAGCAAAGCATTTGCAGTGTACTCTCCAATACCAGGAAGTTTTTTTAATTCATTTAACGTATTAGGTAATTTAGAATTATATTGTCTCACAAGTATCTTGGCTGAGATTAAAAGATTTTTTGCTCTCCTGTAATATCCTAGTCCCTCCCATGATTTTAAAATTTCTTTTTCTTTAATATTAGATAGGGCCTCTAGAGATTTATATTTATTTGTAAATTTTTTAAAATGGGGAATAACTGTTTTTACTTGTGTTTGCTGCAACATAAATTCGCTTAACAGTCTGTAATAAAGCTTTTTTGGGGATTTTTTGCTAACACGCCAAGGTAGATTGCGTTTGCTATTATCATACCAAGCTAGAATTTTTTTTGATAAAGTTGGACTTAAATGCATAATAAAAATAATAATA
>Ga0213861_10002587_pt1 | contig 15418 bp, 13 predicted proteins | sample PICome_4_FD_160110 | JGI IMG/M metagenome (GOLD analysis project Ga0213861, IMG submission 160110) | Coastal seawater microbial communities near Pivers Island, North Carolina, United States - PICO131 | ecosystem: Environmental > Aquatic > Marine > Coastal | place: USA: North Carolina... | reverse complement strand
TCGATCAGGTTGACGATGTCGCTGACGATGGTGGCCTCGGCACGAAACACAAGGCGGGCGCGTTCTTCGCTGCTGTAGATGATTGGGGGGCGTGTACTGGGGTGTCGCCGCAATGCGGGTCAGATGCGCGACAATGTCGTCGGGGCATCCGTTGCAGGCCACATCAAAGGCTTTACCAAGTGCGATGCTGGCCCGATCGCTCTCCTGCACAAAGAACAGGGCGACAAGGCTGTCATGAGGAAGGATCGACACCACTGGCGCGCCTGCTACGGCAACTTCGCCTTCTTTATAAAATACCCTGTCGATCCGACCGCTTACGGGGGCTTCAACCGCCCGATCCTCCAGCGCAGAGCGGGCGTCATCATACTGCGCCTGCGCCGCCTCAAGTGTGGCTTCTGCCGCTATCCTTTGGGAGCTGCGGGCAGGGAGTTCTGCAACTAGCAACTGCGCCTGAAGTTGGGCCAGCTTGGCGTCTGCACTTTGAAGGGCTGCGGTAGCCGCATCGACACGGGCCTGCGAGATTGAGCCGCTGACAAGAAGTTGGCGCGACCGTTCAAGCGTCGATCTGGCCAGCTGCTGATCCGACTTTGCCTGATCCAGCGATGCAACGATCACGTCGATCTCGGCCGCCCGGCTGCCGGTTTCGAGGTTCTCAAGGTTCGCCTGCGCGACGGCAACCTGCGCCCGTGCCAAACGTAGGGCTGCGGTCTGGTGGGTGTCGTCGCTTTGGAACAGGGTCTGACCGGCCTGGACGGTTGTGCCTTCCTCCGCCTGGATCGTGACGATCCGGCCAGTCGCGGCGGGGGCGACATAGACATAGTCGCCTTCCGCATAGCCGTTCTACTCAACCACAACCGGATCCCCGAAACCCGGAAAGACAGAGCCGACAATCGCGATCACCCATTGCGGCAACGTACTCATTTCACTTCTCTTTCTGTGGTTCGAGCCCGGCCATCAGGATTGTGATGTGGTTTTCGATAAGGCGGTCCATTTGCAGTCCGTCGTCCTTGGCGATCCCAAAGATATCGAACAGGATGATATGGGCGAGGATCGGACCGATAACGGTCCGAGCCGTCATTTCGGGGTCCACTGACCTGATATATCCTCCCGCGACCCCCTGTGCCAAAAGGGCCGAGATGGCCGGGATCGAGCGGTCAAGAACCGCCTCCCGGAACAGGGCGGCAATATTCGGGGCGGCGGGTGCTTCGTGCAGGACAATCAGCGGCACCGCGCGATTTCGTTGCTGCCCCATGACCTGCCCCATCAGGCGCAGGATTTGCGCCAAGGCGGGTCTTGGGTCGCCTTCGAACCTTGCGATATTCTCGAACAGGACTTCGGACAGGGGCGCGATGGCCCGGTTCACGAGGCCGACGAGGATCGCCTCCTTCGATTCAAAATACAGATAGATCGCGCCTTTTGAGATGCCGGCACGTCGGGCGACCTGCTCAACACTCGTTCGTGCAAACCCTTGTTCCATAAAGAGGGAAAGGGCCGCGTCCAGCACTTCGTCAGGCCGGGCTTCGGCCCGGCGGCGGAACTTTGGAGGGGGTGAGTCGGTACTTGTCACTTCAAATTAATAACTGACCAGTCAGTTATTAAAAAGAGAACCTGCCGGCTGGAGGGGCGAGATCCATCCGCACCGATGACGGTCTCGGACAGAAAGTCCTTTAGAAACGACGGCTGGGGGTTGGAACTCGGGCTTGGTTTGGGGACGCGGCGACAGGGATGCAGCGGTCACAGCCGTTGAGGTGCCCGCCGAAACGATACGGTCCTTGCGTCAGAAGCGGCGGGCAAAGAAGTTCAAGCGGCTGGTCGACTTCTGTTTGGACGAAAACCGTTGTTCGGCACGGGTCACCGCCCGCTCGAACACCTGATTGACGTCACCCATCTCGGCCAGGATCGGGCGGATCGGTATTCCGACCGAGACCTCAAGATCAAAAGGGGTGCCGTCGGCATGTTCGGTCATCCGCTCGTCCAGAATATCCTGGACATCGGCCTCAAGCCTGTGGGGCGCTATGGCGCTCGCCTGTTTCGCGACGATGACGAAACTGCCCCGGCCCAGATAGGTCATCACATATCCGTCCCGTCGAAGCACGTCGTCCAGAGCATCGCCAACCTCTGACAGGACGTTCAGAAACCCGCTTCGGCCCGCCTTGACGCAGATTGCCTCGGCTCCGTCCAGCTTGGCCCCAATGACCTGAATGCCGCCAAGGCCCGTTCGTGACAATTGGGTCAGGTAGTTGCAGGCGGCCGCTGGGTCGAGAAAAAGGCCGTTGCCGCCAACCTCAAGGGGCGACCGGTAGCTGGCCCAGTCGACGAGTTCGTCATTCTCGGGGTCTTCGACCGAATCGGCAAAGACCGCCGTGTCCCAGGCTTCATTCAGCGATTGGGCTGCGCGTAGACGCGTGCCAAGCTCGACCAGGTCGAATGGCTTGGTCGCGCAGTCGGTGGCCCCCGCCTCGAAGGCCCGGTCGACAAAGCCGCGCTCGACAATCCCGGTCAGCACGATGATCGGGGTTCGGCGATGGGCCGGCATTGCCCGGATTTTGCGGCAAAGCTCTATGCCGTCCATCTCGGGCATATTGATGTCTATCAGAAAGCAGCCGCATCGCGGACCAGCGGCGGCGGCCATGCTCAGCGCCTGCGCCGCTGACATCGTGGTATCGATGTCGGTAAAGCCAAGCTTGGCGCAGATCCTGGGCAACACCTCGATGATGAAAGGGTCGTCATCGACGGCAATGATGCGCATTTTCACCTCTCGAACGGTTTGGCGACCATGACAGGTTGTACTGACACGGCGCGACTTATCTTCGAATTGGTTCGGCGCAGACGTGGGGCCGATCCCTTTGTCTTACGGGCCAAGACGGCGCTTGCATCAGATGACATCGGTTCGAAGTCGCCACGATGCGGTCATGGTGGCCTTTCTTCACTGGACGATCCCCTAACAACAAGGCGGTTTTACGGCGATGGCATTGGGTGGCGTCCTGGCCATGGCATGCAGCCAGTCTGGGCCCAGGCTCGTACTTGTCCAGCGTCGCATGAGTGTCACGCCGCCTGCAATTCTTGGATCGAAGCGGTGACGGTCGTCCGTGAAACCGCCCCCCGCCTTGGCGCGGCAGCCGGATTCTGTGCCGCAAATCGCGTTCCTGTAGAACAAAATCATCGTCTTGCGGTCCTTGATCTGGATGAACGGGACACTGTTTGGCAGCGTTGCGGGGGTCTTGCGACGCACTATGGCGACGCGATTGGCGCTGAGCCTGCCAGGTGATGCAACTGCTTGCGCGACCGGTCGTGCACCGGGCTTTCAGGGAAGGGCTAGAGGATATGGGACAGAAAATCCGCGCTTCGGTCAAAGCGGGGGTTTGAGAAAAAGGCGTTGGGCTCGTTCGTCTCAACGATCTCTCCCTGATCCATAAAGATCACCTTGTCGGCCACCTGACGGGCAAAGCCCATCTCGTGGGTGACACAGATCATGGTCATCCCGCCCTCGGCCAGTTCGACCATCACATCAAGGACCTCCTTGATCATCTCGGGGTCGAGGGCCGAAGTTGGTTCGTCAAACAGCATGATCTTGGGCTTTACACAAAGCGCCCGGGCGATGGCGACCCGCTGTTGCTGGCCACCGGACAATTGAAGGGGATACTTCAGCGCCTGTTCGGCAATACCCACCCGCGACAGGTGGGTCATGGCAATCTCTTCCGCCTCGGCCTTTGGCATCTCAAGGCCCAGCCGGGGGGTAAGGGTGCAATTGTCCAGCACGCTCAGGTGCGGAAACAGGTTAAAGTTCTGGAAAACCATCCCGATCCGCGACCGGACCTCGCGGTGGTTTCTGCCCTTTGGATCAACTTCGACTCCGTCAACGACGATGCTGCCCTCCTGATGCGTCTCAAGCTGGTTGATGCAGCGGATCAGCGTGGATTTGCCCGACCCGGACGGGCCGCAAATGATGAACTTCTCGCCCTCTCGCACGCTTAGGCTGACGTCCTTGAGGACGTGGAACTGCCCGAACCATTTGTTCAGTTTGACGATCTCGATCATGCGCCCCGGCTTGGTCATCAGCGGTCCCGTCCTGCGGCAAGTTTCTTTTCCAGCCCTATCGAATAGGACGACATGGCAAAGCAGAAGACGAAGTAGATCATCGACACCACGAAGAAGGGCTCAATGAAAAGACCAAGCCAGTTGGTGTCTTCGCCGATGGCGCGGGCCATGTTCATCAGGTCGAACAGGCCGATGATCGACACAAGAGTTGTGTCCTTGAACAGGCCGATAAAGTTGCCCACGATGGCCGGGATCATGATCTTGAGTGCCTGTGGCAACACGACCTGCGATGTCGTTTGCCAATAGGTCAGCCCCAGCGCATCGGCGGCCTCGTACTGGCCCTTGGGAATCGCCTGAAGCCCACCCCGGATGATCTCCGCCATATAGGCCGCCGCAAACAGGCAGACCGCGACGATGGCGCGCAACAACTGGTTCACCTCTGTCCCGGCGGGCATAAAAAGCGGCAGCATCGTGTTGAACATGAACAAGATGGTGACCAGCGGGACCGAGCGGAAAAGCTCAATGAACAGAGTTGAGAACATGGCGATCACCGGCAGGTTCGACCGCCGCCCAAGTGCCAGCATGATGCCGGCAGGCAGGGAAAAGGTGATGCCGATCCCCGAGATAACCAGCGTCAGGAACAGCCCGCCCCAAAAGCGTGTCCGTACCTCTACAAACGACAGGGAGGATATGATGAGGCAGGCGACGATGAACACCGCCAGTGTCGCCAACCGCCGCGTCAGGCGTTGCCGCGCCTCGTCCGCGTCGGCCTGTCCAAGGCTGTCGACCACAAGCACGCCAATGGTTTTGCCCTTGAACGTCTCACTTAATGCGGTGGCCCAGACCCAGATCAGGCCGGTCAGACCGGCAGCGATAAGGGCGGTCCAGATGATCCCCTTGTCGCCCCCTAGAAAAAAGTAGCTGGCCAGCAGAGGGTAAAGGGCGACGGCGCTAAGGCCGATGGCCACTTTGGACACCACGCGGGGCATCCACAGGGGCACCATCCACAGGACCAGCGCCAGAAAGCCGACATTGATCCGCCAGACCTGATCCTTGGGGTAGAGCCCGTAAATCAGGTTCTCGAACCAGACAAAGACGCCCGGCCAGCAGGCGCCGGACCGGCCGACAGCATCAAGGCATTCGCGCCGGCTGTTCGCACTCCAGACCGCGTTAAAGATCGCCCAGTTCAGGACCGCACCGACGACGACAAACAGGATGTAGGCCCCAAGGATCGTCATCAGCGTGTTGGGAATGTCCTGAAACAGGTTCTTGCGGATCCAGCCGACAACCCCTGTGCTGTCCAGCGGGGCAGGGCGGTCGGGGGCGGGAACAAAGACTTGCAAATCGTTGGGCACCCTATCGCTCCTTTAGCTGAACGCGTTTGTTGTAGACGTTCATGATCGCGGACACCGACAGGCTGACGGCGCAGTAGAACCCCATGGTCATTGCGACGATGGGAATGGCGCGGCCCGACTGGTTGAGCGAGGTGTTCATCCAGACGCTGACCAGATCCGGAAAGCCGATGGCGATGGCGAGCGACGAATTCTTCGTGACGTTCAGGTACTGGCTGATCAACGGCGGGATGATGACCCGCATCGCTTGCGGCAGGACGACGCGGCGCAAAGTCCAGTTGGCGGGCAGGTTCAATGCGCCGGCCGCCTCAAGCTGACCCTTGGACACCGACTGGATGCCGGACCGGACAATCTCGGCGATAAAGCACGAGGTATAGACCGAGAGGGCCACGATCAGGGCGCAGAAGCTGGGAGGAACGCTCATCCCGCCGACGTAGTTGAAGCCTTGCAGGACTGGCACATCCCAGCTGAGCGGCTGTCCAAGGAAGGCATAGGCCAGTGTGGGCACGACAATGACGATAGCAATGCCGCTCAGGATCGAGGGAAAGGCCTTGCCGGTCTTTTCCAAACGGCGACCGGCCCAGATATGCAGTGCGATGGCGCCAATAACAGAGGTCAGAAGCACCCACATAAGGATGGCAAAGCCGGTCTCGGGGACTGGGGCGGGCAGGTAAAAGCCACGGTTGTTCAGGACGAGGCCATTCAGGATTTCAACGCTGTCCCTTGGACGCGGCAAAAGGTTGAAGACCCCGAAATACCAGGCAATGATTTGCAGCAAGAGGGGGGTGTTGCGCATGACCTCAATGTACGACCGCGCGACTACGCCAATAATCCAGTTATTGGACAGGCGGGCAAGGCCGACAATCAGACCAAGAATGGTGGCAAAAACGATCGCAACAACGGCAACCAGAAGCGTATTCATGATCCCGACGAAAAAGACCCGAAGGTAGGTGTCGCCTTCCTGATAGGGGATCAAGGTAAAGCCGATGCCGAAGCCGGCGGAAACATCAAGAAACCCGAAATCCGCAGACATGTTGCGGGCTTGCAGATTGACCATGGTATTATTGGTCAGCCAGATCAGTGTCCCGACAACCAGAACAAAGGTCAGCACCTGAAGCACGATCGCCCGAATTCGGGCATCATAAAGCGCGCGGCTGAAGCGGCTGCGCGCATCCGAATTGCGTCCAGTCTCGGTTATTGCCATGGGACAGTTGGCCTTTCGGGCAGATCAGGGAGGAAACGCCGCCCCTTTCGGGGAGGAGAAAGGGACGGCGCTCGTGCTCTACTTACCGGAAAGGCGGTGCGTAGATGATCCCACCTTCGGTCCACAGGGCGTTCAATGTGCCCTCACGCGGGATGCCGATGGGCGTGTCGGCGCCCACATGCGCTTCGTAGATTTCGCCGTAGTTGCCGACCGACTTGATCACATCGACCATGAAGGTCGGGCTCAGCCCAAGGCCTTCGCCGATGTTGCCTTCGGACCCCAGAAGACGGGCGATGTTGGGATCAGCCGAGGTCATCATCTCTTCGACGTTCTCGGAGGTGATACCCAGTTCTTCGGCGTTGATGATGCCAAAAACGACCCAGCGCACGAGGTTTGCCCAGGCGTCATCGCCCTGGCGAACCACCGGGCCCAGCGGCTCTTTCGAGACGGTTTCGGGCAGCAGCGCATGTGCGGTCGGATCGGGGAAGGCAGACCGACGGGCGGCCAGACCGGACTTGTCGTTGGTATAGGCGTCGCAGCCACCGCCAAGGTAGGTTTCAACCAGAACGTTGACGTTCTCGTTGGTGACAGGGGTAAAGCTCATGCCATTGGCGCGGAAGTAGTCGGCCAGGTTCAGTTCGGTCGTGGTGCCGGTCAGAACGCAAATGGTCGCCCCGTCCAGTTCTAGCGCCGAGGTGATGCCGCTGTCGGCGGGAACGAGAAATCCCTGACCGTCGTAAAAGTTTACGGTCGTGAAATCGAGGCCAAGCTGGGTGTCGCGCACGGCAGTCCAGGTGGTGGTGCGGGAGAGCATGTCGCTTTCGGAGTTGGCCAGCGCGGTAAAGCGCACCGCCGAGGTCACGGACTGGTATTCAACCATGTCCGGGTCACCAAAGATGGCAGCCGACACGCCACGGCACAGATCGACGTCCATGCCAGACCATGTGCCGTCATCGGCAAGCGCATAAAAGCCGGGGGTGGGCAGACCCACTTGGCAGTTCAGCATCCCCCGTTCTTGCACCGCGGCCAGAGTTTCCTGTGCAAACACCGGTGCGGCGGAACCCACGGCCATGGTTGCTGCAATCGCTAGAGTATTTAGTCTCATTTAATTACCCCTGTGGTTAGTGCCGGCTCTTTTGGCGCGCAGACACAACAACCTCGGCTTGGGTGCTCATTATCCAAAGGTTTGAGAGGACATTCCCCGGTTTGGAAATCGATTTCGCGCCTTGTTTTTGCTTTTGCCTAGGCATTTGCCCAAAAATTGAACCTCCTTGAATCAAATTTGCAGAGTTCCGGGGCTGTCAGACCGTCGCCCATTGGGTCCGCCCGTGGTGCTGTCTAGGGTCGGTTCAGGCCAACAGTGGCCACAATGGAGAATGCCCTTTGTCTCAATTGAATTTGGATTTTCTGCGCAGCTCTTTCCCGGCACTTGGCGGCTCTCAAGTGTTCCTCGACAATGCAGGAGGGTCGCAGGTGGCCCGACAGGTGGCCGACCGGCTGACCGAATACCTGTTCACCGCCAACGTCCAGTTGGGGGCAAGTTACCCCGCCTCGGTCAAGGCGGGCGAGATGGTGCATGCGGGCCGCTCGGCCCTGGCGACGCTGTTCAACGCCAGCCGCGCGGAGGAAGTGGTGATGGGCGCGACCACCACCCAGCTTTTGGGTCAGCTGGCGCAGGCCCTTTCGCAGGATTGGGGGCAGGGGGACGAGGTGATCGTCACCAATTTCGATCACGAGGCCAATATCGGCCCATGGACCAAGCTGGCGGGCAAAGGGATCGTGATCCGCGAGTGGAAGATGCGGCCGGGCGAGCATGTCCCCAACCTTGATGATCTGGCGGCCCTTCTGTCGGACAAGACGAAACTTCTGGCCGTCACCCATGCCTCAAACATCTATGGCACGATCAATCCGATCCGCGATATGGCCGATCTGGTGCACAAGGCAGGTGCGCTGATCTGTGTGGACGGGGTCGCCTTTGCCCCCCACCGGGCCATTGATGTTCAGGCGCTGGACTGCGATTTTTACGCCTTCTCGGTCTACAAGACCTACGGGCCCCACTTCGCTGCCCTTTACGGGCGCTATGACGCGCTTTTGGCGGCGGGCAATATCAACCACCGCTTCTTTACCCGTGCCAAGGTCCCGCAAAAGATGGAGCCGGGGAATGCCAGCTACGAACTGGCCTATTCCTGCCTTGGCGTGATCGACTACCTCGAGGCCTTTGCCCAGACCCACGGCATCAACTCCGAAGGGCGGGCGGCGGTCGAGGCGGCGTTTGGCCAGATCGCGGATCATGAAGAGGCGCTGTCGGACAGGCTTTTGTCCTATCTGCGCGGTCGGCCCGATGTGACGATTGTTGGGGCCGAGGTGGCTGACAAGGCGCGCCGGGTGCCGACGATCTCTTTCGCCATTCGGGGCCGCAGCTCGCGCAAGGTGGTCGAGGCCGTAGACCCGACCGGCCTTGGGATCCGCTATGGCGACTTCTATTCCCGCGGACTGGTCGACGACCTTGGGTTGGATAACCCGGACGGGGTAATCCGGGTGTCCGCTGTCCACTACAACACAATCGACGAAATCGAACGCCTCATCGCCGCGCTGGAGGCGGCTTGACCATGCTCGACACCATTATCAAGGGCGGCACCGTCGTCACCGCTGCGGACACCTACAAAGCCGACGTCGGCATCAAGGACGGGCGGATCAGCGTCATTGCCGGAGACCTGACCGACGCGGTCGAGGTCATTGACGCGACCGGCCTGCTGGTGATGCCCGGCGGGATCGACAGCCACGTCCATATCGCCCAACCCTCGGGCGACGGGATCACCATGGCGGACGATTTTGAAAGTGCGACGCGTTCGGCGGCTTTTGGCGGGCACACCACACTCTTGCCGTTTTGCCTGCAAACCCGGGGCCAAAGCCTGCGCGATGCCGTGTCATGGTATCACGGTCTGGCCGAGGGGAATTGCTATACCGATGTCAGCTTTCACCTGATCATCACCGACCCGACGCCGCAGGCGCTCAACCAGGACCTGCCTGCGCTGGTCGCGGATGGTTACACCTCGGTCAAGGTATTCATGACCTACGAAGGGATGAAGCTAACCGACAAGGAAATCCTGCAAACGCTTGCCGCCGCCAAAAGCAGCGGGGCGCTGGCGATGGTGCATGCCGAAAACGACGACGCCATTTCCTACCTGCGCGATGTAGCCGCCGACCGGGGCGAGACCGCGCCCAAGTATCACGCCACCACCCGGCCCATCCCGGCCGAGCGTGAGGCCACCCACCGCGCCATCGCGCTGGCCGAGATCATCGACGTGCCGATCATGATCGTCCACGTCTCGAACGGCGATGCGATCGACGAGATCAAGGCAGGCCGCGCCCGGGGCAGCAAGGTGTTTTCCGAAACCTGCCCGCAGTATCTCGTCCTGACCGCCGACGATCTGGATACGGACGGCTTTGACGGGGCGAAATTCGTCTGCTCTCCACCGCCCCGCGACACCGCCAGCCAGCTCGCCTGCTGGACGGGGATCGAGCAGGGGGTGTTCGACGTCTTCTCCTCGGACCATTGCCCGTTTCGCTACGATGACAGCGAAGGCAAGCAGCATCCCGACGGGCTCAAGAGCTTCAAATGGGTGCCCAACGGCATTCCGGGGGTCGAGACGAGCCTACCGATCCTGTTTTCGGAAGGGGTATCGAAAGGCCGCATTGACCTGCAGCGCTTTGTCGCCCTGTCCTCGACCAACCATGCCAAGATGTATGGCCTTTACCCCAAGAAGGGCACGATTGCCGTGGGCTCGGACGCCGATATCACCCTATGGGACCCGACCCGGAAAGAGACCCTGCGCCAGGAGATCCTGCACCACGGAGCGGATTACACCCCCTATGAGGGGATCGAGGTGACAGGCTGGCCGGTGCGCACGATCCTGCGGGGCAAGACCCTTGTGGCCGATGGGGCGCTGATGCAGGACAAGGGCGTCGGTGCCTACCAGGGCCGGGCCTTGTCGGGCCAGCGGCTGGAGCGTTAGGGAGAGCCTTCCCGGGATGGTAGCATGGTGACATCAAGGACACCATCGGGGGCCATGGTGAACCCGGCCAATGCGGGCGCAAGTCCGATGGTGCGCTTTGGGTTGTACAGATACAGCCAGGGCGGATCGGCTTGTAGCGCGGCATAGGCCCTTTGGTAGATCGCTGCGCGGGCGGCGTCATCGGTGGTCTGGCGGGCCTCGTCGAGGCAAGCCTCAACCTGTGGATTGCGATAGCCCTGCCACCACGACCCCGCGACGCGGGCGTCGAGCTTTTCATAGATCACCCGAAAGGTGCTCATCGGGCTGCTGTCAAAAACGCACATGTCCCCGATCTCTTTGCGGCGCACCATATGGGCGTAGGCTTCGCGGTCCTTGTGATAGGTGACGTCAAGGATGACCCCGGCCTTTGCCAGCTGTTCGGCGAGAACGCCGGTGAGGGCAACGGCCTCGTCCGGCAGCCGGGTCGGGCAATCCACTTTTAGCGTCAGCCCGCCGCCGTAGCCTGCCTTGGCCAGAAGGGCGCGGGCGGTGTCGGGGTCGTAGGGGTCCGGTGTGCCGGGCATGGCCCCAAAGTGGACGTCGCTGACAAAGCCATGCAGCGGAACCGCCGCGCCCCCAAGCACGTCGCGGATCAGGGCAGGGCGGTCCACCGCCAGATGCAGCGCACGGCGCAGGTCGGCAGAGGCAAGTGGACCCCGCGCAGTGTTGAACAGGTAAATTATGGCGACGGGGTCGACATAATCGGTCAGGATCGCCTGCTCTGGTTTCACGGCACCGCTAACCCGGCTTGCCATGTCGACTTTGCCATCCTGCAAAAGGGCAAGACGCGTCGCTGGGTCGGGTACTGCGATCCATTCGATACTTGGATGGGGCGGGGGACCGGCGAAGTGATCCGCATGGACGTTGGCTGTGACACGGTCCGCCGTTAGGTCCGATAGCCGGTAAGGGCCTGATCCGATGAGGGCATCAAGCTGGCCTGCGTCAAGCTGGGGCAGGCAGGAGGGGGCCACGATGAAGCCCTGCGCGAGGATATCGAGAAGATCCGCAATCGGGCGAGATAGGGCGATAGTCAGGGTGCGTGTATCTGTCGCCTCAATCGCGGCGTCGCCCAGAAACTGATGCCAGACACCGGGCGCGCCGAGGGTGTAGCCCTTGTCGGGACGGGCCATCCGCCTAAGGTTCGCGCAGACGTCCTCAGCCGTCAGGGGGCTGCCATCGTGGAACACCAGCCCGGGGCGCAGGACAAAGGTAAATTGGCAGGCATTGTCCGAGACTGTCCAGCTTTGTGCCAGCCGAGGGGCAAAGCCTGTGCCTTGCCGCCGGACAAGGCAGTCGCACAGGGCCTGCAACAGCGTCAGGGCATCGGCGGCGTCGGTACAATCGTGGGGATCGACAAGGACCACTTTCGTCTGCGCGATCCTGAGGGGGGGCATCATCGGGCAACCTCCTGTCTGTTTGTGTCGCGGCGGCGCCGTGCGTTTTGCCTCTGCCCCTTTGGACCCTAGCGGGCCGCGATCAGATCAATCTCGACCAGCGCGCCGACGGCAAGGCCGGTCACCCCGATGCAGGTCCTGGCCGGTAATTGGTCGGATTGGAAATAGCGGGTGTAGACCGCGTTCATACGGTACAGGTCCTGAAAGTTCACCAGATAGACGCGGGCAAAGACGACCCGGTCAAAGCCGCTGCCCAGCCCGTCAAGCACCAGGGCAAGGTTATCCATCACGCGGGCGGTCTGTTCCTCGATCCCGCCAGCGACGACCCTGGTCGGATCGTCGGGCAAGGTCGGCATCTGGCCTGTGATAAAGTGAAAGTCGCCCGCGCTGACCGCATGATGAAACGGGCCGACCGTCTTCGGCCCGCCGTCCACAAGGTGTCGCATGATTTCCAGCATCAGAATGTCCCTTTGGTAACTGCGGGCAAAAACGGCCCCCTCGGTAGCGAGTTTGAGCAACGAAGCTCCACCGGCGAAAGGCGCAACAGTCAGAAACACGCCTAAATTCAATCGGCTCGGCCGGACGAGGCCCCGAATGGGTCAATTCAGCCAATTGGGCGTCAAGGACGGCGGTTTATTGGGCAATCGGCAAACATGTCGCCCGCTTGCGATTGAGGCGCTATAGCCAGCCGCACGCACGGTAGTACCGCTCTGCTGTTGTGGTGACGCGCTGGGTGACAAGGCTTCGTGGGTCGACGCTGTCGACCCGGATGGGGAAGTCGGCGCCAAATTGGGTGGCGATGGCCGCAGGCAGCCCGGCAACGGTCAGGTTCGCGATCAACTTGCGAATTGCCTCGGAAACGGTGGGCTTGTCCCAATAGTAACGAATGCGGTCGCTATAGCTGAACAATTGCAGGATGCGGATAGCTTCGGGCGTGCCCTGGTAGTAGTTCGACCAGTCAGACGGGGCGTCTTGCATGGCCCGGACCACGGCCGCCATCGCGCGGGCAGGATCGGGCAGGTCAAGAAGCGCCTCGATCTGGTCGAGGGCCATGATCCCTTCGCGAAAGCGAAAGGTGATCTCGGGCCCGACCTTGAGGATGACGGAATGGTCCGCGACCAAGGCGGCAAGGTTGTCGGTGGCCTGATAGTCGGTCGAATGCGCCTCGAACGCGAGACCGTCATATTGTCCGATGGCCTTGGCAAGGCCGGCGGCCTTGTCACGATGGTAATGGAAGATGCTGTCGTGGGAAAAGTCGACGCCGGGCTGGACCACGACTGCGATCGCCCGGTCGATCCCCTGCGGGACCCCTCGCCCAGCAAACGCGATCTTGTGAGTGTCGATCGTCGCTGCCAGCCGGGCTGGTGTCGTGACGGCGATGCCTGCCATATCATCCGCCTCGCCACCCGGCACCGGAACCTCCGTTCCGATGACATAGCTTAGAAGACCGGGGTCGGGTGCATGGGCTTCGGCCACCGCACAAAGTTCTGCTGATCGTTCCGCAACCTGCTCAAAGCTGGGCACAGTTTCGCCCCCGCAGGGCATGCTCGCGTCCAGGTGGATCTTGGTAAAGCCAGCCTCGACATAGGCTTTGACCAATGCGAGGGCCCTTTCCATCGCGTCCGCGGCAGGCAAATGCTTCCATGGATTGGGGCCCAGATGATCGCCGCCAAGGATAAGCTGGTTTGCGGCCAATCCCACCGCGTGGGCCTTATGACGGATATTTGCCGCGTAGGCGGCTGGGGTCAGACCGGTATAGCCCCCGAACTGATTGACCTGATTGCAGGTCGCCTCGATCAGCACGGGCAGGTTGCGCGAGGCGGCAAAGCCCAGAAGATCGTCCAGGACGTAGGCGTTGGCGGTGCAGAAGCTTGGCAGGGCCCGCGGCGTTCCCGACCGGTTCAGGGCGACGAGTTCCTTGAGGTCCATGATCAAACTCCTGCAGGTTCAAGATACGGACGAATGTCGGCCAGGGTGGGGTTCCACTCCATCGGACCGCGCCGTGTGACGTGAAGGGCCCCAGCCACATTGGCCGCCCTCAAGGCATATTCGAAGTCCTGCCCCTGGTCGAGCAGACCCAGAAGCGTGCCGCAAAAACAGTCTCCGGCCCCTGTCGGATCGACCTCGTCCACCAAAAGGGGCGGCACCGTGATCAGGGGCCCGCCGTTCGACCCGATCGCGCCCATGGCCCCGCGCTTGACCACAACCGCCTTTTTGCCAGCACCAAGCATCTCGCGGATGAATGCCTCAGGCGTGGTTCCGGGATAGAGGGCCTCAAGGTCCTCTTGGCTGGGAAGAAGGATGTCGGACGCAGCCACGATCTGGTCGATGCACGGCCGGATCAACGGATCTTGCATCAATTCCGGACGAATGTTGGGGTCATAGCTGACGTGACCCACGGTCCGGGCCTGATCTACAGCCTTTAGGATGACGGTCCGCAGGCACCGATTGCCAAGGGATGCGCCCGAGACATGGAGGAGGGCGCCGGGCATGATGACGGGCGGCACCTCGATCTGATCAGCCGCCGTGCCGTCAAGATGGAACACAAACACCCGGCTGCCGTCCGGGTGGTACGAAACGAAAGCAGTGCCCGTCGTTCTGCCAGTGCTGCGCGCGATCTGACGGACATCAACCCGGTCAGTCTTAAGGCGGTTGACCAACAAATCCCCGAACGGATCGCGCCCGACACAGCCGAACAGCTGCACATCCGCCCCAACCCGGGCTGCTTGATCGGCAAAGATCGCCGGGGCGCCACTGGGGTAAGGGCCGGAAAACGCTACCGTTCTGGCCAGGCCGCAGCCGGGCGCATGCGACACGAACTCTACCAACAGTTCGCCACCGGTGATGATCATGGGTCCCTCGGAGTGTGCCTTGCCGCCCTGTAGACCGCCCAAGACCCATACAGACGTACAGACAAAACTTCCATTGCCGTCAGTACCTTGTTGCTACGATCGAGGACGGGCGACTTGGCCCCGCGCGGGCATCAATCTGCCGGTCGGAAGGCATCAGGTGTCTTGCTTTGATATTGTTTCCAAATGCGAAACAATTAAGAATCAAGTTTCCATTATGGAAACAATAGAATTTAGAATTTGCTAAGCAATTGTTTTTGCAGTTTGCCCGGATTTTGCTTTACCAGACGCCCCCTGCGTTTCCTGTGCTGAATTGCTGAAGTTTGCACCGCGCGAGGCCTAAACTGTGATTTGCACTCATTGTTTGACAGGAATTGGGCCGGAAACCGCACATCTGCCATGGAGCGTTTGGATTATACCAGTTCAGCCCGGTTTGTTCCAATTGGATAAACCGGCCGGACCTCTACATGATGGTGCCGCGGGAAGGACACATTCTACCTGTGGACGAATCGGATTCAGGCCATCT
>Ga0213861_10002586_pt1 | contig 15418 bp, 12 predicted proteins | sample PICome_4_FD_160110 | JGI IMG/M metagenome (GOLD analysis project Ga0213861, IMG submission 160110) | Coastal seawater microbial communities near Pivers Island, North Carolina, United States - PICO131 | ecosystem: Environmental > Aquatic > Marine > Coastal | place: USA: North Carolina... | reverse complement strand
TATTGTGCCATGCGATTGTAACTGGCTTTTACACTGGTTTGCCCGTTAATTAAATAAGAGACCCCCAATCTGGGTTCCAAATGATTAAATGTAGCTATAGAAGTATTTCTATCTTGTTGTACCTGGCCTGTGGGGGTAGCTTCTGAATACAAATCAAAAATAGGGTCATAAGATACTGCTTCATTATTTTCATAGCTATAAAACAGCTCTTGACCCAAGCGATCAAACCTGCTCCATCGCAGGCCATATTGGACAGAAAGCGCCTCTGACACATTTTGTTCCACGTCTATATAGGTCGCAAATTCATTGGCGTATTTGTCTGTTAACTTATCCCTGACTATGCCAGAATCTGATCTATTGGGCTTAATTTCTCCTGGATTAAACCGATAGTATATATTATTTAATCCAAAATTCAATTTAGTGTCCGAGGAGAGGTAATAGTTAAAATCGTGTTTGAAATTAAAGTTTTGAATTCCTGAATCCCATTGAAAACCTACTAAATCTAGTTCTAATCCGTAATAATAATCTGAGTAGATCAAAGACATATTGGAAAACAATTTATCCGAAAAAAGGTGGTTCCAACGAAAATTGGCCACCGAATTCCCATAGACGTTTATAAAACTATCTGAAATACCAAAAAGGTCCCTACCAAAATATCCAGACAGGTAAATACTATTTTTATTGTTAATCTTGTAATTCAATTTGGTATTTAAGTCATAGAAATAAGCTTTGTTTTCATTCCCCGTGAGCGCCAGAAACAAATGTGCATAAGATGCTCTTCCTCCTATTAAAAAAGCACCCCTATCTTTTTCTAAGGGTCCCTCTAACAGAAGCCTGCTAGACACTAGTCCAATGCCTCCACTCGCTTTAAATTCTTTACTGTTTCCCTCTTTCTGATAAATGTCGAGAACAGAAGAAACCCTTCCTCCATATTTAGCTGGAATACCCCCTTTGTAGAGTTTTACATCTTTTATAGCATCTGGGTTAAACACAGAGAAAAAACCAAATAAGTGAGAGGAGTTAAACACAATAGCCTCATCTAAAAGAATTAAATTTTGATCTGCAGCACCACCCCTAACGTTAAAACCAGAGGCACCCTCTCCAGCGCTGGTCACTCCTGGAAGTAATAATAGCGATTTTAAAACATCTGCTTCTCCTAAAATTACGGGGATCTTTTTAATACTTGCCGCCATAAGACCGTTCACACTCATCTGAGGTTTTCGAATACTATTACGTTCTACACTTTCTACTAAAACAACTTCATCTAATGCAGCGGCAATTTCTTCTAACTGAATATCTAAACGCAGGTTCTCTGTCAGTATTATTTGTTTTGAAAAAGTCTCAAACCCTAGGTAACTAATCTGTAATTCATAGGTGCCTAAAGGGAGTGACAAGGAATAAAAACCATATTCATTGGTTATGACACCCCTAGCCAAAGATGGCACGGCTATAGTCACTCCTATGAGGGTCTCATTACTACTGGCCTCTGAAACTACGCCACTAATGGTCGCTTCTTGTGCCATAATTTCCATTTGAGTTAGGAAAAAAAAGACCACGAAAAAAAGTGAAAAACAAGTCTGCTTTTTTAATAGGGAGTTGTACATGTCACAAAATTAGGGAATTGACATAGACATTATTGCAAAATCAAATTTAAAATTGTCTCGCCATGGGTTTGTCTCAAAAATAGTATTTTAGGAGAACTAAAATAGCCACATTAAATAAAGCATATGGAATTGTCTCAAACACCTGAAATTCATTGCAAAAATTGCGAATGCAGATTTAAAGGTAAATTTTGCCCAAATTGTGGCCAATCAGTATTTGAATACCAACGTCCATTTCGATTTTTATTGGCAGATTTCACTGGAAATCTTTTTGCCTTTGACACCAGATTTTGGAAGTCTTTAAAAGCCTTGACCATAAAACCAGGACGCCTCACAAAAGATTTTATTCAAGGAAAAAGAGCTAGATACATGCCGCCCTTCAGGTTTTATATTTTTGTGAGTTTTCTGTTTTTCTTTGTTTTCTCTGGTTTTTTAGGCAATGAGGTAAATGTATCAGATGAAAACAAGCAAGAGGTGTACAAGGTACTTGATGAAGCAAAAAACAAAACCGTTACCAGGGACTCTACCGAAACAGACTCGGTAACAACCACTGAAAACACTTTTAATTTCAAATTCGGAGATGATTCATCCGAACTCTCTGAGGCAGAAAAGGATGAGAAATTAGCCAAAGTTAAAGATGGTGTTGTAAAAGTCATGGAAAATCCCAAAATCTATATGAATAGTTTTTTGAAGTTTCTGTCCTGGGCGCTATTCCTACTCATGCCTGTTTACGCTGGTATTCTTTGGATATTCAACAGAAAAACAGCTCCTTATTATTACAGCCACTTAATATTAGCCGTGAACCAACACAGCTTTTGGTTTTTAATACTCTCTTTGTATTTCAGCATACAATACTTTTTACCCAATAAAACATCCGACCCAGAGTTTTTCCTCCTCCTATTACTTCCCATCCACACATTCTTAGGATTCAAACAACTGTTTGAAAGGAGTTGGCTTAGAACGCTTAGCAAATCCATTGGTATTTTTTTAATGTATGGTTTAGTACTCACCATTTCTATTGGAGTGATCTTTGGTATTTGGATACAATTTGAATTTTTGTAAATGGAATCAAATGAAATTTTAAGTCTTTTAGCGGAACATTATAAACTGAAAGGAAGTTTAATATCGCTTGCCGGTGAGTTAGACCTCAACTATAAATTAACCATTGACAATGAGACCGCCTTTATTGTAAAAATCTCAAGAGATCCAGAAACAATAGCCTCTATATCCTTTCAAGAATCGCTTTTAATATATTTAAAAGAAAAAGAAATTGAAGGAGAAGTACCACAGCTCATTCTAAACTTAAGCGGAACCTACCAAAAAGAAGTCTTCCTGAAGGGAAAAAAAGCAATCCTTAGGGTATTCCAATGGATGGATGGAAGGCTTTGGGCTAATACCAATCCTGTCCTTTCAGACTTAAGATATGGTTTAGGAAATCATTTGGGACAAATTGCTCAAAGTTTACAAGGCTTTACACACCCCTTTGCTCAAAGAAACTTTGAATGGGACTTGAGCCAAAGTTTGTGGGTAACACAACATCTACATCTATTTAATGTGTCTGAGTTGGCGCTAATTAATCCATTTATAAGCGCCTTTAAAACCCATCAAGAAACCTACAAGCAACTACCTAAATCGGTTATTCACAACGACGCCAATGACCACAATATTATTGTAAGTCATTCACTCATTCACCCCAAAATAATTGGGCTCATAGATTATGGAGACGCCTGTTATAGCCAAATCATCAACGACCTTGCCATTGCTTGTACCTATGGCATTATGGACACAGAAAATCCCTTAGCGGCCTGTTTACCTATTGTTAAAGGGTATCATGAATCTCACCCACTTTCTGAGCAAGAACTGCTGCATTTATACCATTTAATTGGTATGCGCTTGGTAGTCTCACTGACCAAGGCAGCGATGAATAAAAAAGAATATCCAGAAAATAAATATTTGTTAATCAGCGAAAAACCAGCATGGGAACTGCTTGAAAAATGGAGGGAAATAAGTGACAAATTGGCTTATTACGCCTTTAGAAAAGCCTGTAATTACAAGGCGCACCCCAATCTAGCCAAATTTGAAGCGTGGGTTAAAAAACAGTCATTCAGTTTGTCTCATTTATTTCCAGACCAAAAAAAGCAAGACGCCATTCACTTAGATTTGAGCGTGAACAGCCTATGGATAGAAAATGAAGCGGCGTTTAACGATCTCACCTATTTTCAATATAAGATAGAACGGCTCCAAGAAGCGCATCCCCATAAAATAATAGCAGGCGGATACCTTGAGCCCAGGCCACTTTACACCTCTGAAGATTACGAAATTCCCAGTAATCAAGGGCCTATTAGTAGATGTGTACACCTAGGGGTAGATTTTTGGCTGCCCTCAAAAACACCCGTGCATGCGCTATTAGATGGAACGGTAGTGATGGCACTAGATCGTAAAGGAGAAAAAGAATACGGAGGCTTTGTAATTCTGGAACATAGTTTCGGAAACGATTCTTTCTTCACCCTTTACGGACATTTGGACCCAGCATCTATCGCTGCCCACAAAGTGGGCGATGCCCTAAAAAAAGGTACGCTCGTTGGCCTTTTAGGGTCCATAGAAAACAATGGCAACTGGGCACCTCACCTACACTTTCAAATTTTATTAGACCTAATGGACTATACGGACGATTTTCCTGGTGTTCAAACCTATCAAAGCCAAGAACTCTGGGCAGACCTATGCCCAGACCCGAACCTAATGTTTCAATTAAAGTCATTAAAACCTCAGATAAAAAGCACCCAAACAGACCTACTTAACTACCGCAAAAAACATCTGGGAAAAAGCTTGAGCCTACAATACCAAAAACCCCTTCATATAGTGAGGGGTCATGGGGCATATCTCATAGACCAAAACGGACAAAAATACTTAGATACCGTTAACAATGTAGCTCATGTAGGGCACGAACACCCAAGAGTAGTCAAAGCCGGTCAACAACAAATGGCCGTGCTAAATACCAATACCAGGTACCTACACACCTACCTCAACAAGGCTGCCAAAGCCCTTATAGACACCTTACCTAAAGGTTTAGAGGTGGTTCATTTTGTAAATTCTGGATCAGAAGCCAATGAACTAGCTCTTAGAATGGCCTATACCCTTACTGGAAGTAAAGAGGTGATTGCTAGTGAACACGGCTATCACGGAAATACCAATGCCACTATAGGGGTTTCTTCTTATAAATTTAACGGAAAAGGAGGACAAGGAAAACCTAAAAACACCCACTTAATTCCTATGCCAGATGCTTTTAGAGGAACCTATCGTGGGGAAAACACGGGTAGTCTGTACGCTCAGGAAGTAAACAAAGCTATTGCGTCAATCCATAGGCAAGACAAAACTTTGGGAGGCTTTATTATAGAACCCATCATTAGCTGTGGCGGACAAGTACCCTTACCTAAAGACTTTTTAGCACTCGCCTACCAGGCAGTGAGGGCTGCAGGGGGGCTCTGTATTTCGGACGAAGTACAAACAGGCTGTGGAAGAATGGGCACGCATTTTTGGGGATTTGAATTATATGGAGTGGTTCCAGACATAGTCACTATTGGCAAACCCCTTGGAAATGGACACCCAGTAGCTGCAGTAGTATGTACCCAAGAAGTGGCTCAGAAATTTGCGAATGGAATGGAATTCTTTAACACTTTTGGAGGAAATCCGGTTTCATGCGCGATTGCTTCTGAAACCTTAAGCGTCATAAAAGAAGAAAAACTTCAAGAAAATGCAAAGCAGGTGGGGCGTTATTTAATTCAAGCACTTAAAGCGCTTCAAAAAGACTTTCCTATCATTAAAGATGTCAGGGGCCACGGACTATTTGTGGGTATAGAACTTCTATCCGACCAACAAACCCCTTTAGCAAAAGAGGCAGAATACTTAGCCAACCGAATGAAAGATTTAGGCATATTAATGAGTACAGATGGTCCCGATCATAATGTACTAAAAATAAAACCTCCTATGGTATTTTCATTTGAACAAGCAAATAGATTGTTGCAGAGCCTTAGAAAAATATTGAAAGAAGATTTTTTGAGCGTACCTAAAACACTTTAATTAGTGCTTAAAAAAAGTAGGATCAATGGTGTATAAAGTCACCTATGATCATTTTTACCTTTTACTTATTTAATAAATGATTAAAAAAACAGCCTTTATTTTTAATCCCTCTAATTTTTAATCTTTTCTCTGTACCCAAATTTCGTGTATGGGGTCCCCTTTAGAACTTTTTCCCTTATGGTGCCATGCCCCATTAATGAGCTCATATTCAAAAGGCAATACAGCCCCCACTCGGGAGTTATCTCTCGAGAAAAACTCAATATACTCTTTGTATACGCCATTCTCTGCAGAATAGCTACCACCTCCGGTACCCATAAAAGCAAAGGTCTCCGTATGAAAAGCAATCCACTGAAAACGTCCGTTATACAATACCTTTAGTGTTTTTCTAGGACCTGAGGTATCGCGATTTGTCATAACATCATTTCGCATTCTCCCACCCATTAACCAAAGGCCATCTAATGGCTGTGGTTGTAAATCCACTTTCTCAAAGGTATTTAAATCAGCTAGAGTAATGGTTTTAAGGGAGTCTTGCTCAAACAAACTATTGTATTCTAAGTGCACAACTGGGTTTACGTCGTTAGAGATAAAACCTCCTTTAGTACTGATAAATTTTGGTGGACTTTCCTGATACACCGCTTCGGTGTAGTATTTGTCTATGAGTTGAACTATAGTGGTCACATTACCTTCTTTACGCAAATACTGTTGTGCAAACAAAGAAGAAGTGGTTAACCATAAAAATAAAGTAGCACTGAATTTCAAAAAAGGGCTCATGATTTTTTTAATAAACTTACAAAAATATAAGCCTATTTGTATCTTGCACCAAATACCGTTTACAAATGAAATATTTTTATTTATGTCTTATTAGCGCCTTTTTAATAGGTTGCTCTAAAAAAGATGATTCTTCCAATAGTCTGTATGCCTCAAACGACGCAGAAATAATAGCGTATTTAGAAGCAAATAGTATTGCCGCTACTAAAACAGGCTCTGGTTTGTATTATTTTATATCAAAACAAGGTACAGGAGCCAGCCCAGTAGCTAGCAGTGCAGTAAGAGTAGCTTACAAAGGGTACTTTACCAGTGGCAGGGTATTTGACCAAAGTAATAGCACTGGTATTTCATTCTCCTTAAATCAGGTCATTCCTGGTTGGACAGAAGGCCTCACTTATTTTAAAGAAGGCGGAGAGGGTAATCTATTCATACCTTCAAATTTAGGCTATGGAGATTTGGGCTATGGCAGTATTCCTGGAGGGTCTGTTTTAATTTTTGATATTACATTATTAGAAGTTAAAGACTAGTTATGGGTTATTATATCTTATTTTATAAAACATCTGAAACCTATATAAAAGATCGAGAACCTCACAGGGCGTTGCATCTTAAGCATGCAAAAAAAGCACAAGAAACTGGTAATTTACTCTTAGCAGGTGCCCTTGAAGAACCTGCGGACCAGGCCATGCTCATCTTTAAAACAGATCAAAGAGCCCAAGTAGAAGACTTTGCGAAAAACGATCCGTATGTACTTCACGGAGTCGTAAAACACTGGGCCATAAGCCCATGGAAGGTGGTGATGGGTAAATTGATTTAAGTATTAAAGCCTTTCGTATAACATTAACGAGCGTTCGTCTAAATTAAGGGTTTTCTTATATTTTTATTTATAAATTGTCTAAACATCTCAATATTTAGGCATATGAAACACCTATATTTTCCTCTTTTTTTCACAGTACTTTTTTTTATTTCTTGTAACAACAAAACAAATATTGAAGCTGTTTTCAATGAAGAAGCGCTATTCACAAATGGTATTGGAGGTTATGCATGTTATAGAATACCTGCTATTGTAAGTAATAAAAATGGTGTTCTATTTGCTTTTGCAGAGGGAAGGGTAAATGATTGTGGAGACTACGGAAATGTAGATATACTGTTGAGAATTTCAACAGATCATGGGAGTCATTGGAGTCCAGCACAAAAAGTCATTGACAAGGACCAGTATCAAGCAGGAAATCCTGCACCTGTATTTGATTTTACAGATCCTAGATATCCAGAAGGAAGGCTATTCCTTTTCTTTAATACTGGTAATGCCAATGAATACGATATAAGAAGTGGTTTAGGAGAAAGAAAAGTTTGGTTTACAACCTCTACTAATATGGGTATAGATTGGAATACACCTGTTGAAATTTCTTCTCAAGTACACTTTAGTAAACAAAATCCCATCCTAAACAAAGATTGGAGGGCACATGCTAATACACCTGGCCATGGTATTCAATTAACGAAAGGAAAATATAAAGGTCGCCTTTATATTGCAGCCAATCATTCTACCGGTGACTTTAAAAGTGATGCCTCAGATTATCAAACTTATGGATATTATTCAGACGACCACGGAGAAACATGGAAGGTAAGTCCAGACATTAATTGGCCTTCTTCCAATGAAGCCATAGCCACTGAATTACCAAACGGGAATCTAATGCTCAACATTAGAGAACAAAACGGCCAATCAAGAAGAAGAATAGTGGCCTTAAGTGACCAAGGAGGTGAAGTTTGGAATGAAGTATATATAGACAGTGCTTTAGTAAGTCCTGTATGCCAGTCAAGTATGATTAGCTACAGTAATAACAAAAAAACAGCATTGCTTTTTTCTGGTCCAAACAGCCCTGAAAAAAGACAGAAAATGAGTGTTTTTTTGTCTAGAGACAATGGAAAGACTTGGCCAGTGGTAAAAGAAGTATATTCAGGAACATCTGCATATTCAGACTTAACCATTTTAGATAATAATCAAATTGGATTATTATATGAAAGAGATCAAAATGGTATTTATTTTGCTCGTTTTAATGAAGCATGGCTTTTAAAAAAAGACTTAGTAAAAACACCTCCTCTACCTTCAAAAAGACAAATGGAATGGCAACAATTGGAATTCTATGCGTTTATCCATTTTAATATGAACACCTTTACAAACCAAGAGTGGGGCTATGGGGACACACCTGCTTCAGTATTCAACCCTAACAATTTAGACACAGACCAATGGGTGAAAACCATTAAATCTGCTGGAATGAAAGGAGTGATAATTACTGCCAAACACCATGATGGGTTTTGTTTGTGGCCAAGTAAATACACTGAGTACTCTGTAAAAAATAGCCCTTGGAAAAATGGCAAAGGAGACCTTATTAAAGATTTAGCAGTCTCCTGTGATAAATACGGCTTAAAACTCGGTGTATATCTTTCTCCTTGGGACAGGAACCATCCAAATTACGGTCAGCAGGAATATATAGAGTATTTTAGAAATCAGCTTGGTGAATTATTGACTAATTATGGTCCTATTTTCGAAGTTTGGTTTGACGGAGCTAACGGTGGAGACGGATATTATGGCGGTGCAAGAGACATTAGAAAAGTAGATAAAAAAACATATTACCAATGGAATGAAACCATTTCAATTGTAAGAAAACTACAACCTGATGCAGTTATTTTTTCAGATGCGGGACCAGATATTAGATGGGTTGGAAATGAAACAGGACAAGCAAAATTAACTTCATGGGCTCCCATATTTAAGGATAGCTTATACCCTGGAATGGCAGATTTTAATAAATTTTCTACAGGCCAAGAAAATGGCACCCATTGGATTCCAACAGAAACAGATGTATCTATAAGACCAGGATGGTACTATCATGAAGACCAAGATAGCTTGGTGAAATCTCCAATGAAATTAAGGGAAATTTATTTTGAATCAATTGGAAGAAATTCTTCTTTACTACTTAATATTCCAGTAGACAGAAGAGGCAAAATTCACCAAAACGATTCTTTAGCACTTGTCGGACTTTCTAACCTCATTAAAACAGATTTTAAAGAAAATATAGCAGTCAATGCAACCTTTATAAACCAAGACCCATACACACAAGAAATTTTATTACCAACACCAAAATACTTTAATATTATTTCGCTTCAAGAAGACATTAGCTTAGGACAAAAAGTAAGCTCTTTTGAAATAATGATAAATACGGCTCAGGGATGGAGGATTATTTCTAAGGGAACCACTATAGGAAACAAACGCCTTTTGAGATTTAAAAGTGTGAAAAGCGCCCACATTAAAGTAAGAATTTTAAATGCAAAAAATAATCCTTCACTTCTAAAGACAAAACTCTTTTACAGTGAAAACGAAGTACAGTCTAATAGTTATTAATGGTCTGATCCATCCACTGAAGCCTATTTTTTAAATAGTTTTTTAAAATGGAAACCTCCCCATCATAATCTACAGCAATCCCAGTCCATTTGTTATAATTGCGATCTACCGCACCGTTATCCTTCAGGTAAGTAGCAGTTTGTTCTACCCTACCCAACACCGAGGCGTCGCTAAAAGTACTGGCCCTTAGAGTGGTCCATCGGCTTTTTAAAGCCTGTTTAAAAATAGGATCCTCCAAAAGTCTAGGCCACCAAAATGGGACCATCCAAGCGTCTTGTGATACATGAACATTGTAATTGGCAATCCAATCCGTTACCGGCACCCTGCCCTGTTTGGCATATCCAATATTGAGATCCCAAATAGGTCCCATCTTGAGTTTTTCGCCCCTTTGTTTGTGCATATAGGTACTGAGTCTGTAGCCGTCTACATTACCCGTAATTTCATTGATAATAAAAAAATCTACAAAACTATCTAAATCAATATAGTCTGTATAGGTACGCGTATCTGTGGTAAAATCATCATTAATGAGTGCCGTTTCAAAGTCGTTAATATAGCCTTGTATATACTCTTTTTGAGCATTGGTAATCTCGTTTGCCTTGGGATACTCGTACAAGAAATAAGTCTCTAAATATTGATCTGGATGGTAAGGAGCCCTATATGGACTAAAATTAATGGGCTGTTTAAAAATATCATATTGGGAACGCCATGAGTTTGCAGCAGTATAGAGGGCGTCGTCTCCCCAATTGTTGTCAAAATACTCTAAAGGTTGTCCTATCCCATTTTCACCCCCTGCTGTTTTGTCTATTTTAATAATATACCCACCTGTAATAGCTGTCGCGTCGGTGTCTAAAGGCGTTAATTTCTCAATATCTATTCTATTTTTATCCCTTTTAAGCTTTTCCATGAACTGATATACTCCCATATACACCCCGTTAATCTCCAAGTCTATCCACTGGGTCCTACTGGCGTAACGGCCCATAGAACGATACATTTCATGTCCTATATAATGGTGCATGAGAGAGGGATCGAAAATGGTGTTTTGAGACGCTCTAAAGACATGTCCCATGAAAATATAATCTTCTTCTTCTGGGTAATTTAAAAAAGCATAAGGAGCATCTAAACCACCGGCATCCCAAGTTTCTATCCCATAAGATTTTTTGTCAGACATTCTATACGAGGTAGAGCCTCTGTACTCAATTCCTATGGGTGTTTCATGCGCTAATGACTTATTCAAAAACACCCTTAAATTTGCAGCAACCTTAGGCTCATTTATGATAGTTTTGGAGGTTTCTACCATCATATAAGGCAACTGACTACCATTGGTCTCAACGGCAAACACCACTGGTTTTTCAGATTCAGGACTATCCCCATTGTCTTTAGCACAGTGAATAAATAGTAGAAAGGCAATAAAAAAAAGGCGATTCAAAACGCGCATAAATTTGGTATTTATTGATAAGTAGCGCTACATTTAATAGCCCCTTTGGAAAGGTTTTCCGTTTCTAAATATAGTTCAAAGCCTGCAATAGCAAAAAAGTAATTTGCCAAATATATTCGGTTTATAAGGCTCAATACTTTTCATACCAATCAAATCTCTTGTTAGTAATCAGGTCTTTGGTTCTCTTTAAATGATCTAAAAAAGCCAATGATACTGGAGAATGTTTTTTCCCTTTTAACCAGATAAGACTCCAGTTTGTGGTAATAGGTAAACCTTTCATGGGTATGATTTGAAGCTCTTTATTAGACAATTCATTTTTAAGGCCAATAAGGGGCATAATGGAATAGCCCAGCCCGGCAAGAACAGCTTGCTTAACCGCTTCATTAGAGGTAAGTTCCATTTTTTTATGTACGGTCACAGTATTACTCTTCAAAAATCCTTCCATGGTTTGTCTGGTTCCTGAACCTTTCTCCCTAAATATTAGTGGAAGATCCTGGAAGGCGTCATTACTTTTTACTCCAGAGGTAATATTGGCCTTTGAATTACCCACTAAAAAAAGCTTGTTTTGAAGTAGGTCTAATTTATCAATATTCATTTGACTCGGAAGTACAGAGACCAAAGCAAAGTCAATTTCATTTTTCTCCAAGCTTTCAATCACTTTTTTCTTATTAGTCACATCTATGGATAGTTCTACTCCTGAGTGATCTTTCATGAAATCAGTGAGAAAATATGGGATAACATATTTACCCGTAGATACTGAAGAAATTTTAAGCCTGCCGGTGAGGCGTCCTTTATATTCAAGAGTCATATAATTTATGGCCTGTACCTCTTCAATGATTTTTTCTGCTGCAGCAGCTATTTCTCTTCCAAAAGCAGTGATGTAAATTCTTCTCCCTATGACCTCTGTCAAGGCAATGTCAAATTGATCCTGAAAATTCTTGAGCTGAATAGAAACTGCTGGTTGGGTGAGATGCAACTCTTCTGCAGCCTTAGTGACACTTTCATATTGAACCACTTTTAAAAAAACCTGCAATTGATTCAGTGTGTAATTCATAAGATCTAATTATGATTTATATTTAAAACATAAATATAAATTAATGGTTTAAAAATACCAAATTTGCCCTGTAAAAAATTGACATGGGACAGATTAAAATTATAAGCTTTCTATCCATTAGTATCTGTAGCATTCTAATTGCTTTTAAAAGCACAGACATTATCCATCAAAAATTATTCTCTTGTGCAGCTATTGCCTTTAGCATTCTAGCTATCCATAAAATAAACGCTATTGAAAACAAAAAAATTAAGCCATGAAAGATTATAAATTAATTGAAGGAACTTTTTCTGATCAGGAGGCCAAAGACATTTTAAAAAATTTCTTTGAGTCTAAAATTCACTTCCATGAAATGAGAAATTTCAGCTCTGAGGAACGTTTTGGTCACAAAGATGCTATGGCAGTAAAAAGAATTCCTGAACTAAAACAGGCCAGCAAAGATATTTTAGAAATAGTGCAACAAGCAAAATTAGGCAACAAAAGATTGCTTATAAATGCGAATGTTCAAATTAGTATAGTAGAAGAATAATCCAATTAAGTTATTTTGATCAGCACTAAAATTGAACACGCGTGCCAGATATTAGGCAAAAATAATCTAGTGGGAATTCCAACTGAAACAGTTTACGGTTTGGCAGCTAATGCAATGAATGAATTAGCTGTCTCTAAAATATTTGATCTCAAAAAAAGGCCTTCCTATAACCCTCTTATTGTCCATATAGGCCATTTGGATGATTTAGAAAAATACACTCAAAATATCCCAGAAATAGCTTACCAATTAGCCAAGGCTTTTTGGCCGGGACCACTCACCTTGGTATTAGAAAAAAAACCTCTGGTCCCTGATTTAATTACTGCTGGAAAAAACACCGTGGGCATTAGAATGCCAAACCATCCCGTAACATTGTCCCTTCTAAAACAATTGGACTTCCCTTTAGCGGCACCAAGCGCCAATCCTTTCATGTGTATTAGTCCCACCACTGCCCAACACGTAGAAGACTATTTTGGCCATAAACTGCCTTTAATACTTGAGGGGGGACCCTGTGAAAAAGGCATTGAGTCTACTATAATTGGTTTTGAAAATGGTGCACCGGTGCTCTACAGACTTGGATCTATATCAGAGAAAGCTATTGAAAAAATCTGTGGGCCACTTAATCATATTAAAACCATTTCAAAAAAACCACTAGCCCCTGGAATGCTAGCCAAACATTACGCACCTAAAACAACTACAATTCTTACAGAAGAAATAAGTCCAAGTATTTTAGATCACTACAAAGGAAGAAAAATCGGTTTGCTTTATTTTGAAAAAGCCAGTTGTAATGATTCAGCCTATTCTATAGAAATATTATCAGAAAAAGCTGATTTAGAAGAAGCGGCAAAAAATCTTTACGCTGCCATGCATAGGCTAGACAAATTAAAATTAGACGCCATAATAATTGAAAAATTACCTGACACCGGCTTGGGAAAATCCATTAATGACCGATTAGAAAGAGCCTCTAAAAAATAAAATTTTGAATTACCACTTACTCATAGATAATCTCACTAACCCTGCATTACTTTTTTTCATTTTAGGAATTATAGCTGTTTTAGTTAAAAGCGATCTAGAAATTCCCCCAAATTCATCAAAATTCATTTCCCTCTATTTACTTTTTGCTATAGGATTTAAAGGAGGTCAAGAACTGTCTCACGAGACATTCAATGCAGAAATTGCTGCCTCTATGCTCTTTGGAATTGCTATTTCAATGGGCGCTCCACTCTATACCTTCTTTTTATTAAAAAAACAACTCAACCCATACAATGCTGCTGCCATTGCGGCTGCTTATGGTTCGGTAAGCGCGGTAACTTTTGTTACTGCAGTATCTTTTTTGGAAATACAACATTTACAATTACACGGCCATATGGTAGCCATAATGGCGCTCATGGAATCTCCAGCCATTATCGTTGGCCTTTTATTACTCACTTTAAGTAAAGAAGTAGACAACCAAGAACTTGCCATAAAAAAAAGAACGGTATTAAAACATGCGTTTACCAATGGAAGTGTACTGCTTATACTGGGAAGTTTATGCATAGGTTTTATGGCTAATGCGGAGCAAGCTGAAGGGATAAAGCCTTTTACAGATGACCTTTTTAAGGGATTTCTAGCTATTTTCCTATTAGATATGGGCATTAGTAGTGGAAAAAAACTCAAGGCATTTTTCTCTTTCGGTTGGTTTCCATTAGTCTTCGCAATAGTAATTCCATTAATTAATGGATGCTTAGTTGCTGTGATGAGCGCTGCAGTAACTTCAGATGTTTCTAACCGCTTCATGTTTGCCATTCTTGCGGCAAGTGCTTCCTATATTGCCGTACCAGCTGCTATGAAAATATCCGTACCTAAATCCAATCCAGGACTCTATTTACCCATGGCCTTAGCAGTAACTTTTCCCATAAATATTACTATTGGAATGCCTATATACTTTCTGATTGTAGAGAATACTTTTGGATAAAAAAAAGTAACTCACTACGTTCGTTGATACTTTTACGTTCCATCTAATGAGTAAACCAATCTGAAACGCAGGATTAGCTTCGCTGATCCTTTTGCGTTCCATCTCAAAAATAAAAACCCCGCCTTTGAAATTTCAAGTAAACTTGAATTTCACAACGAGGTTTTTACTTATCTGTGACCGCGAAGGGATTCGAACCCCCAACCCTCAGAGCCGAAATCTGATATTCTATCCAGTTGAACTACGCAGCCAGGTATTGATTTCATTGGAAAAAGCAACAATTAATAAAATTAAAATTATTAATGATTGCCAATTTCGTTGCCAAATGATCACACAAAGTTACCCGAAAGTTAAGTTTACAAAAGAAAAAAAGGTATTTATTTCGTTCTACTCCATGGGAAGAAGATATAGAATATTTAATGGACAATTATTCAATATCAATATTTATCCCAACGACTTCCCAATTCATTTAAGAGAGGCTAAAGCACAACTTTTAGCATTAAAGATATTTGAGATAATAAGTAATGAAAATATTAGTGAGAATAAAACTCCCTCTGATATTGAATACCTTAAAGCAGCTTTAGAAACTAAACTGAAATCTTCTCTCTCAAGCCA
>Ga0213861_10002585_pt1 | contig 15425 bp, 9 predicted proteins | sample PICome_4_FD_160110 | JGI IMG/M metagenome (GOLD analysis project Ga0213861, IMG submission 160110) | Coastal seawater microbial communities near Pivers Island, North Carolina, United States - PICO131 | ecosystem: Environmental > Aquatic > Marine > Coastal | place: USA: North Carolina | collected... | reverse complement strand
TTGAATAAATAAGCAGACCAAAAATAGAAAACGCTGCACCTGATATAAAGACTGAAATAGGATCTTGAGCGTCATCACTAAATTGTGAGAGAATCAATCCAATTATAAATCTACCGACAACACCAATCCAAGATTTCTTCAGTCTGACCATGATTATTTAAACCCCCGTTTTTGTTTAATGCGCCCATAAGCATCTGATATTTTTTGAAACTTAGTTTTAGCATTATGCTGATACTGATGACCTAGATGCACAACACGATCTGGATGATGCAGTTTTGCCAACCTGCGATAGGCTTTTTTTACTTCATCATCCGTTGCTTTTTCATCAAGCTCAAGCACCAAATAAGATGTTGCCAGTTTTGAGCTTGAGGTAAACGTTTTTGAATACGTTTTCTTTTTTGACTTCGCTTTTTCAAAACTTGTAATGCGCTTAAATTTAAACAAAGCCAAAATCGATCTGAAACTACGCTCAGGAATATTGAGTCGACTAGCAATTTTGGCGAGTAAATGAAATTCGGCGTCAACCAGGCAGCCGTTGGAAACAGCAATGCCCATTAAAAAATTTAGGAGCTGTAGTTTTGCGGGCATATCCAGTTTATGCTTAATGGTTTGACAAATGGATGAAACTTTGACCTGCTTTTTCAAACAAAGATCTAAGTTTGCCATGTAGCGATTCACCTGTTTTTCGTTAAAATCATGTTCAAGCCTCCTTCGCACTAATTCCCGCTCTTTCTTATAAATTCGTTTGTCCGCTTTAATAACAGCAGCAGAAAGAAGTAGAATTATGTTGATAAAATCATCTCTCCCACTTGCTCCCTTTTGTTTGAAAAGACCATCTGTGCTACTTTTAAAAAGCACGATATAACGAATCCACATAAATAGGCCCGCTAAAACTATGGCGGCAAAGAAATTTCCCGTCATCAGCCATGCCAAAAAAAAGGCTCCAATGGGGAAAATTATGCGTAAAACGCGCCCATTAATTGGTATGTCGCTTAAATCAAAGAGGTCAAACATTATGGCAAATCTCGTGATTTTTTAATAAGTTCATACGCGTCCAGAATTTTTTGAAATTTAATCTTTGCTTTTTCTTGATGAACTTTTCCTAAATGTGCCACTTTATCTGGATGATGGAGCTTTGCCAATTTTCGATAAGCCTTTTTTATTTTGTCAATAGTTGCTGCTGAAGATAGGTCAAAAACAGCATATGCATTCATTAAAGATGATGTTGAATTAGCTGGTCTTTTATAACGATTATTAGATTGAGATTCATTGGCCTCCTTTTGCAAATTAAACATAGCTATAATTGACCGGAAGCTATAGTAGGGCAGGCGAAGGTTTCGTGCAATTGCAAATAATTTATGCTCCTCTTCCCGTGAAAGTAAACCATCTTCCGCTACCAATCCAACCAAAAAGTGCAGGAGATGAATTTTAGAGGTTAATTTATATTTCGAGCGCAATGTCAGGCAAACTTTTTTTATGCTGATATCTATTTCAAGGTATTTGTTAAAAAGTGCAATATACCGCTCACTATATTTCTCTTTAAAATCATGTCGAATAGAATCTTCTATGAAATTACGTTCAATCGGACGCACTTTGTTATCCGATTTGGCAATGTATGCTGTTAATGCCAAAATGTATTTTATTAAATCTTCTTCATTACTAAAAAACCAAAATCGCGCTGCGTTGATTTAAGAATTTGCATTCGCGAAATGCCATAAATAACTAAGAAAAGGCCTACCGCAATTATCATCCAGGGCATTACAAGGCAAAATAATAAGCCTATCGTCACCATCCCTATCCAAGAGGGAAGTGGTTTTGGTGGGGTCTTAAATTTTTGCTTTACGGCCATTTCTCCAAAAATAATGCAATCAATGAATTCAACAAGAGATCAAAAACTTCATTATCTTGTGAATATGTTAAACAGTATTGATCCAAGAGGAATAAAAGGAATTGACAAGAAAGCAATAAAGGACGAAAACGAAGTGTTGATTGAAGAAATTGCAGCACTGCAAAAGGTTTTATTTGCAGAAGAAAAACACAGCATTTTAATTATCCTTCAAGGGCTAGATGCATCTGGAAAAGATGGAACAGTGCGTACAATTTTTAGTGGTATAAATCCGTTGGGATGCCAAGTGCATTCGTTTAAAAAACCGACAGAAGAAGAGTTTGCAAATGATTTTTTATGGCGAGTGCATAAAATTGTGCCTAAAAACGGAATGATCCATATTTTTAATCGGTCACATTACGAAGATATTTTAGTGCCTACTGTTGAAGGTTATTATACCAAAGAGCGCATTGAGAGACGTTATGACCATATCAATAATTTTGAGCGGTTACTAACGGATGGCGGATGTACCATTTTGAAATTTTATTTGCACATTTCAAAGGAGGAGCAATTAGAACGACTCACTGAGCGAATTGAGAACCCTGTAAAGCACTGGAAACATAATGACGGGGATTGGGAATCTAGAAAAAAATGGGACAATTACATGGACGTGTACGAGAACATTTTTAAAAAATGTGATGAAGTGCCATGGCATATTATTCCTGCTGATAGAAATTGGCTAAAAGTGAATGGAGTAGCCAAAGTTTTATTGAAGGCGTTGCAGGACCTCAAGCTCAAATGGCCCGATTTGGAAACAGAAAAGTTTAAAAAATAAAAGCTATGAAAAAAATTATTCTTTTTTAAGCGAGTTGTTTTAATAGGAACTAAATTATCTGGTAAATTTGTAGTGGAGTAAATTTTATGGCTAAAAACAAACACTTCATAGTTCTATTAGTTATAGGAATGCTCTTTCTGATGCTTTTTTATGGAAAGGCAATAACAAACCCGAATGGCATTCTTTTTAATGATAGTGGAGATGCGATAAAAAACTATTATACCTATGCTTATCACATAAATAATGATAGTTCGTACACGAACTTTGAAGGGATGAATTATCCTTACGGAGAGCATTATCTTTATACAGATTGCCATCCAATTTTAGCAAATACATTTAAGTTTTTAGGAGATGAGCTACCGTTTTTAAAAACGCACAGTATTGGCGTTCTTAATTTTTTCATGCTGTTCTCTATACTATTAACCTTCATTGTAGTTTATTTTGTGTTGCAGGAGTTTAGTCTCAATAAATGGTTCTGTGTAGCATTTAGTATAGCCATCACATTGTTATCACCACAATTATTCAGATTAGAAGGTCATTTAGCACTTTCATACAGTTTTGCCATACCATTATCATGGTTTTTATTAATTAGGGCATTAAAGACACCAAAAAAAGGGGTGTATATCCTTCTGTTTTTAAATACGGTGTTTTGGTTATTTATTCATGCTTATTTAGGCATGATTATATTAGCCTTTTTAGTCGCATTTTTGTTTTCAAAAGTGTTGTTAGATCAAGAACGAAAGCAAAAACTAATTAAATACAGTGTGCTTTTAATAGTGCTGCTAGTGCCGTTACTAACATTTTATAGTTACGCTAAATTATCAGATACGCATACGGATAGAACGGACAATCCTTCTGGATTTTTTCTTTATAATGCTGAGCTTGATGATGTTTTTTTACCAAACCACCCACCTTTAAAACCGGTTTTTGATTTAATTTCTGGCAATACAATTAAGCAAGAGTGGGAGGCATGGAGTTATGTTGGTTTAGCGACTACAATTTTGTTCGTAGCTTTTATAGTTACGCTATTCCTATGGGGATTCAACAAGAATAAAAGGAAAAAACTCTCTTTGTATTTTTCTGACTCCTATCTTAACGCATCCTTGTTAGCTGCTTTTTTAGTGTTGCTATTTGCAATGGCTTTTCCTTTTAGGTTATTTCCCGACTTATTAGATGTCTTCCCTATTTTAAAACAGTTTAGAGCAACCGGAAGGTTTGCATGGCCCTTTTATTTTGTAGCCTTAGTTTTTGCCGCCTACGTATTCCAAAAAAAATATGCTAATTTATCACGTAAAAAAGGCCTCGTATTTATAACGGCAGTTATTACACTAACCATTATAGAAGGATTATATTATCATATAGAGCTATCAAAAAAAATAGTAGAACAACCCAATGTATTTAAAAAAGAGCTGTTAAAAGATGAGTATATAGAGGCATTAAACACTATTGATGAGAACAAATTCCAAGCAATAATTACTTTGCCATTTTATCATCAAGGTTCCGAAACTTTTTCACGAACAATAAACGATAATGCGGTAAGAAGTTCTATTATTTTTTCTTACCATACTAAATTACCCCTCGTAAACGCCAATTTAACTCGAGTTTCGGTGAACGAAAGTAAAAATATTGTGCAACTAATTTCTCCGAGTTATTATCGTAAGGAATTACAAAACGACTTAAAAAGTGCTAAATCATTTTTGATCGTAAAAGTAAACGAAGAGTTAAGTAAATATGAGAATGATTTATACAAAAAAGCAACTTCTGTTTACAAACGAAATAACATTGAGTTATTGGCAATAACGCCACAAGTTTTATTTGAAAATACGGGAGAGATAGAAAAACAAAAATTTGAATTATTAAAAGATAGTTTAAGTCAAAATCAAGGGTTTTATGTTTCAGATGCGAATTCATTCGTTTATTATAATAACTATGAAAACATGCCTTCAGAGTTTTGTTTTAGGGGGAAGGGAGCTTATGAAGGAGTTAAAAAAGGGAAAAATATTTTTGCAGAATTTGAACCAAATACATTTACGAATGAAAAAGAATATCACATTAGTATGTGGATGCATAATGGTGAAAAAGATGCCCTAAATTTATGGTTGAGGTTAATTGTTGAAGAATATGATGAAGCTAATGAGGAGTGGTTTTCTACAACTTTACTTCCTGAGTACTCTGAAGTAATTTACGGTGATTGGTCGTTAGTAGAAGGAACTTTTAAAATTAAAGATGCGAATAACAAGGTTTATATCGTTTCAAAAGGCAAAGACAACTCAAAGGCACATTTATATGCTGATGATCTTTTAATACGAGAAGTAAGCAATGCTGTTTATAAATTAGAGGATGGGAATCTTTTTTATAATAATCATGAAATAGTAGCTCTTTAGTCAATTAAAACATTAAGCCGTTAATGATCTCACAAATGGCGCCTAATTATTCGCCATATCAAATTTTTACAAACGATAAGTACAATTGGGGTTCAATCATTTATTTTACTGACGACAAGTCTTATAATGGATGGAAGACCGCTTCAAAAAACACCTTCTTTATTAATTGGATTCAAGCGGATGAATCGCTCTATTTTGTAATGAGTTAGGAAAATTTAAATGGGTTCAGCAATCTTAATTCTATTGACTATTCTCTTAGCTCTAGCTCAAAATATGAATCTGTGTTTGAAATATAAAGAAAGAGGTATTGTTATCGATTTTCTTAAATTCGTATTTTAATTTTTGGTTGGACTTACGTGCGATATCAATTAAACCCAAACTAGCTTCACCTTTTTTAGTTAACACATTTTTTGAAATACCATTCTTGTACATTTCCCGTAATTCGGATTTATTCTTATTGTTTACATTATTGATAAGAGCTTGAATGGTTTCTTGTGTTTCATTTTTAACCACATTACCTGTAGAAATTTTAAGCGTGCTATTTTCCTTTTCAACTAATACTAAAAAGTGGGCATCAGATAATTCCGAAACTGTGCCGTGTTTAGATAAGTTTTGAATGCATTCAACTACAATCGAGAAAAAGCGTTTCTTTTCTTTTTTCGGAACTGAGGTTTTTTCAATATCTATTTTTAGACGGGTTAAAAATGCAGCAACAATATCTTTTGACAACACACCGTCATAGGCCAAAATAATTTTAGCCTTTTTAAGGTGGTCGTGAAACTCTGCTAAGTAGTTTAAGTCTTCCATATTAATATTTCGTTTCTAAGCGTAATTTTTTTATTGATAAATACGTAATTCTGCCCTTCTGTTCACGGCGTCATTTTCAGGATCAATCAACTTGGTCTCTCCATACGCGTTTATCGTAAATCGGTTTTTATCGATTCCTTTTGCTTGCAAATGTGCACTAATCCAATCTCCTCGTTTTTGTGAAAGCATAAAGTTGTATTCATCAGAGGCCGTTGCATCTGCGTAAGCACTTATCGATAATTTTAGTTGAGGATATTGTTTCATTAATTTATAAACTGTATTCAACTTATTCATATCGTTACTAAGCACGCGTGACTCATTTGTATTAAAATAAACGATCACAGCATCATAGCGGTCGCTCAAATTCAAATCAAACTTTGTTCGATCATCCGTTAAGGATAAATCATATTCCGTTTGAAAGCCAAGCGGACGGTAAATAAAGTAACTATTTTCTTCCTCTTGAATTTTCGAAATTTCCTTACCATATCGATTTACTAGGGTAAGGATCAATCCCTCATTACTATCTGCAGCAAATTTATACGTGTTCTCACTAGACACGTTGTTAAATCTGAAATTTCCGAGGGAATCTGTTTCAATACTAGACAATAATATACCATCTTCGTTATAAACGCGAACAAAACATTGAATGTTTAATTTGCTAGTATCTAAAGGCTCAAATCGACCAACAAGTTCTGAACTATTGAGCATAAATTCAGTTTCAACCTTTTCCCGAATTTTAAACAGATTATTTGTTAGATCGGGTTTCAATAGTTGATACATAAAATGGTCTTGTGTATTACATTTTAGTTGTGTATAGATACGGTTGTCAGCACCGTATATGTATAGGATTAAATCGTTTGTACATTCCGGAAATTGAATGTAGTATTCTTTGTCTAAATCTAAATCGTCGAATTCAAAATTTCCAAGTGAATCTGTTGTGCCAGAAAGAACGACAGATTCATTCTCATCTAATAGGATTACCGGTTTATTGCTAAGCACAGAATTGGGTGGAATATCACCCAAAATAATTTTACCAGATAATCTTGCCGTATTCTGCTCAGAATCTTTCATGTCGTCGGGAATGAAATTGATAATACCACCGGTTTGGTAAAAGAGCTTTTTATATTTTATAGCACCATCTTCACTTAATATGAAGCTAGAATTTTGTTCACCATTCTCATTGTAAAAATCTAGCGTCAATTCATCTCCAGGTAAATTCATCAATTTCACGGTAAAGTTGCTGTCTAATTCAATGTTTTCGAAAATGAAGTAACCATTTTCATCAGTTTTTTCTTCTAAAAAAAACTCGCCATCTTCATCATAGAGTAGTACCGTTAAGTTGCTTGCGCTTCCTGGAAGTGATCTGAAAGTAAATCTTCCCGCAAGTTTGTTTTTTACCGTTATTTTTCTTTCCAAAGTAAAATAATAAATGTCATCATTTCCGTCGCGATTTGAAGTGTAATACCCCGCAGAAAGATCGGGTAAAATTGAAATACCGAAATCGTCATAAGCCGAATTTATACCATCTAATTTAATTGGATAATCCGTTTGTTCAGGAGAACTAGAATAGACGTCTAATTGACCTTGACCACCTTCACGATCGCTTGAAAAGAAAATGTTGCCTGCAAGTACAAAGGGGAATTTTTCATCCCCCTCAGTATTAACTAGCTCTACGTTAATTGGTTCTTGCCACTCGCCATTAACCAAGGCACTATAGTAAATATCATTGTTGCCTTTTCCACCAGCTCGATCAGATGTGAAATAAATGCGGTTTTTAATTATGTCATATGCTGGATGCAAGTATGAACTTTCATTAGATGAAAAGGGGAGTTTCTGAATTTTAACCCACTTATTATTCTTATTAATTGCACTATAAAGTTGAGCACGATAAACGCGTTGTCCGCTACTTGAACTTTCTTCAATTCTTGTAAAAAAAAGCGTGTCTCCGGTTGAAGAAAAACTAACTGGACCGGTATGCCGCCCATTATTGAGTTTATTCGAAAGTAATTTGATGTCTTTAATGTCAATTACTCCTTCTTCATCATTTCTAATTGTGCCATAGAATATATTGAAATAGCTGTTTTTATCCCAATTGTTTTCTCCTGCCATGTGCTTGTTGTATTGGCGGGATGAGGTGAAATAGAGTTTGTTACCAACAGCGACTGGAGAAAATTCATCTGTTTTTTGATTAATTCCATTTATCGTTTGCAAGGTTGCAATCAATTGAACTTCCTCAATCTGGTAAGTTTGAGAAAATGTCATTGTTGCAATGAACAGATATGTCAGCAGTAAAAGGAGTTTCATTTTATAAATATCGAGGGGATAAAATATTGGGGGACTTTCTTAAATTGAAATCAAATCCAATAATAATTTCATGGGAACCATAAGAGTAGCTTTTTAATTTATTTAGTGTCATATCATATGAATATCCGACCCTAAGATAATCAGTTACATTAAAATCCACTAAAAAATTCAAGCTAGATAGATTTCTTAAACCTATACCTAGCCAAAAAAGTTCTTTAAAAAGAGCGTTCACATTCACATCTGCGTTAAAAGCTAAACCGCCGCCGTGCTTTAATAAAACGGATGGTTTAAGTAATATGTCGCGGTTTACTTCAAATACGTAGCCAGCCGCTAAAAATGTATGTCTAGCCAAAAAGTATGCCTGATTATTGGGCAAAGAGGAATAATTGAATCGGTGCTTGGTAATATGGTTGGAAGAAAGGCCGACATAAAAGCGTTCGGTATAATAGTATAATCCAAAATCAAATGTTGGAACTATTGCACTGAGTCGCTCTTTATTATCTAAAATGTCATCATCTTCTCTAAACAACAGTTGACCGTGATCGACAACAGAATTATAAATCCCTCCTCGTAAGCCAAATGTCAATGTTCCGTGATATAATCTGAGTTGATAGGCCGCTGTCGCTGCGGCTAATAAATTGCTCGTTGGCCCAAGTTTATCTCTGGAAATGTTAAATCCCCAAGCTATATTATTCTTATCCATTGGAACATGGCCAGAAATAGTTTGAGTATTAGGAGCGCCATCTAATCCTACCCACTGGCTTCTATTTACAACCACAATATTAACTGCATCTCGCGAACCGGCATAAGCTGGGTTAATCGCAAAAGGATTAAACATGTATTGACTGTATATGGCATCCTGCTGGGCAATTCCAGCAAAACTTGTCATGAGCAATATGATGAATATTATTTTCATTTAATTTTTTACCGGACCAATTGTACCCAACCCGCTTGACTTTGACCAGCGTCCTCGGTAACTACAACATAAAAATAGGTATTAGGGGGTAAATCTTTTCCGTATTTATCCTTCCCATCCCAGAATTTGGTAATATTATCGTAATCAGTTATCATTTGTACTTCATCACCCCATCTAGAGTATATGTATACTGTATTAGGCATATAATTTATCAGGTTATCTATATACCAAAATTCGTTTTTATCATCTCCATTTGGTGAGAATGCGTTGTAAATATCAATGGCACATTCATTTCTTGATGAAAACGTTACTTTGGTGCTGTCTCTCACTTCGCATCCGTCCTCATTAAATATTGAAACGACATATGTTTCCTCATTCAAACTAAAAGCGGTTGGATTTTCGCTGGTATGATCTGCAAGAGGAATATCTGTATGCCATTGATAAGAGACTCCTCCAAAGGCTAACAGCTCGGCAGGTGAGCCTAGGCAGATTTCGAAATCACCAATGGCACCCATTCCTGCAGTGTCAGAAAGATATAGAATGTATGATGCGAATTCGCCATAACATCCTTGATCACTCTTGGGCTGGGCATAAAATACATTGTTGTCAAGTTCTAAGCTGCCAGGTGTATATATAAATGAAGAGTCGCTAACAGTGCCACCAATATCTCCAATATACCAATAGATTTGAGATGCAGCAAAACTTTCAGTTACTGTAATTGGACCTAATTCATCATCAGGGCAATAGATATCTTTATCAGACGAAATGTCTATTATATTTGGAACATCATATAATGTAATGGAGTTTGTAACGGTATCCACACAAGTTGTTGCAGATCCAGGAGTAATGTATGTCACATCATAAGTTCCGCCCAAAGAACCCGATATAATACCAGAACTAATATCAATGGTTGCGCCATCTGGTGCAGGATCAGGATCGAAAGTAAATTCTCCGCTTGGCGTGCCAGTAACTAAGATAGAAGTTTCAATATTTGCGCAATAACTGTCAAAAAGGAATTCGGCATTTTCTGAGGCATATGCGATCACCTCGTTTGTATCGATATCTGTACAGCCATCAATTATAAGCGCATATTTTACGCCATAGGTTTCGCCATGAACTGCCGAAGTAATTATTCCCGTTACGGGGTCAATTTCGGCACCATCACCTAATTCGGGTTCAAAGGTATATGTTCCACCATCAACTTCTGGAGTAGGCATGTCACTTGGAAACTCGGCGCAGAAATTGTCAATTGTAAAACTTTCATCACTTCCGAGGACATTAACAGCGTCAAAGTACGATTCGCTGCAACCGTCACCATAAGAAACCATGTATATTACTTCATACAATGAGTCTTCTAATCCATTTGATATAACACCTGTTAACGGATTTATTGAAGCCCCGTCAAGTGGGTCAAAAAAGAAATCCCAGACTCCACCATCAACTGCCGGAGATGGAGGTGGGCTTGTTTCCGCCGCGCAATAATCTTCAAAAACAAAAGATTCATCAACTCCAAGTGCTGTAACTAATATGGAATCGGCTTGTGTGCAACCTTCAACAGTTAAAGTGTGCACAATTTCATATATGGTTCCCTCAGTGGCACCCATAATAATTCCGGAGTCGTCATCTGATAAAGAAGTGCCATCAATTGGACCTGGTTCACCAAAAGTAAGTGTCCCTAATTCAGTTACGATTGCTGGATCTGAATCTCCATACCAACAGAAGTCTTCATATTCAACCTCTTCAGGCACAATTATCACATTAACTATTAGAGTGTCGCTACCAAAACAACCTGGTACATCTGCATCAAGAACCGTATAAACCACATGATATGAGCTGCCTTCAACAGGGTTTGAAATCACTCCTGTTAACGAATCTTCAATTGTAGCACCGTCTCCGGGATCGAATTCAAAGTCATAATATCCACCTTCAAAGTCCTCGCTTGGTTCAAGACTTACAAGTAATCCAGGGCAAATATCTGGAAATTCGAATGTTGCATCAGGGTCAATAATATTAATTGTAACTTCACTACTGTCGATGCAACCAGCAACATCCATCACATACCGAATTGTAAAAGAGTCTCCACCCAAACCACCTGTCATTTCTCCCGTCACGGCGTTGATGGTGACATCATCATAAGGTCCATCTACCAATGAGAACGTTCCGCCCAATTCAAAACTATGGGGAACACCTGTGTCTCCTGCGCAATAATTGTCAAATTCAAACGCTTCTGGAACCAAAATAGCTGTCACGAAAATCGTGTCTATTTGCGTACATTCTATACCCTCAAAAGTAGTTGTATTCGTATTTAAAACCGTATATGTTGTTCCCTCTATTGGATCGTGAATGCTACCTGTAACAGCATCAATAGTTTCACCGTCTATTGCACCATCTAAGGAATAAGATGCATTTGCTGGATCAACCGCTATTGGAAGCGTGGTAGAAGAGTCACCTTCAATACAAAAGTCAGCATAAGTGAAATCTTCCAACACTTCAATCATCATTGGATAGAGTGTGTCCTTGTCGTTGCAAACCCCAACCGTATGTAATACAGAATAGGTTGTTCCTTCTGTACCGCCAGTAATATCACCAGTTCCTGGATTAATTACCGCTCCGTCTCCAGGGAGTGTTAAAAACGAAAAGCCCCCCGCTTCTTCAACCATTGACGGAGAGCCAACAGTTTCAGGGCAAAAATGATCAAATACAAAGCTCTCGTCTATAGCAATAACATTTACTGAAATAGTATCTTCTTCAGCACATGAACCAACAACATAACGAATCATATATGTTGCTCCTTCAACACCTCCAGTTACAGCACCAGTTGTTCCATTTATAGTCGCTCCATCTCCTGGGTCTGGTGCGAAATAATAATCACCACCTGATACTACAGGAACAGCATCCGCACTTAATACTTCTGGACAAAAATCATCCATTGTGAAGGACTCGTCAGTTGGGGTAATAAGAATATCCACGAAACCAGTATCTTGACAAGTTCCATCATTTGCAATGTACTGCACGGTATAGGCTACTCCTTCGATACCACTAGTAAAGATTCCTTCATCTGTGGTAATTGCGGCGCCATCTCCGAAATCTGGATTAAGCGAGAATGCACCTCCCGGTGTATTAATCGTAACAGGCATGCCTGTCCCGCCAGGGCAAATATCTGCAAAAGTAAATCCTTCATCAATTATTGATACTGTAAATGTGGCTGTATCTTCTACAGTGCAAGTAACAGTAAAGCTATAAATTACGTCATAAGAGCTTCCTTCAACACCTCCAGTAACTTCACCAGAAAGAGAGTCTATTGTGGCACCATCAAATGGGACTGGATCTGAAAATCTAAAATCTCCACCTATATCCCCACCATAACTTGGTACAGCAACCTCCCAAGGGCAAATATCATCATAGCTTATGCTCGCATCTCCCGCGGGAGCAGAAACCGCAAAATAATTCCCAAACTCAGATGTATTTCCGGACGAAAGCTGTGTAACTGTTGCGGTTAGATTCATTCCAGATCCAAGATCAAATCCGTGGTCATAACTAAAATTCTGCGGATTTGAAGTAACAGTAATGGTAGTAGCATCCACAAAGACTTCGCCTTCACCATTTGTAGCATCTGGACTAGTAACGGTGAAGAATTCAACACGGTAAGCTGTTCCAGTAGGAACGCTTAACTCAAATGTTGTTATTGTTGATGACTCATCACAAGCCGTAGACCCTGTAATTTCAGGGAAGTCAATTCCTTGATTTGCATTTGCACTATTATAATTCCCGTCATTTGCTAAAACTGTACCATCAGCATTTATATCGATTCCCTGGTTGACATTAGAATGAATAGAATTACCTAAAATGGTATTCCCTTGAGCAATTGTTGTTTCAAAAGCAAGTTCAATACCCGCTCCATTATGTGCAATGATATTGGCGGTACTTCTTGTATAACCCCCAATTAAATTGTCATCAGATCCATGAAAAGAAATTCCTGCATTTGTATTTCCGACTGCCGTGCTTTCATCATAAGCTATTCCAATTTTGTTGTTTTGAACAGTGGAGTAATCACCAAAGCGGGTGTGATATACCCCATATTCATTATCGATAATGATATTTCCACCATTCGGCAGTGGGATTCCTATGACATTATACCTACCTTCACTAAAAATTCCATAAGGGGTTTGAGAAACAGCTCCAATACCACCCATTCCGTCAGGTGATCCTCCAATAATATTTCCAATAATTTTATTGTAGTCTCTAGGCGTATCAATGAAAATATTGGCCTCTTCGCCTCCAACTAGTCCATTGCCAGAAATAACATTACGCATCCAATGTTCCCAGCCACCAATTAAATTGAAATAACTACCAATGAATATGCCATCATCTTCATTACCATTCTCGGTGCCAGCGGAATCAATTCCAATTTCACAACCAAATACGGAAATATTGTTTTCTAAGATTTCAATTCCATCTTGATTAAACCCCTGTATACTAACCCCTATTAGAGTTGAGCTTTCAGAATCACCTTCAAATTTGATCCCATGATTATTCCCGCCATCATCCACAAAGTTAATGGGTAATACAGCTCCGGTCAATCCAGGAATTCCAATTAGATGTGGACCAGGAATGGCGCTTTCGGGTTGTGAAAACCCATCAATAAAATACCTCTCATCTACATCCCCATCATTTTCAAATATTATATCGGATGGACCACTTATATCAAACTCTACATAATGAATCGCATCTTTTTGTTGTGCACTTTCAAGCGTCCATAAAAACGAATTATCCAACCCCATATCTCCCGAATCATTTGTAACCCTAAGGTGTGTGTATTCACAGGCGCCTGCATCTGGATATGCATTATCGGTATGCGGTCCTTTTAATCCTCTTGGGGCATTTCTACAATCAAATTCTGGAACGGAAGTTCCTGGAGAGGCAGGATTAATTAAATCGCTTGAACTACTGGTAATTGTGTAATATTTTAAACCATATCCATCAGTTAGCATGCTTGCTCTCAGTCCCAAAACTACCCCCGTTGATTCTAAGTCACCCGGCAGTGCGCCTAGTAAATTATCTGGTTCAGCGGGGTAATTTTTTTTGATTATATTTCTACCAGAAGTTCCAATTATTCCAAGTAAACGAATTTGTCTCCCTGTGCCATTGTCTCCTATGGCATTGTTTTGAAAGGTAACTTCTGTTCCCCCAAGAGCACGAATAACTTCTGGGTCACTAGCCGCCTCATTATAAACAAAAGTATTGAACAACAAAGTTACATTGGTGCTACCATATATGTTCATTGCGCCTGCGCTATTTGTGGCGGAATTGCCGGCAAAAGTACAATTCAAAAGTGTTAGGTTGCTGGCTGAGGTCGTGTTCATTGCACCTCCATTATCTGCTGTATTATCTACAAATGAGCATTGACTAAAAGTACAAGTGGAATTTATTACCTCCACCGAACCTCCGTCACCGCCGGCAGTATATACACTATTTTCAAATAGACAACGGTTGAATAGAATGTCGTTTGTGCAATCCTCAATTGTCACATGTCTTGTATTGCCATTTCCACCAACGAAGCCCAAACTCCTAAAGGTAATCCCTTCTGAATTACTAATTTGAAAGAAACTTCCAGACCAAGATCCGCCTGCCGTAATTGTGTTGTGTTTGGCATAAGGCCCAATGACGGTTAATGCAGTGAAAGAGTCGAATTCAATTGGACTATCGAGGGTAATTGTGCCTTTAACGTTTATTAAAATTGTATCACCAGCAGAGGGTGATGCATCAGCTACTGCGTCTCTTAATGAACCAACCCCAGAGTCCGACGTATTTTCAACCAAAATTATTGTTGCGTGAGAATTTATCACGCAAAGGAAAGTGGCTAATATACTGAACGTCTTGAGCAGCTGCATTAAAAAGTTAATATTTTTTTTGTTTGTGGTCTAACCCCCTAATTATCGAACAATTTTATTTTGTTCATCAATAGTACGAATTTTTCGTCATAAATTTGTCATTAGCAAGATGCAACAGACGGTTCACTTTGTACTGAAAGTTGATTTAGAGTTCCGGCGCCGTTCTCTTTAAATGGATTTTCCGCCCTATGTGAGGGCGAATAATCCAAGCAAGATGCTTCCATCAAATCCACGTTACCTGAAATTTGATGATATGGTATCAATAGTTTGAATTGAATTTTCTTTTTTGGTTTTACGATCCTTTTAATGTTTCCTAATTCCCACTGCTGCCAAAATGTTTTAGGCGACAGACCAGCAAGTGATCCGTGTAAACGCACTTCATTATATTTCATGTAAAACAGAGCAAGATGAACGTCTAATTGTTCTAGGTTGTGAAAATACTTAGGTTCTAGTGAACGTCCTA
>Ga0213861_10002584_pt1 | contig 15425 bp, 17 predicted proteins | sample PICome_4_FD_160110 | JGI IMG/M metagenome (GOLD analysis project Ga0213861, IMG submission 160110) | Coastal seawater microbial communities near Pivers Island, North Carolina, United States - PICO131 | ecosystem: Environmental > Aquatic > Marine > Coastal | place: USA: North Carolina... | reverse complement strand
TTTAATATATTGGAAACAATATGAGTAAGAAAAAAGAATTTGTAATTGAATATGATTTTCAATCATCTCCACAACTGTTATTTCAATATCTATCTACCCCTTCAGGTTTATCTGAATGGTTTTCTGATGATGTAAATTATCGAGGTGAAAAATATACTTTTTTCTGGGATGACTCAGAAGAATATGCAAGAGTATTATCTAAAAAGGTAAATGAAAAAATCAGATTTCAATGGATTAATGGTGAACCGGATGAAGAAGAATGTTTTTTTGAATTTAGAATTCAAATGGATGAAATTACCAAGGATGTATCTCTTATAGTTACTGATTTTTCTGATGAAGATGAATTAGAGGAAGCAAAGTTATTATGGAATAGTCTTATTTCAGATCTTAAGCAAGTTCTAGGTTCATCTTAGTTTAACGTTATATCATCTGGTGAATTTGACCATATCCTGTATTTTTTCCCTAAAGTTTTAATTATTTTATTCCAACTATTATTTTCTTTGTAGTTAAAAATATTTTCAATTTGATCACTCAAAACTATCCAACAATCATTTTCTATCTCATTATCTAATTGATCAATATTCCAACCAGAATAACCTTGAAAAAGAATTACATCTTGTTGGTCGATTAATCCATCTTCAATTTGATCAAATAGATATTCGAGATTATTACCCCAGTATAAGTTTTTATCAATTTTAATGCTATCTAATTGGTCACTTTCGCTTTTTAATAAATAGAAATGATTATTTGAAACTGGCCCACCATAATAAAGATCTATCTTAACTTTTCTTGTAGATTTTATATCCTTGGTTATAAAAAGATCAGATCGTCTATTAAGAATTAAACCAGTTAATCCATCTTCAGTCTTATCAACAATTAATATTATTGATTTATAGAAAACCATATCACTTAATAGATTTGGAGAAGATATTAGAATTTTTCCTTTCATATTAAAAAAAAAGAGCTTCTTATTAGAAGCTCTTTTAAGACATTTTTTAAATGAATTTAAAACTTAGTTTACTGTACTTGAAAGTTCAGCTCCAGCTTTAAATTTTACAACTTTTTTAGCAGGTATTTTGATAGTTGCACCAGTTTGAGGATTTCTTCCATCTCTTGCAGCTCTCTGAGAAACTGACCAAGATCCGAATCCAACTAGTGATACTCTACCACCTCCTTTTAAAGTTGAACTAACACTCCCTAGAAATGATTCTAGAGCCATTTTCGCTGATGCTTTTGAGATACCAGCGTTAGCTGCCATTGCATCAATTAATTCTGATTTGTTCATATCACTTAATTTTAATGTTTAAACAAAAATATAGGATATTATGTAAGTCCAACGATTTAGAGGCTTAAAAGTCCATTATTGTTAATAAATAAGGTTCTTTTGTTGATAATCCAGCTGTTTTACCTAGTAAACATGGGAATTTTCTTCAAATTTTAACCCGTTTATCAATTCTTTAGCGCTCATTTCTCGTTTATTTTCCATTTGTACTATAAGACAATTTGTGATTCCATATGAGTTATATATGTGTAATTCTCCATTTTCAACAACTATTTTTCCTGTCATATTATCTTTTAATGATTCATTCTTTTTTTCTTCAGCCTTTAAAATTTTCATTCTAATTTCATCTTGACCATTTTTAATCATAGTCCAAGCTCCAGGTTTTGGTGAAAGCCCCCTTACTTGACCAATTATTTTATTTATGGGATTTCTCCAGTCAATTCTTGTATTTTTAGAATTTAATTTAGGTGCTAACTTTATTTCGGTATCTATATTTTGCTTAATGGGTTTTAAACTATCATTGAAAACCCCTTTTATTGTTTTAACAAGAAGTTCAGCACCAATTTTAGATAGTTTATAGTATAATGATCCAAAATCATCTTCATTACTTATAATTACCTCATCCTGTAAGAGAATATCTCCTTGATCTATTTTTTCATCAATAAAGAATGTGGTAACTCCTGTTTTAGTTTCATTGTTTATTAAGCACCAGTTTATTGGCGCAGCTCCTCTATAATTTGGTAACAGAGAAGCGTGAAGATTAATTGTCCCACATTTTGGTATTAAGAATATTTCTTTAGGTATTTTTCTAAAAGCAACAACAATAATTAAGTCTGGTTCTAATTTTTTAAGTTCATTAATGAATCCTTCATCGTTTAAATTAGAAGGTTGAAGAATGTTGAAATTATGCTTTTGTGCATATTTTTTTACATCACTTTTATTAAGTTTTTGACCTCTACCAGATTTTTTGTCTGGTGAAGTTACTACGCTTTGAATATTAAAATTAGAATATAAAGCATCCAATGATGTCACAGCAAAATCGGGAGTCCCAAAAAATATTATTTTATTTTTTTTTTTCATGAATTTTCTAAAATAAATTTAACTCTTTCTTCAATACTGATAATAGGAACCTCAATAATTTTAATCCCTGATTCATGGTATATTTCATTTATAAAAGGACTAATCTTTTTTGCATCATTAAACTCTTCTATTCTCTCTCTATCTTTTTTATAAATTTCTTTCCATGGTTGAAAGATAAATATTAGGTCATATTTATAATCAGCTGGTAAGTTGTCCCAATAACTTGTGGACTTATCAATAGATCTTAGGTAAGCTGTAATTTCATGAACTCCTCTATCGTAGAAAACAATATTGTCTTTACAGTTTAAGATATCTGCTTGGTAATAGTCATTATGTCTTCTTTTATAAATTTCCTCACTTATTTTATCAGGATCTGATTTAAAATCTAATCCCATTTGTTTATAGTCAGAGAATATCTCTCTAGCAGCCTCTTGAAAACAATGATATTCTAATTTTATAAGTTCATTTAGTACACTGGTTTTTCCTGTACTAGGTCCGCCAGCTAAAACAATTTTTTTATTTATTTTTTGTTGTATCATTTCTCCAAAAAAGGATTGGTTATATTTGTATATAGTTTTTACAAAAATAATTCCCTTGTCAAATAAAAATACTAAATCTGAAGATTTTTATTTAAGATTTGAAGAACAGTTGTTAGAATCTCAAGATTGGCCTGGTTTGTACATGTATAAATTCATTGTCAAAGATGGTAGTAATGAGATAGATCAATTGAAGAAAATTTTAGATAATTATGATGGAAAATCGTCTTTTAAGTCATCTTCAACTAATAAATTTATAAGTGTAACCTTTGAACACTTTGCGTCATCTCCAGCAGATGTCATTAAAGTATACAAAGAGGTTAGTGTTATAGATGATATAATTAGTCTCTAAATGGTAATTAATTTATTAAATTGCGCAATATGAATGCATTAGAATATAATACAGAAAGAACTAAGTTAATAATTCCAGAATATGGAAGGCATGTCCATCAAATGGTTGATCAGGCTGTAGCTTTAAAAGATAAAGAAGCAAGAAATAATATGGCTAAAGCTATAATTGGTGTAATGGGAAATCTAAATCCTCATTTGAGAGATGTTCCAGATTTTCAACATAAGCTTTGGGCTCAACTTTTCATAATGTCAAATTTTGAACTTGATGCAGATAGTCCTTTTGAAAAACCTTCAAAAGAAATTTATGTCAATAGAAAACCTAACAAACTTGAATATCCTCAAAGTTTTCCAAAATACAGGTTTTACGGAAATAATATTAAAAAAATGATTGATGTGGCAATGGAGTGGGATGAAGGTGAGTTAAAAGATAAACTTATAGTTAATATAGCCAATCACATGAAGAAATGCTTCTTAAATTGGAATAAAGATTCTGTTGATGATAAAGTAATTTTTAATCACTTATCAGATTTATCTAATGGAACATTAAAAGTTCCTGAGTCAAAACTTCCATTGACAGATTCTAGTGAATTTCTAAAAAACATGGTTAAGACGAATAATAACTACAAATCAAATAACAATTATAAGTCAAATAATAAAAATAGAAAAAAGCCTAAAAGAAGATATTAATGTCTAGTCTAAGAGTAAATGGAGGTGTTAAACTGTCTGGTGAAATCAGACCTCAAGGTGCTAAAAATGAAGCTCTTCAGGTAATTTGTGCTACTTTATTATCAGAAAGCGATGTTATAATTTCTAACATCCCAGACATAATTGATGTAAATAAACTTATAGAAATCCTTAAAAACCTTGGAGTTAAAGTAGAAGAACTAGATAAGGGTAAATTCTGTTTTAATGCAAAAGATATAAATCTTGAATATCTTAATAATGGAAATTTTTTAAAGGATGCTAAATCACTTCGGGGTTCAATAATGTTAGTTGGCCCTCTTCTTTCTAGGTTTGGATCGGCATCTATACCTAGACCTGGTGGAGATAAAATAGGAAGAAGAAGATTAGATACCCATTTTATTAATCTTGAAAAACTTGGTGCAAAACTTGAATATAACTCAAACAATAGAACATACTCTGTCATTTCTAAAGACTCTTTAAAAGGAGCTAATATATTGCTTGATGAAGCTTCTGTAACTGGTACTGCTAATATAATTATGGCAGCTGTTTTAGCAGATGGACTTACATCCATTTACAACGCTGCATGCGAGCCATACATACAACAATTATGTTTACTGTTGAATAATATGGGCGCTAATATATCTGGAATAGGCTCAAATCTCTTGAATATTGAAGGTGTTGAAAAACTAAATGGAGCTAATCATCAAATATTACCTGATATGATAGAGATTGGTAGTTGGATTGGTTTAGCAGCAATGACACAAAGTGAACTAAGAATCAAAGATGTTTCCTGGGAAAATTTAGGTCAAATACCTGATGTTTTTAGAAAGTTGGGAATCACTTTAAACAAAGAAGATGATGATATTATTATTCCAGCTCATACAAATGGATATTCTATAACTAACTACATAGATGGATCAATTTTAACTGTTTCTGATGCTCCTTGGCCTGGGTTTAGTCCAGATTTAATTTCTATTGTACTAGTTGTTGCAACTCAAGCTAATGGAAGTACTCTAATACATCAAAAAATGTTTGAGAGTAGATTGTTTTTTGTAGACAAGTTAATTGATATGGGCGCTAAAATAATCTTATGTGATCCACACAGAGCCTCTGTTATTGGCCATAATTTTAAGTCTTCATTGAAACCAACAAACATGACTTCTCCTGATATTAGAGCTGGTATAGCTCTTCTTATTGCTGCTCTATCAGCTTCTGGTGAAAGTATAATTCAGAATGTTGAACAAATAGATCGTGGATATGAGAATATAGTAGATAGATTAAAGTCAATAGGAGCAGATGTTGAAAGAATTTAAATTATCTTTTTGAGATTTTATTATTCGAAATATTTCTTTGCATCTTACATTTAAACCTATCGACACTATTTTCTCTTAATTTAGAGTGCTTAGTTTTTCTTCCACTAACTCTTTCCCTCCAGAGTTTAAAACTACTCTTTCTTAAGTTGTTTCTCATTATGCTTATTAGTTCCTTCTCATTAATATTAAATTGATCAAATATTGCTTCAAAAGGAGTTCTGTCTTCCCAAGCCATCTCAATTATTCTATCAATTTCTATTAGACTTTTATTTTTCATTTGTGATACTTTTTATAAATTTCTCTCCATTAATTAAGTGATTTTCTTTTTTTATTGGATCCATTTTGTCAAATGTGTTTATAAGCATTCTTAATCTAGGATTTTTTATAAAAAATTCTCTTTGTTTATCCATAAACCTCCAGAAAAGCCCATCCCATAATTTATCCCATTCATTTTTTTTATAATCACTCATCTTATATATATAATTACTACTACTTATGTATGGCTTAGTGGACATAAGACCACCGTCAGCAAATTGACTCATGCCATAAATATTTGGAACCATAACCCAATCATAAGAATCAATAAATAACTCCATAAACCATCTGTATACTTCATCTGGATCGAACTCACACAGTAACATAAAATTACCTAAAACCATTAATCGTTCAATATGATGTAAATAACCAGTTTTTAAAACTTTTTTTATTGAAATATCAATGGGTTCAATTCCAGTATTTCCAGAATAAAATGAAGCTGGAATTTTTCTCTTAAAACCCCAGTAGTTATTTGTTCTTTCGTAAGTTCCTTTAACACAGTAAATACCTCTAATGAATTCTCTCCATCCCATAATTTGTCTTATAAATCCTTCAGTAGAATTAATTGGAATTTCATTTTTTTTAGCATATTCTAGGGATTCCGTAATTACTTTTTTTGGACTAATAAATCCAACATTCATTAAAGGACTTAATATGCTATGATTAAGTGTTAAATTATCTTTAACAATTGCATCTTCATAATCTCCAAACTTATTGAATCTTTCTTTTAGAAAGTTTTTAAACCAATCTTCTGATTCTTTAATAGTTGTTGGATAGTTAAATAGACCTAATGAACCATAGTTTTCATTGAAATATTTAATTACATATTTTTCTGAGTCAATTACATATTTGTTTCTTTCTGGATTTATAATTTTTGGAGGAATTTCATCTTTTGGAAATTTTTTTCTATTTAAAATATCATAAGTCCATTCTCCACCTGTAGGTTTTCCGTCATCATCTATTAAAACATTTCTTTTCTTTCTTTCCAATTTGTAGAATGATGTTTGAAAAAATTTCTTTTTTGATTCTTTAAAGAAATCTTTTAATTCATCACTTGTATTAATAAATAACTTTGATTCATGAATTACAAGTTTAATTTTTAATTCAGCACAAGTATTTTTTAATCTTTTACATAATAAATAATCAACAGGATCATATATTTCAATTATCTCATATCCAAGTTTTTGAATCTTTTTAATTAATAATTTTATATTGGATTCTTTTCTAAATGAGTTTATATACTCTGTATTACAGCCAAAATCATTCAAATAATCATGATAGAATTTCATAGTAGCCCTATGAAAGCAAATTTTCTGCTTATGAAATTTATATTGATTGAAAAAAAGATGCTCCTCAACCAAAAAAACTTTAAAGTTCTTTTTATGAAAAAGACTTTCCTTAAATAACTGGTTTGGAAATACTATACTACAGATCTTATCCATTTAACCAAGTTTGTTCAAATTTCTTATTGGGATCATATCTTTCCGACTGTAATTTTGGATTGAACTTTCTAAATGGCATAGAATCATTTCCTATACCTGCATTATAAAGCCAGTTTCCATAGTTGCTATGAACATCATAATCAATAAGTAATGCTTCAAAATATTCAGCACCAATTCTCCAATCTATCTTTAATTCTTTTGTTAAATAATTGGCAACATTTTGTCTTCCTCTATTTGACATAAAGCCTGTTTGAGATAACTCTTTCATATTTGCATTGATAAATGGATCTTTCGTTTCGCCATTAATCCATTTATTTATAATATTATTATCAGTTGACCATTTCTTGTCGTTACCATAAATACCATTGACGCTGAAAAATTTATTTTTATGTTGCATAGACACATATTTAAAGAAGTCTCTCCAAATTAGTTCAAAAAACAACCAATAGGTTGAATCATTTTTTTCAACTGTTTTTTCGTATAACTTTATTTGAGAATAAACATATTTTGCTGAAATACACCCATTAGACAGCCAAGAAGAAATTTTAGAACTATAATTTTCTCCTAACAATCCATTTCGAGTTAGTTTATATTTTGATATGTTTTTAGATTGAAAGAAATATTCTTCTACCCTATTGATTCCAGAGTTTTCTCCTCCACTAAATTTAAAAGCAGATTTTTCATGAACTTCAAAATTTTCAAATCCTAAATCAGAAAGTGAAGGAACATCAAAAACTTCATCAATTTGATTATCTATATTTAGTTGTTTAGGGGATGGAAGTATATCTTTAATTGTTAGAAGTTTTTCACATTTTTTTCTAAAATTTGAAAATCCTCGAGGTATGTTATCATAGATTTCACTTACTTCATTTGGTGAATACATAAACTGATCAAAATCTCTTATGAGATTAATATTATTTGGTATATTTTTTTCCTGAATAATTTCATCTCTTGTCCATTCTTTTTGTGTGTAAATATTGTCAATTTGATATTTATTTATAACGTTTTTAATAGATGATCCTAGATCCTTGTTTGTTATAATTAGTGTTATATTAAGTTTCTCTAAATTCTTTTTTAAATCAGATATTGACTCTAAAAGAAATTTTGCTCTAAATTTTTCTGTTTTTTTAAATCCGAAGCTAGTTTCTTTAAAATCATTTGGATCTATATTGATAAAACCAATTGTTTTATCTGATTTTTCGATTGATTTTGAAAGAGAAACATTGTCTAAAACTCTAAGATTGTTTCTGAACCAAACTAAACTAGTGACTTTTTTCTTTGACATGATTTACTACAGTATTTGACATTATCCCAGTTTTTCTCCCATTTTTTTCTCCACTTAAAGTCAAATCCACATATTGGGCATTTTTTTGAAGGGAGATTTACTTTTTTAACACCTTTCATTAATTTGTTTTAACTGAACTCATACCTCCGTCGATAGGTATAATTTGACCAGTCATCCACTTGCTGTTATCTTCAAGTAAAAATTTAACAACTTCAGAAATATCTTTAGCTGATCCAATCTGTTTTAAAGGATGTCTATTTTTTGCATTATCTAATTTCGTTTCAGAATTAAGGAATTTTTCAGACAGGGGAGTTTCCAAAATAGATGGAGCTATAGAGTTTACTCTTATTTTTGGCGCAAATTCTGCTGCTAATGATCTTGTAAGTCCTTCAATAGCACCTTTTGAAGATGATACTGAGCTATGAAATGGCATTCCTAATTTTACAGCAACAGTACTAAACATAACAATACTTGGATTTTTAGCTGCTTGAATTTTAGGTAGTACTTTTTGTAAAATTTCTACACATCCCATTACATTAATTTTAAAGTCTTCAAGAAATACAGATGACTTTAAACCTTTGAAAGGTCTTAAGTTAATTGTTCCAGGCAAATAGACAAATCCGTCAATGTGATCTGGTAACCAATCAGTTTCAAATTCATTATTAAGGTTAAGATCATTTGTTTTAATATTGGTGTCATTAAATTTTTCTTTATCTCTTGTAGCAATGAAGAGATTATTATCTTCTTTAAGTTTTTGTGATAGTTCATAACCTATTCCGGTTGAACCACCAATCAGTAAAATATTTTTCATTTATTTAAAATTTCCAAAAGTTTTTATTAATTCAAGTTCTCTATGTTTAAAAATACTATTCAACTTGGAATTAATAAAAAGGAAATTTAATAGAACTCCTATGAGACCAAAAGGAGGTTTGTAGTGAATTACATCTTCCATAATAACACCGCCTTCAATTTCTTTGATAAAATGCTTATGATGCCAAAATGTGTATGGACCAAAACGTTGCTCGTCTACGAAATACTCTTTACCTCTAACATGGGTTATTTCTGTAACCCAATTAATTTTAATGCCTAAAATAGGTTTTACTGTATATCGAATGATTTGGCCTGGGTAAGCTTTCTTTCTATCCCAATCAGTAATATTGAAATCCATAGACTTGGGTGTTATTAATTCCAAATTGTTAGGCGATGATAGAAAATCCCATGCTTCATTCAAACTTATGGGAAGCTTTTGTGAATATTTTAACTTAAAGATTTTCATTGATAATTTTTAAAATTTGACCAGTAACTTGAGGAACAGGAAGGCCCAGTACACTTGTATAGCTACCTTTAATTCTTTCAACTCCAATCATCCCAATCCAATCCTGAATTCCATAGCTTCCAGCTTTATCTATTGGATTAACTGTATCAACATAATAATTTATTTCCTTTTCATTGAGGTCTTTATATGTTACCTCTGTAACTTCCGTTAATATTTCAAAATTCTTTGAAGTTAAAAAACCAACAGAAGTAATTACTTCATGAGATAACCCAGCAAACTGTTTAAGCATTTTTTTTGCATCATTTTTATCATTTGGCTTACCCCAGCATTTATCTTCAAACCAAACAAGTGTATCAGCAGTTATAATAATTTGATTTTCTTTTACTATTTCTCTGAAAGGTTTTGTTTTTTTTGAAACAATAAATTCAGCGATTTCTTTGCCTCTTAATGACTCTGGAAAATTTTCATTTACAGGATTAGAATTAACAGTAAATTTAATACCTGTCATTTCTAGAAGCTCTTTTCTTCTAGAAGATCCTGAACCTAAAATTATTTGATAATTAGAGTTGTTAATTATATCCATTTATCATGAATTCGCATTACTTGTTCTATTACATCTCTAACACATCCGTAACCTCCGTCTTTGGGAGAAACATAATCGCAAACTGATTTGACATCAACTGAAGCATCATTAGGACATGTTGAAATTCCGACAACCTTTAAAACTTTAATATCTGGATTGTCATCCCCCATATATAGAACATTCTCAGGCTTAATATTTTTATCATTTGTAAATTTTTCAAAGATCCCAATCTTGTCAAATGCTCTAAGAAAAACATCTTCAACACCTAAGGAATTTAATCTTTTTCGAACATTTTCTTGCATCCCTCCAGATATAATAGCAATTTTATACCCCTTGGATATTGCGTATTTAACTGCGTAACCATCTTTTGCATTAAATTGTCTATCAATTTTACCATCATGTCTGTAAATGATTTTCCCATTAGTCATGACTCCATCAACATCGAAAATAAAAGTAGTAATGTCTTTTAATCTTGTTTTATAGCTATCCATAATAATTTAAAGATGCAAATTTAATTAAACTTTAACATGTAATTGTTTAGAATTAGGCTAAATATTAAAATTTCATATTTATCTTTGATGCCTTACTAATGGGACCGAAAATTTTACAACTTTTATTTTCAACCAAGCTCATGCTTGTTCTACTAATATTATTCCCTTTGGCTATGGGTATTGGAACATTTCTTGAGACCTGGTATTCAACTGATGCTGCTAGAATTTGGGTTTATAATGCTTGGTGGTTTGAAGTTATCATGCTTCTTCTAATGGTGAATTTTATGGGAAATATTAAAAGGTATAATTTACTAAATAGAGAAAAATTATCTGTTCTTATTCTTCACTTATCTTTTATTTTTATTCTTTTAGGAGCATTAGTGACAAGATATATTGGTGACGAAGGTGTTATGCCAATTAGAGAAAACACTTCATCAAATACTTATTTATCTGAAAAAACATATTTAAATGTTTTTATTGATGGTGAAATTGAAGGAGAGCCACTTAGAAAAACTTTAAAGCCTCAGAATCTTCTTTTATCCGAGCATACAGATAATAGATTTAAAATTAAAAATGATTTTGATTCTAAAGCTTTTACCATATCATATGATTCCTTTAGAGAAAACATTACTGAAGGTCTAGTTCTAGATCCTAATGGAGAAAGATATATCAAGCTGGTTGAAGCTGCTGATGGTAACAGGAGGGAACATTACATAAAAGAAGGGGAAGTATCTAGCATACAAAATATTTTATTTTCATTTAATTACTACCAAAAGGGAGCAATTAACATATCCTCAAAGTCAGGAGAGTATTTTATTGAATCACCATTTGATGCACAATATACAATTATGGCAACTCAGCAAAGTGCACCTTTAGAAAAAAATAAAACAGAATTACTTGAGTTGAGATCCTTGTATCAAATACCCGGATTTCAATTTGTTTTTCCAGAACCAGCCTTAAGAGGTGTTTTCGATATATTAGATGCAGAGGATGATGATGGAATAAGTCAAGATGTATTATACGTTAATTTAAATTATAACGGAACAAATGAAAGGATACCATTGCTTGGAGGTAGAGGGTTTGTTAATAATCCAAAAAAAATCACAATAGATGACCTTGATTTTTATCTTTCTTATGGTTCAAGTAAGGTAGAGCTCCCCTTTTCTATTAAATTAAATGACTTTATAGCTGATAAATACCCGGGAACTGAAAGTAGTTATTCTTCTTTTAAGAGTAAGGTTACTGTTGAAGATGATGAAACATTTGAATACGATATCTTCATGAATAATATTCTTAATCACAAAGGATACAGGTTTTTTCAAGCATCTTTTGATCCTGATGAAAAAGGAACTGTATTATCAGTTAATGATGATTTCTGGGGAACATTTATAACTTATGCAGGTTATTTTTTACTATATCTAAGTATGATGGGTATTTTTTTTCAAGGAAATACAAGATTTAAATTCTTAGCTAAACAACTAAATAAAAAAACCTCTGTTTTAATTTTTCTTTTTCTTTCATCTAGTTTACTTGCTCAGTCGTCAGATACATCATCTAAATCTAAATACATTGATTCAATAATTGAATCCAATAGCTTTACAGAAGAACATTCTAGTAAATTTGGGGAATTAGTTATTCAAGATAGTGGTGGTAGAATGAAACCTGCAAACACCTTTGCATCTGAATTATTAAGAAAGGTGAGTAGGTCTAATACTTATAATGGTCTTAACTCAGATCAAGTTTTATTATCTATAATGGATAATCCAGGAGTTTGGTTTAATGCGCCAATTGTATATATAAAATCAGGCCAAAAAGGTGACACAATAAGAAATATTTTAGGATTAGATAGTAAGTTAAAAAGAGCTCCTTTAGTATCATTTTTTGACTCATTAGGAAACTATAAATTAGCTACAAATCTTGAAAAAGCTTATTTGGCAACTATCCCTACTCAAATTGAGAAGGATGTTATAGAGCTAGATAGAAGAGTTAATCTATTGTATTCTGCATTAGAAGGAAAGATTATGAGAATTTTCCCTATTCCTAATGATGATAATAATAAATGGGTTTCTTTACCTGAGGTAAAAGATGTTAATTTTAATGGAGCGGATTCCTTATACGTTAATAATGTATTGCAACTATATTTTCAGACCCTAAGAGGATCAAAAATTAGTGGAGATTATAGTCAATCTGAAGAATTGCTTGAAAGCATTAAAGGATTTCAAAATAAATATGGTAAAGCTGTCATGCCTACTGATTCTAAGATTTCATCTGAAATAATTTACAATAGAGTTGATATTTTTAATAAACTTTATAGATGGTATTTAATGTTTGGTCTATCTCTTTTATTAATTCTCATTCTTCAAATATTTAATGATAATAGATTCTATAACATCCTAATTAAATTTATTAAATATATAATATATGTACTTTTTGCGCTAAATACTTTTGGTCTTGCAGCAAGATGGTACATTGCTGGTCATGCTCCATGGAGTGACGCTTATGAATCTATACTTTTTGTTGCATGGGCAACTGTAGCTTTTGGAATAATATTTGGTAGGAAATCTTATTTTACACTAGCCTCAGCCACATTTGTATCTTCAATTATGCTGTATGTGGCATCATTAAATTGGTTAGATCCCTCTATTGCTAATCTTCAGCCGGTTCTTGATAGTTATTGGTTAATGATACATGTTGCTGTTATTGTTGGAAGTTATGGTCCCTTTGCAATTGGAATGATATTAGGGGTTGTAGTGTTATTATTGACAATAATGGCTAATAAAAAGAATAAAAAAGCATTCTCTAGAAAACTTGAGGAACTAACTATTGTAAATGAACTATCTCTTACAATAGGTCTAGTGATGTTAACGATTGGTAATTTTCTAGGAGGTATGTGGGCTAATGAAAGTTGGGGTAGATATTGGGGTTGGGATCCAAAAGAAACCTGGGCATTAATTTCTATAATTATATATACAGCTGTACTTCACTTAAGAATTGTTCCGAAGCTAAGTAATAAATGGTTATTTAACTTAATGAGCATAATTTCATTTGCTGCTATTATGATGACATATTTTGGAGTTAACTTTTATCTAGTAGGTCTCCACTCATATGCTTCAGGGGATAAGGTTGTTTCACCTGACTTTGTCTATTATTCAATTATTTTTGTTACTCTTTTAGGCTTAATTTCTTATTTTGCAAATAAGAAAAACAAAGTTCTTTAAATGATTAACATTAACATAGAAAATGAGTATTCAGTGCTTAAAACAGTAATACTTGGGATTGCTAGTGATCTTGGTGACCCTCCAACAGAATCTGATGCATATGACCCTAGATCATTATATCACATAAAAAACAATTCTTATCCAATTGAGGATGATCTCCTGAGAGAGGTCGATATTTTTTATAACAAATTAATTAAGCATAACGTAGAGGTAATAAGACCGAATAATATTATTAATTGTAATCAAATTTTTGCTAGAGACTTGGGTTTCGTTATTTCTAATTTATTTTTTTTGTCAAATATTGTTCCTAATAGGCATGATGAGCTTAAAGGAATTGAAGGAACCTTAAAGAATCTTGATGTTGGTGTTATTAAATTGCCTGAATTTATGCATATAGAGGGGGGAGATGTAATTGTTCATAATGATAAAGTTTTTATTGGAACATACTCTGATGATGATTATTCTAAATTGATTACTGCCAGAACTAATAATTCATCAATTGATTATCTAAAGAAAATGATTACTTCTAAAGAAATCATTCCTGTTGATTTGAAAAAGTCAAATACTGATATTTATAAAAACACTCTTCATTTAGATTGTTGTTTTCAAACTATAGCAGATAACAAAGCAATTATTTGTCCAGATGGATTTAAAAATCAAAAGGATGTTGAATATTTAATTAATTATTTTGGTGAGAGTAATGTTTTTATTGCTAATTCAGATGAAACATTTGAATTAACATCAAATGTTTTAGTTATTTCCCCTGATGTAATTGTTTCTAACATAAAGTTTAATAGATTGAATTCTTGGCTGGAAAACAAAGGAGTGTTAGTTGAAAAGGTTGATTATTCTAATGTTTCTAAAATGTCTGGGTTGTTTAGATGTTCAACATTACCATTAAATAGACAGTGATGGAGCATTTTACTTCAAGAATTTTAATGATTTCTCCAAGCAAGTTCAGGAATAACGAGCTGACTATTGTCGATAATTCCTTTCAATCTAGGCAGGTTAATAATACATCAATTTCTGATAATGCTATCTCTGAATTTGAAAGACTTAAAGAGACTATTCTAAAAAAGGATATTTCAGTTCATGCTCTTGATGATGATAGTGAATTTGACACACCAGATGCTGTGTTTCCAAACAATTGGATTTCTTTTCATAAATCTCACAAAGCAGTTTTGTATCCAATGTACGCATCAAATAGAAGACTAGAGAGAAAGTCTTCAACATTAGAAAAGCTTTTTAATCAAGGTTTAAATATTGAAATTATCAAAGATTATTCTCATTTTGAAAATGACAACAAGTTCCTAGAAGGAACTGGAAGTGTTGTTTTAGATAGAAAAAATAAATTTGCTTATTGTTCTATCTCTTCAAGATCCGATAATGAATTGTTAAAGTTGTTTTGCTCAGAAATGAATTATACACCTATTGTATTTAATTCAATATATCAATCAAAGCCTATCTATCATACTAATGTGATGATGTCTATTTGTAATAATTTTTCGATTATATGTCTAGATTCTATTAAAGATGAAAACCAAAGAAGATCTGTTAAAGCTAATTTGA
>Ga0213861_10002579_pt1 | contig 15430 bp, 16 predicted proteins | sample PICome_4_FD_160110 | JGI IMG/M metagenome (GOLD analysis project Ga0213861, IMG submission 160110) | Coastal seawater microbial communities near Pivers Island, North Carolina, United States - PICO131 | ecosystem: Environmental > Aquatic > Marine > Coastal | place: USA: North Carolina... | reverse complement strand
TCAATTTCTATTGCTCGATTGGCCAGCAGAGGCGATTCGATCTGTACTGGCCCGCTGTTTGGCCCGTGGGGTGGAGCTAAAATGGTTTGGGGCTCCAGATCCGGTTGGATTCACCAGCCGTTATGACAGCTGGACCTATGCGCCGAGCAGCGCCATGCCAAAAAGCGATCGAATCTTGCACGGTATTATTGATATGCGTTTGCCTTTGACCTTCTCTTTGGATGATTGCGCCACTGTGGCCCGCATTATCGCCCAGGAAGTGGCTGAAGAGGCTTCGGCAGGGTGAGTTCCTGTCTGGCCTCTTTGAGCTTATTTGCGACAGGTAGGGTGCATAGGCTGGACAGGGCAACAAAACTTTGCTTAAATTGAACAACCGTTCAATAAATGGAGTTTCTATGTTTACAGCCAGTATGCGTTTCGATCTTGGAGAGGACATCCACGCGCTTCAGACAGTGGTGCATCGTTTTGCCCAGGACGAAATTAAACCCTTGGCTGGAGCTGTAGATCGCGACAATCAATTTCCTGCTCAATTGTGGAAACAGCTTGGGGATCTTGGAGTTCTTGGGATCACTGTAGATGAAGAATTCGGCGGCGTAGGTTTGGGCTATTTGGCCCATACGGTGGTGATTGAAGAGATTGCCCGAGCATCGGCCAGTGTTAGCCTGTCTTATGGGGCGCATTCGAATCTCTGCGTCAATCAAATAAGTCTCAATGGAACCCCAGAGCAAAAAAACAAATACCTGCCCAAATTGATCTCGGGAGATCATGTTGGGGCGTTGGCGATGAGTGAGGCGGGCTCGGGCTCTGATGTGATCTCGATGAGCCTGAAAGCCGAGAAGCGTAATGGATACTATAGGCTCAATGGCAATAAGTTCTGGATCACCAATGGGCCAGATGGTGATGTCTTGGTCGTTTATGCCAAAACCGATCCTGAGGTGGGATCGCGCGGTTTGACCACTTTTTTGATCGAGCGTGATATGGTGGGTTTTTCGACCAGCAGTCATTTCGACAAGCTTGGCATGCGCGGATCAAATACTGCGGAGTTGATCTTTGAAAATGTGGAAGTTCCCTTCGAAAATGTGCTGCAAAAGGAAGGCGCCGGGGCAAAGGTTCTTATGTCTGGCCTCGACTATGAGCGTGTGGTTCTGGCCGGCATTGGCCTCGGCATCATGGCGGCCTGTTTGGATGAGGTCATGCCCTATATGGCGGAGCGCAAGCAATTTGGCCAACCGATTGGCAACTTTCAACTGATGCAGGGCAAAATTGCCGATATGTATACAGCAATGAACGCCGCGCGGGCCTATGTCTATGAGGTGGCCAAAGCCTGTGATCGCGGTGAGGTGACACGCCAAGACGCGGCGGCCTGCTGTCTTTTTGCCAGTGAAGAGGCAATGAAGCAGGCCCATCAAGCCGTACAAGCGCTGGGCGGGGCAGGATTTTTGAACGATGCACCCGTGGCGCGTTTGTTTCGGGATGCAAAATTGATGGAAATCGGAGCGGGGACCAGCGAAATTCGTCGCATGTTGGTTGGACGTGAATTGATGGGGAAAATGGTATGAAAAATTTTTTATTGAGTGTGGGCTTGGCGGTATTGGCCACGGCGGCTCAGGCGGATACGAAATTGCCGCAATCGCACGTGAATTCAATGGCCTGTTTGGAGAACATGGGGCAAAGCACCAGTTGGGGTCAATGTCTGAGCTTGATTTTTGAACCCTGTGCCAGCTTTGAGGTGGCATCAACGGCGCATGTGGCTTGCCTGCAAAGCGAACGCGAAGGTTGGACCGCGTCTATGCGGCTATTGCAGGGGGATGTGACGAAGGCTATCACAGTAAAATCTGCCGAAGATTTAGCGAGTATTTTGAGTGGCTGGATCAACTATGTCTCGCAGAAATGCCAGGCCGATGGGGATCCTGAGGGCAACCTACCTTTGGCGGCCAAACAGCTTGGCTGTCAGATCACAGAACTTGCCGGTTTGAGCGGTGAATATGCAGCCTGCCTCGAAGGGCGCTCCACCGCAGACTATTGTGTATTGAAATATTAGAGGCAGGCTGCGGTGACACAGACGAACGCCTTAAATGCCAAACAGATGCATCTGGAAGCCTTGGCGCGGGTTGAGCAGGCCGCAGCGGTGGCCGCACGGGGCGGCGGAGACGCGGCGCGGGCCCGTCACGTTGCGCGCGGAAAAATGTTGCCGCGAGACCGGGTTGCCAATCTTTTGGATCCTGGCAGCGCCTTTTTAGAAATCGGTGCAACCGCAGCCCATGGTATGTATGATGGCGCGGCGCCCTGCGCTGGGCTCATCACCGGTATCGGAAAAGTGCATGGGCGCGACGTGATGGTAATTTGCAATGATGCCACGGTCAAAGGCGGTACCTACCATCCGATGACTGTGAAAAAACATCTGCGCGCCCAAGAAATCGCGCAGGAGTGCCATCTGCCTGTGGTCTCCTTGGTCGATAGCGGTGGGGCCAATTTGCCCAACCAAGATGAGGTCTTCCCAGACAGAGACCATTTTGGCCGGATCTTTTACAATCAAGCCCAGATGTCCGCCAAAGGCTTGGCGCAGATCGCCGTGGTGATGGGGTCTTGTACGGCTGGGGGCGCCTATGTGCCGGCCATGGCGGATGTGTCGATTATCGTCAGAGAACAAGGCACGATTTTTCTTGCGGGTCCGCCCTTGGTCAAAGCGGCCACAGGTGAGGTGGTTTCGGCGGAAGACTTGGGCGGTGGAGACGTGCACACGCGCCTGTCTGGCGTGGCTGATTACTTGGCGGAGGATGACACCCATGCTCTGGCGTTGGCGCGGGAGGCGGTGCGCCACCTGCCGGCTGATGCGCCGCAAGCCGCTATTTTTCAGGCGGACGATGTGCCAGTTCCCTGCATGGATGATATTTTTGACGTGATCCCGAGTGATTTGACCACGCCTTATGATATTCGCGATGTGATCTGCCGCTTGACGGATGGCGGCGCATTCGACGAGTTTAAAGCGCGGTTTGGCACCACTTTGGTCACGGGGTTTGCGCTTATTGAGGGCATGCCAGTGGGTATTGTTGCCAATAATGGCGTATTGTTTTCGGAGGCGGCTCAAAAGGGCGCGCATTTTGTTGAACTTTGCTCCCAGCGCAAAACACCGTTGATTTTCTTGCAAAACATCACCGGATTTATGGTGGGGCAGAAATATGAGAACGAGGGAATTGCGCGCCATGGGGCGAAAATGGTCACAGCAGTCGCCTGCACCTCTGTGCCGAAAATTACCATGATTGTGGGTGGCAGCTATGGGGCTGGCAACTACGGTATGGCGGGCCGCGCTTTTCAACCGCGGTTTCTATGGAGCTGGCCCACATCGCGCACGGCCGTAATGGGGGGCGCGCAAGCGGCCGGCGTCTTGGCCACCGTCAAACGCGATGCGATAGAGCGAGCGGGGGGCAGCTGGAGTGATGAGCAAGAAGCGGCCTTCAAACAGCCGACGCTTGAGATGTTTGAGACTCAATCCGATCCGCTCTACGCCAGCGCACGATTGTGGGATGATGGGGTGATTGATCCGAGAGACAGCCGCAAGGTCTTGGCTTTGTCTTTGCGCGCCGCGCTCAATGCCCCGATCAACGAGACAAAATTTGGCGTCTTCAGGATGTAGTGACATGAGTGATGAAACGACCGTTATGACCCAGCCGGACAGTTTTGGCCGCCATTGGGTCTATGTTACCGAGGCGCAAGTGCGCGGCCATACCAAAGGGCGTTTTGGTCTGGTTATTTGGTTGATCTGTCTTTGGTTTGTTGCGGTTGGTGGTCTTGAAATCGTCTTGGGCAGCAGCAGCTCTTTGCCGCGTTTGGTCTTTGGGGTGGTTTTATTTCTGACGGGCGCGGGCTTGGTGCTGCGCAGCCGTCAGGCCTATCTGGCGGCCTTATTTGTGCCGATGATTTTTCTCATCCGCTTTTTTAGCCAAGCCTCAGGATATGGAGGGCTTTTGAGCGGGCCAGCGCAATATTACGACCTGTGTAACGCTTTGGGGGTTGTGGGGGGATGTTTCTACCTATTTGAGGGGGATCGCCCCAATTTCATTTTCCGGCGGCGCTACCGCAGCTATCGGGCTGAGAGCTCGCAGAAATGATAAAAAAGCTGCTCATTGCCAACCGTGGCGAAATCGCTTGCCGCATTGCCCGCTCTGCCCGTGAAATGGGAATTGCCACTCTGGCGATTGCCTCGGCGGCAGACGAAGAGGCGCTGCATGTGCAGTCTTGTGATGAGGTGGTGCATTTGGGTGGTCACAATCCGGCCGAGAGCTATTTGCGCCGCGATGCGATTATTTCTGCGGCTCTAGAGCATGGTGCGGATGCGGTTCACCCGGGCTATGGCTTTTTGTCAGAGGACCCTGAATTTGCCCAAGCGGTGCAAGAGGCAGGCCTGATCTGGGTCGGACCGCCCGCTGAGGCTATTCGGGCCATGGGGCTTAAAGATGCTGCAAAGGCGCTGATGCAAAAGGTCGGCGTTCCAATTGTACCGGGGTATCATGGGGAGGCACAGTCTTTGCAGGTGCTCCAACAGGCAGCCGCAGAGATTGGCTATCCCGTTCTCATCAAGGCTGTGGCGGGTGGTGGTGGCAAAGGCATGCGCCGTGTCGATCGGCCTGAAGAATTTGCCGCCCTTCTGGCCTCCGCACAATCCGAAGCGCAAGGTGCCTTTGGCAATGCGCGGGTGTTGATTGAAAAGTTCATTGCCAACCCGCGCCATATCGAAATTCAAATTTTCGCTGACGGGCAGACTGCTGTGCACCTTTATGAGCGGGATTGCTCTTTACAGCGCCGTCACCAAAAGGTGATCGAAGAGGCGCCAGCGCCGCATATGCCAAATGCGGTTCGCAATGCAATGGGACGGGCGGCCGTGCGGGCGGCTGAGGCGATTGGCTACGCCAGTGCCGGCACGGTTGAGTTCATTGTGGATGGCAGCGCATCCCTGCGCGAAGACAGTTTTTATTTCATGGAGATGAATACGCGTTTGCAGGTGGAGCATCCCGTCACGGAAGAAATTTTTGGGATAGATCTGGTGGCCTGGCAGCTTCAGGTTGCAGCGGGTGGTTTTTTACCACTGAAGCAAGACCAAATCCAAGCGCAGGGCCATTCCATCGAAGCACGGCTTTATGCGGAAGATTCCGATCAGGGATTTCTGCCTTCAATCGGCCAGTTGCACCATCTAAAATTTGGACCTGGGCTGCGTGTGGAGACAGGTGTGGCGCAGGGGGGGCAGGTCACGCCTTATTATGATCCAATGATTGCAAAGCTGATTGCCACTGGTCCAGATCGGGCCAGTGCGCTGCAACGTTTGCTGCGGGGATTGCAATTGACCCAGATCGCAGGTCTCAAGACCAATCGCGATTTTTTGGTTGCGCTATTGCAACACAAAGATTTTGTCGCCGGGAGGTTTGATACAGGGTTGATCGCGCGTGACTTGGAGGCTCTGACCCGTGCGCCGGCGCCGGCCGCAGAAGATTGGGCAAGGGCTGCCTTATGCGCCATGGGGCTGTTGGACATAGGCCGCGATCGACAGAACAATATGGGTTTCACGCTATTTACACCCATGCGCCAAAGCGTGGCTCTGCGCCACAAAGATCAGCTGCAAACGCTTCAGGTGAGCCTACGCCCGGGGGGGCGGGCCGTAGTTGATGTGGCTAGGGAGACAGTGGAGCTGTGGCTGAGTGACTTATCGCAGCGCGCCGCGGTCTTGGCCGCTGGCAAAGCCTATCTTTTTGGCGCGCAAACTTTTGTGTTTGATGTGATTGATCCCTTGGAGCGCGCCGCGACTGTTCACAGCGACGGGGCGATCACAGCGCCGATGCCTGGCTTGGTCAAGCAGGTTTTTGTGCATGCGGGGCAAGAGGTTGCGGCTGGAGATCCGATTGTCGTCCTCGAAGCTATGAAAATGCAGCATACGCTTTGCGCCGATCACGCGGGACGCGTAGAAAATTTATCAGCGACACAAGGTCAACAGGTGGATGCGGGTATGGTTTTGGCGGTCATTCAAGCCGAGCGGGAGGCGGCGGGATGAAGCAGGCGGTTGAGATTTTTGAGGTGGGCCCGCGCGACGGGCTTCAAAATGAGCCGGCCTTTATCTCCTCAGAAGATAAAATCGCTTTAACGGAGGCCTTGGCGGGCGCCGGCCTGCTGCGGGTAGAATGCGCCAGTTTTGTCAGCCCCAGATGGGTGCCGCAAATGGCCGATGGGGTGCAGGTGGTGCAGGGGGTGACACTCGGCGCGGCACAGCTTTATGCTCTGGCCCCCAATATGCGGGGTTTGCAGGCAGCTTTGGCGACCCCGGTAGGGGGAGTTTGTGTGTTCATCGCGGCTACCGAGGGTTTTAGCCGGGCCAATACAAATGTTTCGCTCGCGGGTGCTGTGGAGCGTGTGAAAGAGGTGATCGCGGCCTTTAAAACCGAAGCTCCAGAGGGGGTGCGGCTGCGCGGTTACATTTCCTGCGTCACCGAATGCCCCTATGATGGACCGGTCGCTCCGTCGGAAGTGGCGCGGCTTGCGGAGCTGTTGCATGGCGCGGGCTGTGATGAAATTTCCCTTGGCGATACCATCGGGACCGCCTATCCTGAGCAAGTGGCGGGCATGTTGGAGGTCGTGGTGCAACGGGTGCCGGTGGAAGCATTGGCTGGGCATTTTCATGATACGGCTGGACGGGCCTTGGTGAATATTGATGCGTCACTCGAGTATGGGCTGCGGATTTTTGATGCCTCCATCGCTGGGTTGGGCGGCTGTCCCTATGCGCCTGGAGCCAAGGGCAATGTCGATACCGAATTGGTCTATGATCACCTCATCACGCGCGGATATGAAATCTCCGGCAGGCCTGATCGTTTGAAATTGGCGCAGGCGGCCCGCTTGGCGCGAAAAATTCTGGTACGCGCAGAAGGCACAGCAGATGAAATTTGACACGATATATAGCGAAACCGATGCGCAAGGTGTTTGTACGGTTTGGCTGAACCGGCCCGAGAAACACAACGCATTATCGGCGCAGATGATCGACGAGCTGACCGAAATGGCCGCAATATTGCGCCAGGGCTCTGGGCGTGTTGTGATTTTGGCTGCGCGCGGCCAAAGTTTTTGTGCCGGTGGGGATTTGCAGTGGATGCAAACCCAGATGCAGGCCGATCGCGCGACCCGGCAAGCGGGCGCCCGAAGCCTTGCGGGGATGCTGCAGTCCTGGAACACCCTATCGCTGCCGGTGATTGGGCGTATTCACGGCAATGCTTTTGGCGGCGGGGTAGGGCTGGCGTCCATCTGTGATGTAGCCATTGGGGTTGAGACCGTTTGGATGGGGCTGACGGAAACTAAGCTGGGGCTGATTCCCGCAACCATCGGTCCTTACGTGATTGCGCGCATGGGCGAGGCGAAGGCGCGGCGGGTGTTTATGTCTGCGCGCAAGTTTTCGGCGCAAGACGCGCAATCTCTCGGGCTTTTGGCCAAATCTGTATCCCAGGAGGCACTTGATCTGGCGGTGACGGCAGAGGTGACCCCCTATTTAAGCTGTGCGCCGGGGGCTGTGGCTGCGGCAAAAAAACTGGCGCGGCGGCTTGGGCCGGTCATTGATGAGCAGACCATTGAAATGACGGTCACAGCTTTGATTGCGCAATGGGAAAGTCCGGAGGCGGAGGAAGGAATTGCGGCATTCTTTGGCAAAACTGCGCCAAGCTGGCAGATCTGAGGACGGGTTTGGGTAACTTTTTTGTAAGACCCGCTGGGATTGCGCAATCCGGGCGTTGACCCTTTAGTGCCTGAGGCGTAGTAGAGGCGTCAAGCTGTGCCACAAGCGGCACATGTAAGGAGCCAACGTGGAAAATATTGCACAGGATTACCTCCCGATATTGATGTTGCTGGCGGTGGCAATCGGATTGGGCATTGTTTTATTATTGGCGGCAGCCGTGGTCGCGGTGCGCAATCCTGATCCGGAAAAAGTCTCGGCCTATGAATGCGGGTTTAATGCTTTCGATGATGCGCGGATGAAATTCGACGTGCGCTTTTACTTGGTGGCGATTTTGTTCATTATCTTCGATCTTGAAATCGCGTTCCTCTTCCCATGGGCCGTCGCATTCAAGGATATAAGTATGCTGGCCTTTTGGTCGATGATGGTATTTTTGGCGGTTCTAACCATTGGATTTGCTTATGAGTGGAAGAAGGGGGCCTTGGAATGGGAGTGATGGCAGGGGCGAATACTGCTGGCTTTGACCGCGACGTTGCCACCCGGGAGCTCAACAGTGAACTCCAGGACAAAGGCTTTTTGGTCACATCCACTGAGGATATCATCAATTGGGCGCGTACCGGCAGCCTTCACTGGATGACCTTTGGTCTGGCGTGCTGCGCTGTTGAGATGATGCATGCCTCCACGCCGCGCTACGATTTGGAGCGTTTTGGTACGGCGCCGCGTGCCAGCCCGCGTCAGTCCGATTTGATGATCGTTGCCGGGACTTTGACAAACAAAATGGCGCCGGCTCTGCGCAAGGTTTATGACCAAATGCCTGAGCCGCGATATGTGATCTCAATGGGATCTTGTGCCAATGGCGGCGGCTATTATCATTATAGTTACTCTGTTGTCCGGGGCTGCGACCGGATTGTACCTGTCGACGTTTACGTGCCCGGCTGCCCGCCAACCGCAGAAGCGCTGCTCTATGGTATTTTGCAGCTTCAAAGAAAAATTCGCAGAACAGGGACGATCGTGAGGTAAGGTCATGCAAATTTTGCTTGGATCAGTTGTATCTCTAAAGAGTGTGGTGGTCCGTTGGTGACCGTAGAAGAGTTTGGTGAACATGCGGATGCACGCTGTTCATAGTTTGTTGATCAGGCAGTTCAACGCGAATGGTTCGCGTTGGTTGCCCTGCAGGCTCAGGAGTCGCCGAAAGCTGGCGCCGTCTCTCGGGCTAAGAAGGTTGTGAAATGACACAAGCATTACAAGAATTGGGTGCGTTGATTGCATCAAAACGGCCCGATTGTGTGCTGTCTTATGAAGTATCTTTCGGCGAGCTGACCATTGAAGTCGCGCCGTCAAATATCGTCGGGCTGGTCGATTTTCTAAAGTCTAACCGCAACTGCCGGTTTTCGACTTTGGTGGATATTACGGCCGTCGATTACCCGGGTCGCGAGAAACGCTTTGACGTCGTGTATCATTTGCTTAGCATGTATCAGAACCACCGCTTACGTCTGCGGGCCGCTGTGCGGGCTGATGATATGCTGGCGTCTATTGTAGAGGTGCACCCCTCGGCAAATTGGTTTGAGCGCGAAATTTTTGATATGTTTGGGATACTTTTTTCTGGACACCCAGACCTGCGTCGATTGTTGACCGATTACGGGTTCCGCGGCCATCCGCTGCGTAAGGATTTCCCAACAAGCGGGTATACCGAATTGCGTTACGACGAGGCTGAAAAGCGCGTGGTTTATGAGCCTGTGTCCCTAGTACAAGAATACCGCCAATTTGACTTTATGTCTCCTTGGGAGGGCGCGAAATATGTGCTGCCCGGCGACGAGAAGACGGATGGGGCCGAGGGATAAGCCATGGCCGATCCAACACTTCTGATCTGCGTGGGAGCGACTAAGGCGGGAACGTCTTGGATGTATCGCTATCTGCATGATCATGAGGAGTGTTTTGCGAGATCGGTGAAGGAATGTCATTATTTTTCAACATTTAACTCTAAAAAATTAATGCATCAGTTGAAGATTTTAAATCGGCTTGGGGTCCAATATGAGGCCCGGCTGATCGAGGCTGAAGCTGCGGATGATATTATCCGCATATTGAACTTGAGCCGACGGATTGATGACACCAAGGGGCTCGTCATGGCGCTATCGGCCGATCGCAGTGACGTCTCCGCATATCTGGAGTATCTGCAGGCTGGGCGGATGGATGAGACTGTGTTGCTTGACGTCACGCCGGCCTATGCTTTGCTGGAATTTGCCGAAATCGCACGCATCTCCGCATTGCCCATTCGTGTGAAGTTGCAACATCTGATGCGTGACCCGTTGGAACGCCTCTGGTCTCATGTGCGGATGGTGGCCAAACGCAGCTTGAAAGAAGGACAGGATTTCTTGGTCAACTGTCAAGATATCCTTCAACGTGTTTTGCACACGCAAGAAGAAGCCCATATTGTGACACGGAGTTATTATAAATCAAACATAGCATGTTTTGCAGAGGTTTTTGATCGCTCGCAATTTCAGGTCGGTTTTTCGGAGAACCTGCAGGACGGTTCCAAGTTTGACAGCATGTGCGCCTATTGGGGGATTAACGCGACAAGCGCGCGTCAGATTGAACCTGCACATGTCGGCGTTGCGGCGCCGTTTCTCGCAGGGTTGCGTCGGGACACTTTAGAATTCTTGAAGGCGCAATACGACTTTGTTGCTGATAATTTCGCGGATCTGCCAGAGAATTGGCAAAAAAATCGGGAGTTATTGGCATGATATTACAGATCATCACAGGCCAAAACTTTGGCCAAGAGGGAGGTGCATAATGGACGGCTCCAAATTTGACGACGCTTTGACCGGCGAGCAAAAGATACGCAATTTCAATATCAACTTCGGTCCACAGCACCCGGCGGCGCATGGTGTGTTGCGGCTGGTTCTGGAATTGGATGGCGAGATTGTGGAACGCTGTGATCCGCATATTGGACTTCTGCACCGCGGCACAGAAAAGCTGATGGAAAGCCGGACCTATCTGCAAAACTTGCCCTATTTTGACCGGCTTGATTATGTGGCGCCGATGAATCAGGAGCATGCCTGGTGTTTGGCCATCGAAAAGCTGACCGGCACACTTGTGCCGCGCCGCGCCAGCCTTATCCGTGTGCTCTACTCTGAAATTGGGCGGGTGCTGAACCATTTGCTCAATGTGACCACACAGGCAATGGACGTGGGGGCGATGACCCCATTGACCTGGGGATTTGAAGAGCGCGAAAAGCTGATGATCTTTTATGAACGGGCCTGCGGTGCGCGTCTGCATGCGGCCTATTTCCGCCCGGGCGGTGTGCATCAAGATCTGCCTGATGCTTTGATCGATGATATCGAAGTATGGGCCCAGACCTTCCCAGCAGTTTTGCAAGACATCGACACGATGTTGACAGAAAATCGGATTTTCAAGCAGCGTAATGCGTATATCGGTGTGGTGACAGAAGATGATATTCAAAAATATGGCTTTAGCGGCGTTATGGTGCGCGGCTCGGGCTTTGCCTGGGATCTGCGTCGGGCGCAGCCCTATGAATGCTATGATGAGTTTGAGTTTGATATTCCTGTTGGCAAAAATGGCGATTGTTATGACCGCTATCTGTGCCGCATGGAGGAGATGCGCCAATCTGTGTCGATCATCAAGCAAGCGATTGGTAAATTGCGCCAGGAGCCGGGCGATATCATGGCGCGTGGGAAAATTACCCCGCCAAAACGTGGTGAGATGAAACAGTCCATGGAAGCTTTGATCCATCACTTCAAGCTTTACACTGAAGGGTTTCATGTTCCGGCGGGTGAAGTCTATGCCGCCGTTGAAGCTCCCAAGGGTGAGTTTGGGGTGTATTTGGTCGCGGATGGCACGAATAAGCCCTATCGCAGCAAGATAAGAGCACCAGGATTTTTGCATCTGCAAGCGATGGATCACCTGTGCAAAGGGCACCAGTTGGCAGATGTGGCTGCAATAATTGGTACTATGGATGTGGTGTTTGGAGAGATCGACCGATGACTTGCCACTCCGTTCCTTATGAAATCTATGTCGCGTCTTTGAACGCTTAAATTACAGGGGCCTTATATGCTTCGTCGTCTACACGCAGATCAACCTAGTGCCTTTGCGTTCACACCTGCCAATCAGGCTTGGGCGGAAGCGCAGATGACCAAATTTCCAGAGGGCCGACAGGCCAGTGCGGTGATCCCTTTGTTGTGGCGCGCCCAAGAGCAAGAAGGTTGGCTGACGCGCCCAGCGATTGAGGCGGTGGCTGATCTTTTGGGCATGGCCTATATTCGGGTTCTAGAGGTTGCGACCTTCTACTTCATGTTTCAGCTTCAGCCCGTGGGCCAGATTGCGCATTTTCAAATCTGCGGCACCACCACTTGCATGATTTGCGGTGCAGAAGATTTGGTCTCTATTTGCAAAGAAAAAATTGCTAGCAAGCCTCATGTTGTTTCGGGGGATGGGAAGTTCAGCTGGGAAGAGGTGGAATGTTTAGGGGCCTGCGCAAATGCGCCGATGGTGCAAATTGGTAAAGATTACTATGAAGATCTTACAGCGGAAAAATTTGCAGCCCTGATTGACGATTTGGCAGTAGGCAAATTGCCGACGCCTGGATCGCAAACCGGCCGTTATGCCGCAGAGCCGGCCATGGGCTTGACCTCCTTGCAAGACCACGAGGCCGGCAAAGCGGCTTTCAACGCTTCTGTGCAATTGGCTGTCGACTTGGGCGATACGGTCAAACGCATTGACGGCAGCGAAGTGCCGCTCCTAACCCCATGGTTGGGGAAGGCGGCAAAAGCGAAAGCCGCTCCAAAGACCAAGGCCAAGGCCAAAACCGCCAAGGCGAAAGAGACCAAATAACCGAATGCCTCCTGGCAAAGACACCGAGTTGAAAGACCAAACACGAAATGCATAGTCAAAAAGATCATATGCAAGCCAAGAAAGGCCGGACAGCCAGTCTGGTCATTGCCGGTGCGATGCTGATTTGGCTGGGTATGCAATGGGCCGCTGTGCAGCTTGATATTTCCAGCCGTTACATGCTGTTGCTGGATTTAACCGTTATGGCTGCAATGGTTTGGTCACTCGTTGTCACTTTTCAAATTTGGCGTGCGCGCCGCGATGCAGATAAAGGCTAAATGACATGCTGAAAGATCAAGATCGTATTTTCACCAATCTCTATGGAATGCATGAGCGCACATTGAAAGGTGCGAAGGCGCGGGGCCATTGGGATTGCACGGCCGCTTTGATCAAAAAAGGCCGCGATTGGATCATCGATGAGATGAAGGCCTCCGGACTGCGCGGCCGCGGCGGGGCGGGATTTCCAACCGGGTTGAAGTGGTCCTTTATGCCCAAGGAAAGCGATGGCCGTCCGTCCTATTTGGTCGTGAATGCGGATGAATCTGAGCCGGGTACCTGTAAAGACCGTGAAATCATGCGCCATGATCCGCATACGCTGATTGAAGGCTGTTTGATTGCCTCCTTCGCGATGAATGCCCATGCGTGTTATATCTACATTCGCGGCGAATATATCCGCGAAAGAGAAGCGCTACAGGCCGCGATCGATGAAGCCTATGACGCCGGGCTTGTGGGCAGGAATGCGGCCAAATCAGGCTGGGATTTCGATATTTACCTGCATCATGGGGCAGGGGCGTATATTTGCGGTGAGGAAACAGCGCTTTTGGAGAGCCTTGAGGGCAAGAAAGGCATGCCGCGGATGAAACCACCGTTTCCTGCGGGGGCGGGGCTATATGGCTGTCCGACCACGGTGAACAATGTGGAGTCTATCGCAGTAGTGCCCACCATTTTGCGCCGGGGTGGAGCCTGGTTCTCAGGGTTTGGCCGTCCCAACAACACGGGCACCAAGCTATTTGCAATTTCCGGCCATGTGAATAATCCCTGTGTGGTCGAGGAGTCTATGTCGATCCCGTTTGACGAGCTGATTGACAAGCATTGTGGCGGGATCCGTGGGGGGTGGGACAATCTCAAAGCGGTGATCCCGGGCGGATCTTCCGTGCCGATGTTGCCCGGCTCTGTGATGCGGCAGGATGCGATTATGGATTTTGACTGGCTACGGGCACAGCGTTCAGGTCTGGGCACTGCGGCGGTCATTGTGATGGATCAATCGACAGATGTGGTCAAAGCTGTTTGGCGTTTGGCAAAGTTTTACAAGCATGAAAGCTGCGGCCAGTGTACCCCGTGCCGCGAGGGTACAGGCTGGTTGATGCGTGTGATGGAGCGGCTGGTGAGCGGTGATGCGGAGCCAGAAGAAATTGATATGTTGCTGGATGTGACCAAACAAGTCGAGGGCCATACAATTTGCGCCCTTGGGGATGCGGCCGCCTGGCCTATTCAGGGGCTCATTCGACATTTCCGCGACGATATCGAGGCGCGTATCGCCCATAAGCGTCAACCCCGGCGTGGTGTGGCGGCTGAATAAAAATGACCCTATTCGCCTCACCTCCTGCTGTTATCCGCACCACGCTAAAGGCCGGTGCCTTTGCGCTGTGTTGCGTGCCGGCGCCGGTGAGTGCTGCGAAGGGTTTGGCACAAGAGGCGGCACTCAACGAAGGGTTGATTGCGATTTCTATGGCCAATGTCATTCGTAAAACCTGCCCCAGTATCTCGGCACGGATGCTCAAGGCTTGGTTTTACATTACAACTCTCGAGACAGAGGCGCAATCGCTGGGCTATTCGGCCCAAGAGGTGACGGCCTTTGTCAAAGATCCTATGGAAAAAAAGCGTGTTTTGAGCATTGCTCAAGAGCGACTTGTAGATCATGGGGTTATCCCTGAAAAACCCGCGACCTATTGCACCTTGGGGCTTGCTGAAATTGAAGCAGGCTCCGCGATCGGAAAATTGCTGAAAGCGAAGTAGATATGTCTGACCTGCGAAAAATCGTCATCGACGATCAAGAAATCGAAGTAGACGGCGCGATGACGTTGATCCAAGCCTGTGAGCAGGTCGGGGTCGAGGTGCCGCGTTTTTGTTATCATGAGCGTCTGACCATTGCTGGCAACTGTCGGATGTGTCTGGTGGAAGTCGTCGGAGGGCCGCCGAAGCCCGCGGCCTCATGTGCGATGCAGGTGCGCGATCTACGTCCCGGCCCAGAAGGCCAATTGCCAGTTGTCAAAACAAATTCTCCGATGGTGAAAAAAGCCCGGGAAGGGGTGATGGAGTTTCTGCTCATCAACCACCCGCTGGATTGTCCGATTTGCGATCAGGGCGGCGAATGTGATCTGCAAGATCAAGCCATGGCTTACGGGGTAGATTTCAGCCGTTTCCGTGAGCCCAAGCGGGCGACAGATGATTTGGATTTGGGGCCATTGGTTGAGACCCATATGACGCGCTGCATTTCTTGCACCCGCTGCGTGCGTTTCACCTCCGAAGTGGCCGGTCTCACCCAGATGGGCCAAACCGGGCGCGGTGAAGACTCTGAGATCACAAGCTATCTTGGCCAAACGCTCGATAGCAACTTGCAGGGCAATATCATCGATCTGTGTCCGGTTGGAGCTTTGGTGTCCAAACCCTATGCTTTTACCGCCCGTCCTTGGGAGTTGAGCAAAACCGATTCTGTTGATGTGATGGATGCGCTGGGATCCAATATCCGTGTGGATACGAAGGGCCGGGAAGTGATGCGGTTTTTGCCACGCAACCATGATGGGGTGAACGAGGAGTGGTTGGCCGATAAGTCGCGCTTTGTTTGGGATGGCTTGCGCCGTCAGCGCCTAGATCGTCCTTATATTCGTG
>Ga0213861_10002578_pt1 | contig 15438 bp, 15 predicted proteins | sample PICome_4_FD_160110 | JGI IMG/M metagenome (GOLD analysis project Ga0213861, IMG submission 160110) | Coastal seawater microbial communities near Pivers Island, North Carolina, United States - PICO131 | ecosystem: Environmental > Aquatic > Marine > Coastal | place: USA: North Carolina... | reverse complement strand
CGATCACATCCTTTGACACGTAGTTCTGAGTTGCGGCACCACCGACAAGGGCAACGAACAGGAAATCCACCGCCTTGGCCAGCGACACCGGATCGGCATGATAGGTCCAGCCGGGGGTCTGCTTTTCGCTGCGGGAATGGTAGTGCACCTCGGTCCTGAAGGCGGCCAGACGGTCGGCGATGTCGCGCCCGATGCGGCCCATGCCCATGACACCGACCTTGCTGGCGCTGACCTTGCGGTTCAGACGGTAGTCCCCCTTGGTCGCCCAGTTGCCGTCGCGCACCCAAGCCTCAGCCTGGCGCATCTCGCGGCCTTGGGAAATCCACATGGCGATGGCCAGATCGGCAACATCGTCGTTCAGCACGTCGGGGGTATTGGTCACCTTGATCGACCGGGCCGAGGCGGCCGCCACGTCGATGGCGTCATAGCCGACACCGTAATTGGCAATCACCCCAAGGTTGGGAAACAGGTCCATCTCGGCCGCACCAAAGGGCAGATGGCCCTTGTAGGCAATCGCCTTGATCTCGGCGCGGGTCGCGGCCTCGATCGCGCAAGCCTCGGTGGCGTTGGCGACGATATGGGCCTGGAAGGTCTCTTCAAGGGCAGGACGCTCGGACGCGTTGTAGGGGCCAATGGCTAGCGTGGCGGTCATGAAGTCTGCTCCCGGACTGTTGTGTTTGGTATACCGGTCTAGACACGCCAATGCAGGGCTTTGTCAACCGGGGGGGGTCAACCGGGGCCGGCTCAAATCGGGCCGTGTCCGATGCCGGTCTTATGAGGATGGATGAGAAAGGACGGTGACGCGCCTAAAGGGGCGTGCCGGTCCCGAAAAGAGCAGGACCGGCGTTCAGCCTTGACGCAAAAGCGCAAGGTAGGCCGATTATTCGATCGTGTAGCTTGCCAGGTCGCAGATATTGATCTGGTCGGACATTTCATCGCCATCATCGAAAACGAAGAGTATGTCATATTCGCACTGGTCGCTGTTATCCATGATGTAGACCGTCGACGTGGTACCAGATTCAAGGACATCGGCGCCAAGGATGTCATCGCCCCAGTCGCCAGCATTGGCAGGTGAGGTAAAGACCTGCATGACGGTAAAACCGGACACATTGGTCAACTCATAAGCAACGTCCTGGGCCATCGCCGCCGAAGCTGTCACCAATACCGCAACTGTAGACATTGCAACTCTCAGAAGGGTCATACGGTTTCCTAACTTGTAAAAAGTCCGAAAGAAGAAGCTTCTTCCTGATCACAAGAGTACTGCAACGCGTCCCAACATACCATGAGCACCGGTCGAAGCGGGTTGTGATCGGGCGGTTTGATCAAACGGCAGGCGCGATCTGCGTCGCCCAACCGGTTCGGGGCCGGAATGAAAGTCACCACCCTGGCACCGAAAACCTGACGCTTGACGCAAAGCCATGTGTCCTGTGTGATGGGGCTGATTTTGCGCGTGCAAAATCTTGTGCGTCCCGCGTGTTTGGGATGGTTACGATTGTCGGGGAAGTACCTGAACGTGTTTACAAAAACGACCACACCTCCGCAAATCCCGTTGCGCAAAACCTGGCAGGCCATTCGCCTATTGGGTGGGCTTGCAGTTGGGCTGACCCTGTCGTCCTGCGGCACCGTCTATGTCAACAGCCGGGTCAGCGCGCAAACAGGTGACCTTGATGTGCGGGTCTTGCCGATCACGGCCGAGACCGTATTACAGGCAAATCGCCAGCCATACGCCCCCCAAACATTGCCGGCAGTGTTCTTTCAAACAGCAGGTTCGGGGCAATTGCGCGGACCGGGTTCTCTGCCAGAGGCACCGGTCTACGCAGCCATGCCGCCGACTCGGCCCGAGCTTCGGCCGCCGCCCAATTCTGAGCCCGGTCCATATCGTCTGGGGGATGGTGATGTCCTGCGCCTTGCCCTCGCCCAAGGTGCGTCAAACGCGGGGATGTCCACCTCATCTGCGATGCAAACGACATATCAGGATTTGGTCGTCCGGGATGACGGCGCGATATCCATCCCGCAGGTCGGCGCGGTCACGGTGCGGGGGATGACGGTCGAAGAGGCCGAAAGCCGGATATTCGAGCGGTTGATCGATGCGCGCATCGACCCGACCTTCGGCGTTCAAGTCACCGGCTTTGCCTCCCAGCGCTACACGGTCGGCGGTGCGGTGGCAGAGGCGCAGGTCCGCGCCCTGACACTGACCCGGACGAGCCTCGCCGAAGCATTGACCCTGGCCGGTGGGACGACCGTGCGCGATCTCGCTTATGCGACGATCCGGCTGTACCGCGATGGCACCCTCTACCAAATCCCGCTTGAGGCCTTTCGCAGTCGGGCCGATCTGCAGAACCTGGCCGTGCTGGCAGGCGACGCGATCTTTGTCGATACCGCCTACGATCTGGACCGGGCGCAGTCGTTTTACGAAAACCAGTTGTCCGTCATCGGCTTGCGGCGGGCGGATCGGGCCGCAGCTCTTAATGAGTTGTCTATGGAAATCGGCCTGCGCCGCGCCGCCCTGACCGAGGCCCGCGACATGTTCCTTGTGCGCGAAGAACTGGGGGCCACCGTGCGGGACTATGTCTACCTGACCGGAGAGGTCACCGAACAGGGCCGCGTTGCCCTGCCCTATGGCCAACAGACGAGCCTTGCGGACGTGTTGTTCGGGTCGGGCGGGTTCGACCAGGCGACGGGCAATCCGGGCCATATCTATGTGCTGCGATCCGCCACCGAAAGCGCAGAGTTTGGCGCCGTCACCGCCTGGCATCTCGACGCACGGAATGCAGCGGCCTTCACCACAGCACCCCGCTTTGAAATGCGGCCCGACGACATCGTTTTCGTCCAGCAACAGCCGATCACCAGTTGGAACCGGGCCATTCAGCAGTCGATCCCGGCCCTTGTCACCTCGGTTGGAAGCGCGCTGAACTGATGGCACGGTCCAAAGGTTGAGCGGGCAACAAGGCGTTCGGGACGCCGCTAAAGGGTCGTCATGGGCGCAGCCGCTTTGAACGGATGATCCACAGGAAGGTTCGCTCCGCCTTTGCCGGTGTGCCAGCTTTCCCAGCCCTCAAGCGTTTGCCGTTCCTCACCGGACAAGGCGCGATCATAGATGACAATCTGCTGGATGACGCCGGACCAGTGGTCCTGAAAGGCGATGCCCCGCCCGATATAGGCAGCCGTCACCTGCCACTGAGGTGCAAAGGCCCCGGACGTGGCGGCGCCGCCATCCACAAAGAACGACCCGGCCGTCCCCGCCTTGGTCACGATGGCGCAGCGATCAAAGCCAATCCAGTCCAAAGGGCTGCTTCCAAGAGAGTACTCGGCCGCACCTCTTGGCGAAAAGCCTTTCCGAACAATGTTCAGGCTTGCGGTATTGTCGCCGCTGCCGCAGGCGAATGGCCGTTTCCATGACCCATTGGCCACGCTGGCCTCAAGATAGGCCGAGACCAGCACCGTCGCATTGGCGGTTGGCAAGGTCGTGGTGGGCACCTGCAGAAAATGCGCGGTACCATCAAGCACAAGCCCCGCCATTCCGTTGCGGGCGGCCCCGTCGTAGGCGGGCCGATTGATCGGCGCCATCGGACTGGCCGCGAGGCCAGCCACCCGGTCCACCCATTCCGACACCGCTCCACCGGCCTGCGTGACGCCAAACTCTGCATCGAACCACGCAACTAGGCCGCCAATATCGTCCGGCATCCATGGCCGGGACGGGCCCATCACCCGGCGCAGCCCCGCATAACCAAGCCCAAGTCCAAGCCCGACGCGCATCAACACCACCCCACGACCGTGGCCGTGGTCCCCGTTTCCAACACCCGCTGGACGCGGATCGGAAGGATCATTCCGGCCGTGACCGCATAGATGAAATCGGTCCCATCGACGTCGCGGATCGCAACGAAACCTGCGGTATTGCAATACAGGGCGCGCGGGCGGGTCGGCAGGTCCTCGCTGTCGTTGGGGGTAATGAGAAAATGCCGCAAGGCCGGAGCCTCGAGCCCTGATGAAAGGTTCTGGAATGCGTCTTCCATGGTTTGCTTGCCCTTTTCGCTGATCTGGGATGTACGGCACGGCGTCTGTCCTCTGCCAGGGTCCGGCGGTTGCAGGCCGCAACCAACAAAGCCGGCAAGCCTGTCCACAAGGGCGCAAAGAGTAACAAACACAGCCCTGCCGGGCGGTCGTTTCGATGCCAAAAGGACTAGAGTCGCTCCCTTGACATTCCCACACCGCACCGGGCCGAGGTTTAAGACATGATCAACGATGTTTTCGGGACCTACGGTGCCACGAGGCCAGACAAAATTGTTGGCCCCAAATCAAACCGGGTAATGCCACGGCCAAAAGGTCAGGCCGCACCTCTCGCTGACCTGACCAAACTCTTGGACGGCTTGCTTTGCCCAGATCTAAACTTGAATGTCTGATTGAGGCTTGTTCATCAAGGGCACGTCGCTTTGCCACCCAAGGGCTGAAAAGAACGGCTTGCGCGCACCCCGCATCTCGAAAGCTCACGCAGCCGGAAGACTGCTTTCCAGTGTGCGACTTCCATTTGGGATTCTAAGGGACAGAATGGCGCCAGACTCATAAGGCTCAATCTCAACATTCCCACCAATGCTCGAAGCCCTGCTCATCATATTTGTGATGCCCAGGCCCTTCTTGTTTTCCTCGGTGAACGCCTGCCCACCCTTGTTCATGATGGTGATAGTGAAATCATTTTCATTTCGTTTCGCCACGAGGCTGAGGTATGTGCAACCCCCTCGGATCACGGCGTTATGAATTGCCTCTTGAATGATGCGAATGATGTCCATCAGGGTCTTGGGCTCAATAACCCCATGATCAAGCAATGCCTCGGTCGACCATTCGACCTCAATACCCATGTGGCGCAACGGATCGACCAATTGTCCCCGAAGGGCACCCAAGGCAATTGTCAAAGAATGTGTATCTGATGGTCTTACTTCAAGAATGATCCGGATTTCAGTGATCGCGTTCCGACTTAGCTGATTGATCTTTGCGGCATTGGCGTCCGTGCCGTCCTCTGACAAGGCACTTATGATGCTGAGATACGTAAGGACCCCGTCGTGTAATTCCGTTGTTAGCCTTGCCTTCTCTTCCACAGAAGTTGCCCGTTTTTGGAGAAGTGCGGATAGCGCAAATTCTTCCTTCAACGCCAGGCTCTGGGCCTCCAACGCGGCTTTCATTGCGCTGTTTGCGCTGGCCAACTCTGCCTTCTTGGACAATACGATTCTAATGAAAGTGGCCGACATGACCACGATGAAAATCGGCAAAGCAAACGATGCCAAATTGGCGGGAACAGCAAAAATCCCAAACCTGCACAAAAAATCGTAAAGAACGGAATACCATGTGAGTGTCGCGCAGCCGGCCCACAAGCTGACATCCATCCTTGTTGAAGTCGCAAATTTTGAAATACACAAAACTGACAGCGCAAAGGTGCCAAACACAAGGGCCGGGGTGGCCACAAACAGATTATACTTTACAATATCAATAAATCCAAAGACTATCATTACTATTGGCAAGAAGAGCAAGACAGCCGCCCAAATCTGCTTTCTTGAAAAACCGCGCTCCAGGTCCCCAGCCTCGATATCAAGGAACAACTTGAGGTGCGCCAAAACAACCAACGGCGAGAACGATATCGCAAATTGGCTCAGCACCAAGAGGCCAGGGGCGGCTTGGTTCAGCTTTCCAACACTGACGGCCACAAAGAACAACAGTATTAGCATTGGGGCCAACGCCTCAGAGCCGAGGCCGCGCAGAAGAAATGCATGACAAAGCAAAGCAAGAAGGACGCTATGGGCTCCTAGCATGCCTATTCGGAACACATCATAGTATAAATCATGTATTAATTGCGGGCGATCAAAGTCACTGGCCTGACCGATATATATATTGGAAATCGTGGCTAACCCGCCTCGGTCATTCTCGACTTCGAATGATATTCGAACAGGATCCCTACCGCTTTGGACATCAGCTCGTTCCACCAAAGGCACTTCAACGATGGCGTTTCGTGTTGATGTAATATGCTGTTGGCCACTAATTTTCGAAGTATCGTATAACAATACACCATTCAAAAACAGCTTTAGGCTTCCGACATAGAACGGAATGTAGATACTTTTTGGCCCATCCCAGTCACTCGGGTCTGCTAGAAATTCCCCCTGAATGCCCAGTTGCCATGCCTGGCCCCTTGAAAACAATGCGCTGGGCAGTGGGATTTCCGCGCCGTCTGGAGTGCTATAGGCAAGGACTTTCTGGTCAAAATCGTCAACGCTTGACAAGAAGTTTGGAAACGAAAACATCCCAAACATCAAGACAGAGAGGAGCGCAAAGAAACCCAGGACCTTCCCGATGGATCTTGATTGCTCTTTCATTCAATAAGACCAATGGCGCGCGCTTCAAAGACAGCTTCGGCCCTGTTTGTAGCCTGCAATTTCTTGTAGATATTTCGGATATGAACCGGGACCGTTTGTGCCGAAATATCAAGATATTGGGCAGTTTCCGAATAGGAAAGGCCCTTTGCAATCATGTTAAGGACTTCCAGTTCGCGCTTCGTCAGCGTCGTAGAAGACCTAGTGACCGCTTTTTGAGGAGCGGCGGGGACATTGGCGTCCTGAATACGAGATATCAGCGCATAGGCGATGGAGGGCGACATGGGGGATTGTCCGTTCAGGGCCATTTTGATCGCGTCAATGATCTGAAAGGACGTGTCGTCTTTGTGGAGATAGCCGATCGCGCCAAATTCAAGCGCCTGAACGATCGACTCACCGTCAGACAGGGCTGAAATCACGATAGAGACACCATCGGGGTTAATCTGGTTGAACAGCTTTATACACTCGCGCCCCGACCCGTCTGGAAGGTGCAAGTCAGCCAGCAGCACATCAGCATGCTGGGTCTGCAACAGCTTTGTGCAGTCCGCGACAGTTGAGGCGCAGCTCGTGGTCTCGCAAAATTCAGCTTCGTTTAGGATGCTAGCCATCCTGGTTTGCAGCAGCAAATTGTCTTCCAGGATGACGACGTGAGCCACGGAGTACCTCCTACCGCTTGGTCCAGTTTCTGAACCATTCGTAGGTGAAGGTTTTTCACGATGCATCAAGAGTCTGTCTTTCTACCATGTCCATGGTACCAGACCCAGAGGTCTACCATGGGCATGGTATTGCTGAAGTGGCGGGCCTCTGCAATCCAAGTTTGGCATATAAATCCGCACGTTACAACCCGTAGTTGCGGCGAGTAGAGTGCGATCCCCATGGGCGATTATTGATCGCCCTTTGCTGCTGAACTTAAGATTGGACTGACTATCATGACGAAACGAACCTTGAGACTTGGAACTTTGGCGTGTTTGTACATGTCGGTGTGCGTGCCCCATCTGGCCATGGCGCAAACGGCACCTACAGAAAGCTGGAACATTGGTCCGATCACCACGGGCACGACAAACACCGGCACGATCACGCTTGACGGCGACATGGACACACCGACGATTTCAGGTGCTGCGGTAAGTGGCGCCAGCATCTCGGGTGCCGCGGTTGGTGCCAGCTCCTCGGTTTCGGCGTCGTTGGTCACGGATGGCACTGCGGCCCCCACCAGCGTCGCCAATTATGGCGCTGTCAACCTTACTACGACAAACGGATCCGCAGCTACAGGTGGTGCGGCGGCCTCAGATGGAGTGGTGTCGGTTGCTGGGGACCTGGCAACCCCCGGTATTGCCAGTGGCATAGCAAACAGCGTGTCCCTTGCCGCCGTCGGCGCATCAGGGTCGCTCTCGGTTTCGAGCCTGAGCAGCGCCACCTCTGCCTCCACCCAGGAAGTCACTTTTGACGATCAAATCGACATAGCCACAACGAATTATGGTTCCGTCTCTGTAGGCGGTGGCGCAGCCACAAATGTTGCCGTCACTGGCGCGAATATCGCCGACGGGTTCAACAACTCGATCAGCGTTGCCGGTGTCGGCGCATCGTCCAGCGCGTCGGTGGACGTTGTTGCATCGGGTGCATCGGACCCCGCAGAGACAATCAATCTCGGTACCGCATCGAATGGAACGACACCCGTTTTTGTGAATCTGACCTCGACAAATGGTGAGGCTGGAAAAACAGGCACCAACGGCGACGTCACAGTCAATGCCAATGTGACGAGCGGCACAATTGTCGATGGGATCGGCAATAGCATCTCTGTTGCTGCGGTCGGTGCATCGACCTCCCTTGGTGTCAGCAGCCTTGCAGATGGGTCAGGAACCAGCCCGACCACCGATGTGAATGTCGGCTACGCGACGCTGCTGTCCACCAACAACGGCACGGTCATAGCGAATGGGCAACTCGATACGCCAAAAATCTCTGATGGGGTTGGAAACAGCATTTCCATGGCGGCCGTCGGTGCGTCCGCCTCGGCGTCGATCGACAGTATGGCGTTTGGGTCCGCTACTCCAAACATGACCGTCGACACCGGGTTGACCAGCATAACTGCGAACAACACAGGCACCGTCACTAACAATGGCAACATCAACCTGACCGCTACGCCCAGCTCCACCTCTATCCAAGGTGGTATCGGCAACGGTATCTCTCTGGCTGCCGTTGGTGCGTCCGGATCGCTGGGTGTCAACAACCTGAGTTCCGGTGTCAGCGCTACAGCGCCGACGAATACGGTTAATGTTGGCAATGCAACCATTAGCGCGACCAACTCTGGCACAGTCACCATGGCTAACACCGGCGGTATTGTCCTTGCTGATAACAGCGCTGATATCGACTCCACAACCACAACGCCAACAATCAATGCCAGCATTTCTGCAGCTGCGGTGGGTGCGTCTACGTCTGTATCCTATTCGTCAATTGCAAATGCAGGTGCGACGCCTGGCGGAACTATCACGATCGGCAATACGGCCCTCACCTCAACCAATACGGGAGCGGTTTCGGCAAGCGGGCCCTTGGTAAATGCTCAAATAGCTAACGGAACCAGCGGCAGTATCTCGATCGCCGCTGTTGGAGCGTCCTCTTCTGCAACCTTCAGCACTATTCAGTTGGATGGAGGTAAGAACAGCACCGATGTCACGTCTGGCACGGTCGGTTTGACCGCAAGCAATTCTTCTGGAGCCGTTTCCACAACGTCGTATCTTAACGAGGCTGAGATTAGTGGCGGTGTCGGTAACAGCATTTCGGTGGCAGCCGTTGGTGCATCGACCTCCCTTTCCGTCAGCAATGTGTCTGTCGGGAACGACAATGGCAGCACCCCTGTGTACTCGGGCGGCGACGCCATCACGACCGTTGGCGCCGCAACCCTGACCTCGACAAACTCGTCGACCGTGACAACGACAGCGGACATGGGGGCGACAGGCTGGAACACATCAGGCTCCGGCAACATAGGCACAAACCCGTTGATATCCGGCGGTTCGCTCGGGTCCATTAGCATAGCAGCTGTCGGTGCGTCGGGATCGACCTCCTATGGCAGCACAACAGCCACAGGTGGTATTGGGTCGCAGGCCTACAACCTCGCCAGCGCGAATATGACCATCTCGAACACGGGCGGCGTAACAGTAAACTCCAACATGTTTGGTGCCAACATTGCCGGTGGGTTGAACAACTCCATCTCAGTGGCTTCTGTTGGTGCGTCTGCATCCAGCTCGCTTAACCTGATCGCGCAATGATCCAAAACACCGGTCCAGGCGGTCAAATCACCGCCTGGACTTTTTGAGTCTAGGAGAACCTTTTTGAAACATACCTTTATGGGCCGTTTAAGGGCATCCCGCAAATCTATTTGCGGCGGTGCTTTTTGCGTTCTGGTCGTCGCATCGCCCCTGTCGGCGCAAGACTCCCTGATCAGCACTTCGGGCGGAGACTTCCGATCCATCAATTCAGGGAGTGTCACGGCAAGCGGCATATTCACCGATAACGCGCTGTCGGTGGTCGAAACTTACGCCTCATCCGAAGAGACCAATGCGTACGAGTGGTTGGAATATCGATCCAGCATCGGCAACGACTGCATCGGATGCGTGATGTCCGTCAGCGCCCAAGGCGCAATGATCGGGATCTCGTCCATCGCCGACGCTTCGGTTTCCACAGAATCCGAACAGGAGGACACGTCGTCCGGCGGGCTGTCGATCACTGACGGCAGCTACACGTCCAGGAACAGCGGGACCGTGTCAGCCAACGGCACCTTCAACAGTATGTCGATGGGTACCGGTGGAAAGCGAAACTCGTTCGGCGTCAATGCCAGCGGGTCATCGATCACCCTAAGCACCAGTTCGAGCAACTGATCACACCAAATCGATCCAAGAGGAAAAGAACTAAACCCATGCGCAATTTCCACACCGCTAGAAAACCCGTCATGGTGAGCGCCCTTTTGCTGGCACTTGCTTCACAAGCCTCGGCCGACGCGACATCCGTCTGGGGAACGTCTGGAAGCCGCTCGGGATCCGGCGCGACCAACACGGCCTCCGCCATCATGCACAGAACACAGGGTGAAGTTGCGCAGATCGCAACGATTGGGCGCAGCATCAACACGATGTACCGCTCCAACACATCCTGCGGATCCTGCATCTATTTCCAGATCGAAGGGGACGACAACGTCATCAGCAGCAACGATGCAAACAGTTCGAACTCTGGGTCCATCACAGCAACCGCCTATTTCGAATGAACGGGGGGATGCAGCGCATGTTGTGTCGCGTCGGTAGCGCGTCGGCCCTGTTCGCATCCATTGGTCTGGCATTGGCCACGCCCGGCATGGCCGCCGATACGGAAGGCACCTACGCGGTGCGCGGCTTGGGATCGCTGACCTGCGACGAAGTCGTGGCCCGTGTCGACGAAGCGGCGGGGCAAATTCCGCTCGATCTTGTGGCCTGGTCCGACGGCGCGTTGAGCGCATCCAACCGGTTGCTGCCCGAAACACATGACCTGATGCCGTTTCGCTCGCCTCCGGATTTGTCAGCGCGCCTGGCCGTCAATGTCTGCCGCAGCTTTGCCGAAATCACCTTCGACCAGGCCGTGAACGAGGTCTTTGCCCTGCTTGGCAAGATCCGTCTGACGGGGCAAGAGGCAGAGGTATCGGCGCGCATAGGTGAGCAGGAAATTCAGCTTGCGCCATCAACCTTGTCGTATATGACGAACGCGTTGATAGTGCGCGGTTTTCTTGATGACGCAGAGCCCGGTGATTACGGGCCAAGCACAGCTGAAGCGCTGATCGCGTTCCAAGCTGAACAGGGTCTTCCTCAAACAGGTTTGCCCGACCAAGAGACCCTGTTGCGTTTACTTCTCTGAGAGCAGGTTACTTAACGTCGATAGAACGTGGGGAAACGCCCGCGCGGAAGCATGAAAGACAGCAAATTGTCCAAAAATACCATTCAAAATCTATGTCTGGCGATGACAGGAAAAGTCAGACCAAAGCGTTTGAAGACAAGCATGCTCTTGGCTCTGATCACATCCGTTTCTGCCTGCGGAGAGCTGGTCACAGACATACAGGAACCTTCGCTGGTCGAACCGCCAGAAGAATTGGTAACAACACAAGCGCCCCCGCCAAGGAGCAGAGGGTTTTCTCCTGTCGTGAAGGCTCAGCTCGAGTGCATCAACGACTCCCGCGCTTTGCGTGACATGCGTTTCGCAATTGCCGTCCACGCAGATGGCACAGGCAAATCGTCCGGTGGCTACGAGGGCGGCACGGGCAGTTTCCTGCCCCAAGGGACCTCGGCAATCTGGGTTGCGTAAGCTGTCATGTTTGCCGGTGGCACCGCACAAAACTACTACGAACTCAACACCGAGCGTGCAATCCGTCAGTTCGCCGGCGAGATCGAGTCCCAGAGGCTTTCCGGCAACCTCGAAGCCAACGCACCGCAATTCGTCGTCTCTACAGCTTTCACAGCGCTTGATTTTCTGGGCGGAGAAAACACCGACGTCCGGGTGGCCGGCGTCGGACCGCGTTCAGAAACCCGCGGCGCGTCGATCGAAGTTTCGGCCGAGATTTATCGTCCAGGTGACAGGACAACGCTGGCGATCAGTTCGATGAACCGGCAGGTGATCTACCGGTCCACAGGCATTGGTGCCGGCGCGATCGTCGGTCCCGGCTCTGGCGTGCTGGTGACGGGAGAAGTGAGCTATACCGATCAACAGCGCCTACAAGAGGCGAGCCGGGATCTTATCGGGATCGCCGTTGCGGATGTTCTCTCTCGTGTTCCCGGTGTCCCGCAAGACTGCAGCGCCCGCCTCGAAGCAGAGACCCAGCGCCCTGCCCAGCAGACCGCTACCGCTGCGGCCGCTTCGGCGGATCAGCCAACGCCAAACGCAATCAACGCCACGCGGATCGCGGTCGGGGCGTTCGGATTGGAAAGCAACGCAGTTGAAACCCAGCGTAGATTGGCAGCAGCGGGCCTTGAAGCGACGTCGGTTGCGGATCGTTCAAGGCGCCTCTGGCTTGTCTACGTCGAGGCTGGACGCGAAACGGGAGCCTTGGGCAAGATCCGGGACCTCGGGTATAGAGATGCCTATTACGTCACATAGTAACGGCTACTGATTGGTCATCTGGCGAACTGCAGTATCGGTCCTGCCCCTATCGAGGCCGGATCTACCGCGGAGCAGGTCAAGGCCAAACCCGCGGGATTTCGGCAAAACTATTGTGGCGGGGACACCTGCTTCAGCACGATTACTTCGGGGTTGTCTCTCTCTTCAACCATCTCTCAGCCCCCTGAAATGGGATCACAATATCCTAGTCGGTGGACCACTTAGGTGGGGGCAATCCAGTCTCGCGGGGGGTGTAGCCCCCGCGCCACCGGCATTTTTGTGGCGAGACGTTCACTCAACATCGCTTCCCGCTCGATCCCTTGTCCCTGACGCGGTGGCGCACGGCTTTGCGAGATGTCGCGTGTACGTTTGGTCGCTCTCGCGTAAGAGGCCGGGCTGTTAAATGCTGAGGGATCTGGGCCGCGGGATCTGGGCCTTGTCCCTTGACCCGAAATTGCAGGGTTCTGAACCAGAACCTACCAAATCCCGCTGTACAGAAACATCAAAAACTAAAATAAAACCACAAAGTCAATGCGTTAAAACCATCTCAGACCGGGCTAACTATTCGTCGGCGACAATTGGGAATAGCGTTAAACGGCAACGTCTATTCAGAAACGGTGTTAGGCGTGCCAACAGCTCCCGCAAACACGACCAGAATTCTCGCTATGCCATCGCCCGTGTTTTCGCCGTTATGCCGGGATCCCAAGGCTTCGATCAGAGTATCACCCTCTTTGTAAACCCGCGTGCCAGCCTCGCCATAATCCACAGTCAGCTCACCCTCCAGCATATGCGCAGCGAGCGGGGCTTCATGTCGGTGCCAGCCGGTGACTTGCCCTTGTTCCATCGTGACAATGGCGACGGTAATTTGTGCTGGCCCCTCGGGGTAGACAATCTCTTGGCCAATGATTGTGGTTTCGGACTGCAGCAACACGTCAACAGGCGGGTAGCTGTCCTCGGCAAAACTTGGGCAAGCCGACGCCATGGCTGCCCCGAGAGCGAGGTTGAATATCTTTGTTCGCAAGGTCATTGGCAGCACTCTTTAGTAGACGGTTTATTGGCGCAGGACGACCAACTCTAATGGCCGGCAGAAACGGAACCAACTCGGAATTTCTAAATAATCATACAAGAAGCGGAGATTGCTTGCAACGCGAAAAGCAGAAAATATAATATAAAACAATATTTTACACCACTTCAATCCAAGTCACTGCACTGGTTTTGGCTCCAGAGCACTGACGATGGAAAGTCGCGTCACACGCCTTTTTAAGAGGGCAACGCTGTCCGTCTCATTTTGATCTTCCTCGAGGTGATCAGGGGCGCCTCAGAAGCGGAGGCAGTTACTTTTGCGGTTGGTCTGGATCGACGTTTTGCGTTTGCAGCTGCCGCCACCGGTCCAAGCGCGCTCGGGCTCGCTCACCAACCGAGACGCGGTCGATCAAACGCACACTCAATTCCAGCGATATCTGGGATAGCGCGCTTGGCTTGCGCCCTTGGGCATGGGCGCGGATCTGACGATCAACCACCCCACCCGCTGCCCAAAGTCCAATCAATTCCAAACCTTCAAAAAGGTATTTGACCGTTCGTTCCCCCTGGACAATTAGGAACACGGCAAAAATCAAAACGAAGAATTCGTCGAACAAGCTGCCCCAGAAACTGCCAAGAATTCGGTATGCCAAAGGTCGACCCGCCAATTGATAATCGCGCACTGCCTCAAGGACCGGCAGGCCCGTACCGGTGAAATCCGGATATTGCCCAGCGTCGGACACGGCGGTGGCCGCTCTATGTCTGCGTTCCATCGCATCCAGCATCGCCAGAGCAAGGGCTGGATGTAGATTGTCATGCGTTATGACCAGCACTTCAGCTCCTACAAGATCCAGCTGACCCGGCGGCAAGGCTTGTGACAGATCGAAGCCGCCGGCCGGCAAAGTCGCCGGGCTAAGGTAGTCCAGATTGATCGCGATAGACCGCGCGTCCCCATAACTGAAGGCGGCCAGTTCGGCATCGGAGGTAAGTTTGCGGATCAGAGGATTTTCAGACGCAAGCATGAAGAAACCCGCGTCGACTTCACCATCAGCCAAACGCTGCACGCCTTCGGCAATGTCCAGGTGTTCGATTGTGGCCGTTTCTGGCGTCACACCATATATCGCCAGAAGATCCAGCGCCGCGATCGCGCTGGCACTGGCGGGCGGGGGCAAAACGATGTGCCGGTTGCGCAGATTGACCGGCGATACGATTTCGCCAAGTGCCGTAGCGTAGAATAAGAAGAGCGGTTGAAGTTCGATCTTGGCCAAGACCCGAACCCGCGGCGTTGAGGCGGGATCGGTCGGCTGTGCGACAAAGCCGATGTCGACGCCCTCGGCGGGATCATTGACGTGGTCGATGATGGTGGTCGAATTTGGATTACTACGAATTGTGACGTGAAAGCCGTGCTCCTCCAACACCTCCGCATAGGCGGTGGCATGGGCGTAATATGTGCCACCCATTGGACCAGCTTCGATCACGATACTTCGCGGGGGCAAGACTGTGGCGACATAGATTGCCAAAGCCAGCGCCAGCCCGCCGTAAAGTATTGGCAAAACCCGCATGACGTTATGCAGCGACTTTGCCTGAAGCGACGATCCGCTTGTCAAACACCGAGTGCACCACCCGGAAAGGGATCAGACAAATGCGTAAAATAACCAAGAACATCAAGCTTACGATGGCGTAAAACATGATTTGCGTAGCTTCATCCGGCAGCTGTTCGGCCGTGAAGATCACCACTGACATCGCCTCTGGGACACCCAGGGCTGCTCCAAAACCGGAAGTTGAGACGACCATCTGAAAGGCCCGGCCTATGCTGGGAATGATCAACAACGCCTGTCGGCGGTCACGACGTTGCAACCGGCCGAACATCGCCGAGAATTGATCGGCCCCATAGGCCATCACATAAGGCGTTTGGCCAAACACCAAGAGCATCAATGGCAGGTTGCCCCTGAAGGGCACCAAG
>Ga0213861_10002575_pt1 | contig 15445 bp, 16 predicted proteins | sample PICome_4_FD_160110 | JGI IMG/M metagenome (GOLD analysis project Ga0213861, IMG submission 160110) | Coastal seawater microbial communities near Pivers Island, North Carolina, United States - PICO131 | ecosystem: Environmental > Aquatic > Marine > Coastal | place: USA: North Carolina... | reverse complement strand
CCGTTTTCTTAGCATCCGCTTTCTTAGCAACCGCTTTCTTAGCAACCGCTTTCTTAGCAACCGCTTTCTTAGCAACCGCTTTCTTAGCAACCGCTTTCTTAGCAACGGCTTTCTTAGCAACCGCTTTCTTAGCAACCGCTTTCTTAGCAACCGCTTTCTTAGCAACCGCTTTCTTAGCAACCGCTTTCTTAGCGACGGCTTTCTTAGCAACCGTTTTCTTAGCAACCGCCTTATCTATCGACCTATCGCCATTCTCAGTTGTTATAGCACTCGACTGTTTTACTAAAGAATCGCTAACTTTGACTTTAGGCACCCTTACCTTGCGTGTTTTCTTCTTTGAAGCTCGCTTTCGAGTGGTTTTTTCAGTATTTTCAATAGATGTTTGAAGCTCAACCCGTGTAGTGCGAGGCTCGACGGCGGCCAATTCCCGCACGATTTTGCCACCCGTTATGATGGTTTGCATCGCCTCAACTTCAACATCGCTCTGTACCGATACAACCTTATTTTCCAATGGTCGAACTTCCGTATCTACCATTGCAGTCAATCTAGAGAAAATTTCTCCCCGTTCACCATCGGCTTTCAACGTACGCAATTTATGCTGCGCGCGATAATACTGTGTTAGTGACTCATTCTCAGCAAAATAAGAGGACAATTGCGTCGCTACGGAAGCATCTGTGATGGTATCTCTTGGTAGCAATTTTCCCCCACACTCATCACATACGTCTTCGACAATCGATCGCGCTGTGTGAATATTGAACAATGCACCACAACGTAAACAGGCCTGTCGTCCGGAAATACGTTTTATCAATATGGCATGATCTACTTCAAAATTGACCACCATCTGCACAGTTCGGGATAACCAACCTAGCCGCGTGTCGAGCTCTTGAGCCTGGGGTATCGTGCGAGGGAATCCATCTAAAATAAACCCTCGGCGTGTATCCGGTGATTGTAATCTACTGGAAACCAACTCGATAACCAGAGAATCCGGAACCAGTTGGCCTGCCGTTACATAGCTCTCAACTTCCTTGCCGATATCGCTGCCAGTTTCAATGGCATCACGCAAAATATCGCCGGTTGAAATTTGTGGAACCTTGTATCTTTCAACCAGTTTCCTGGCCTGACTGCCTTTACCGGAGCCGGGTGCCCCGAGCAATATAATACGCATGATCGAATCTCGGATTAACAAATACACATACAGATGCGGTGACCCTTGGGCAATTACACCTGCTCAGTCACACCGTCAGTACACTCTATTACAGACGAAAGCCATTTAAAATCAACGGTTAATGTTGTTTTTCTGCAACAGGTTTGCGGCGTCGTCGCTACCCTACCCTTGACACGCCAAGCTGTCAATGCCTACAAATACACAAGATTATCATGATAAAGTTAAATTAATAGTTGGATTAACAATTTCCATCGACCCTACTTGCTAAAATACTCTAAACTTAAAGTATTGGAACACGGATCAACAAACACTACTGCGCCTCAATCTGATCCCACTGTTAACCAATCCAAATTCATAGAAATACGTAAGTCCAAATTGCTTATACACACCAAAAGAGTAGATTAATGTCCAAAACGGAAGAGTATTCATCGGTTGATTTAGCCATCATCCAAGAAATACTGTTTGAACGCTACAGTCGAGTCGTAAGGATTGAGCAAGGTGATGCAGAATTGCATTTAGACTCAAAATCGAAGGAACTCACATCATGCCCAGCCGTTTACTGGGAAATGGAAAATGTCGGATTTGTCGTTTTTAGACTTGGCAAGACAAGTTACCGCAGTCAATTTTTCTACGATACATCCGAACAATTTAACACCGGTCATGGTGAGTTCACCAACCTCGCCGAATGCGTTCGTATGCTTTTACATTTTCAGGCAAAACATCAGGCGGAACGAAACAAGATCCGCTCTGAGATCGCGGCTGAAACCCTAATCGACGATAGCCCGACTACACACTAACCCCTCTTTAGACAGACTCCCATGAGAAAAAATATTTTCTATGCCCAATCCGGTGGCGTTACATCGGTTATAAATGCCAGTGCTTGCGGTGTTATTGAAACAGCCCGCAAGAACCGCGACAAAATCGGCAAAGTTTTTGCCGGAAGAAACGGAATTATCGGAGCGCTTACAGAAGACCTTATCGATACCAGTAAAGACTCAGCCAGCGCGATTGCAGCCCTACGACATACACCCTCAGGTGCTTTTGGGTCTTGTCGATACAAACTAGGAAATATTGAAGATAACAAGGTGGAGTTTGAACGACTCATTGAGGTCTTCAAGGCTCATAATATTGGCTATTTTCTCTACAACGGAGGTGGTGATTCCGCCGATACATGTCTGAAGGTTTCCCAGCTCTCAGCCTCTATGGGATTTCCTATTCAAGCAATACACATACCGAAAACTGTCGACAATGATTTACCTATTACCGACAACTGTCCAGGGTTTGGGTCAGTAGCAAAATACATTGCCGTATCCACCCTTGAAGCGAGTCTTGACGTAGCATCAATGGCCCGAACATCGACCAAAGTATTCGTGCTTGAAGTTATGGGTCGCCATGCTGGCTGGATTGCAGCAGCAGGCGCACTGGCGGACACTGAAGAGCAGCCTGTGCCGGTTATTGTGCTATTTCCTGAGGTCAAATTTGACCCTAAACGATTTCTTGCCGAAGTTAAAAAGAAAGTTGAAAAGTTTGGCTACGTGTCCGTTGTTGTCTCTGAGGGTGTTCGGCATGAAGATGGTCGTTTTCTCGCTGAGGCAGGCTCTACTGACGCTTTTGGTCACAGCCAGCTAGGCGGTGCTGCACCCGTTGTAGCCAATATGGTTAAACAAGAGCATGGTTATAAATACCACTGGGCGGTAGCGGACTACTTACAGCGAGCGGCACGGCATGTTGCATCTAAATCGGATGTTGAGCAAGCCTATGCGGTCGGCAAAGCGGCTGTCACTATGGCATTGGCCGGTAAGAACGCAGTAATGCCCGCGATAAAACGCACCTCGAATTCGCCTTATCGTTGGAAAATAGAAGAGGCAAAGCTTTCCAAAGTAGCAAATGTTGAAAAAATGATGCCAAAAAGCTTTATCACTAAAGACGGTTTTGGCATAACCAAAAAATGTCGGCAATATCTCGAACCGCTTATAAAAGGTGAAGATTATCCTCCCTATAAGAACGGCCTACCTCGATATGTTCGATTAAAAAACATAGCCGTGACAAAAAAGCTCAATAACGAGTTCACGCTAAAATAGTATGACACTAGAACGAGTTCGTGATCTTTTAAGACTACAGACCGATTTTGGCGGTTCCTATAATCGAGCCTCTGCGCGGCGAATACTCGCAGAGGTTAAGACTGAATTTGGTGCAGAAATCGCTACCCAATTAATTATTGAATTTAATTTGACCGAGAGTTTTGGAATAAAGCCTGATCGAAATCTTCCAAAACAAACTTCACTTCTATGAATAATATTTAGTTCTGTTGCCAATTGGTATAAAAGTCAAAAATTAGCGCTTATAGAGTCGTTGAACGAATGTGAATAATGCATCAGATTTTGCTTTCGTCAGCTGCCCTAAAAACTTGAAATCTGACGGTATTCAACACCATCGCCACTGCGCTTTATAACAATCCAAAAACCATGGGAACTTTATTGCAACAGTGGGTTAGTTACCACCATTGTCTGCATGGCATCCTGCAGTCCAATGGTATTCGGGTTGCTTACAACGCGGGTTAAAATATCCAATGGCTGCACATCTGAATTGTAATACCTTCGGTTCCATTTTTTCTTTACCACCAGCGAACCACCTTCTAGAGAGGCGCCGATGTAGACTCCTTTACCTCGCATAAATGCTATAAAATCGCGACTCATATTTATCGGTGTCCATCCCGATAAACCATATCCTACTTGACCCACAGCAACCGACGTGTCAAACCCCAATTTTAACGCGCTTCGATTGATTGACTGAAGACCACGCTCAGTTGTAATAAACATTATCACTTCCGAGCTTGAACCACCGGCCTGTAACCCGGCGCTGAGACTGCGCAACGAATAAAACGCCGGTGAGGACCACTTACCTGTTTCTATATCACGACGCATCATCACTCCTGGACCACCTGCTAAGCCGAAACCAAACGCCCCCCGAATGTAACTCGGTATAATTAAAACCGCATGCGCATACGGTACGTATTTTCGAAAATCGTTGTACTTGCTATTGTCATTAAACGATCTTAAAAGTAACTCGGCCCTATCGACCAGATCCTGTTGTTTCCCTTGAGCTCCAACCTGCAATGGTGCTACCAGAAAAATTAGACATAGAAAAACAAACAAAGGGTGGCGGTTTTTGATTATCACAGAAAACTCCGTTCAGAGAATATTTATATACCGCTAGATTCTACGCTATTTTGAAAAAGTCCGGTCGATTTCTCATTTACAAATTACTCTTGCGTAATGGGCAAACAGTTGTTTGTTCGGTTCACTTAACCATTTATAATTTCCCCACAAAATTCTCCAAATAACCGGCCAATCACACGGAATACCTAATGAACCAATCACCCGAACTTTCTCGTATATTATGTGAGCATATCGCCAACATGCGTTTTGAAGACATCAGTCATGCCGCGGCTCGCAGAACAGAAGACTTGTTCCTTGATTGGTTAGGCTCCGGACTCGCAGGTGCCGGTGCATCATCTGTATCGGCACTTCGTCAATTTGCCGATGTAATGGGCCCATCAACGGGGGAATCGCAAACATTTGACTGGATGAGTAATACAAGCCCCTATTTCGCAGCCATGATTAATGCCGCCGCATCTCATGTGGTTGAACAAGATGATTTACATAACGGTTCTGTGCTACACCCCGCCACAGTCGTTTTTCCACCCTTACTAGCCGTAAGTCAGATGCATGCAGTAAGTGGTGAGCAGTTTATTACAGCCGCGGTCGCCGGTTACGAAGCGGGCATAAGAATCGGCGAATACCTTGGAAGATCGCACTACAAAGTGTTTCACACAACCGCTACTGTGGGTACTATGGCTGCCGCTATGGCGGTGGGTAAATTGCTCAATTTTGATACGCAAATGTTACAACACACACTGGGCTCTGCCGGCACCCAAGCGGGTGGTTTATGGGAATTTCTACGAAGTGCTGCAGACTCAAAACAACTGCATACAGCGAAAGCCGCGGCGGATGGCATGCTTGCAGCTTATACCGCCTACTTTGGTCTAACCGGTGCTGAAAGAATACTTGAAGGAAAACAAGGTGTTAATGCCGGAATGCTTGGCGATGGCAACATCACCCGAATAACCGAACACCTAGGAACCAACGGTGTGCTTGAAACATCATTCAAATACCACGCTTCATGCCGCCATACCCATCCCTCAGCCGATGCACTATTGAAAATAGTCACCGAACATTCTATTTCTGCAGAGAACATAGCAACGATTGAGGCGCGCGTATATCAGGCAGCCGAAGATGTGCTTGGACCGGTAACCGATCCACAAAGCATTCATCAAGCAAAATTCTCAATGGGTTTTGTACTTGCCTTGATCGCTAGTAAACATAGCGCAGGAGTTGCCGACTTCACTAAGGCTGCACTATCTGATCCAGAACTCAGATCCTTACACGATAAAGTAACCATGGTCGTTGATGCGGAGATCGATCATGTTTATCCAACCCAATGGAGTGCAAAGGTCATTCTCGTTACCAAAGATGGTCAAAAATTTGAAAAACTTGTTGCCGAGCCTAAGGGTGATCCGGGTAACATGCTAACGCGACCAGAATTAGAAACTAAATTCCTTATGCTTGCTGAATTACACCCTGGAATGGATAGTGGTGAAGCCGAACGCCTGATTGGTGCAGCATGGAATATGCAATCGTTTATCGATACCGGAAAAGAATTTCGAATAACTGCAAAGTAGTCTGCGCACCACTATGAATAGGTCCGTTACTGTTCATACTTAAGCAAATTTGAAGCTTTCCTAAGTTTACAAGTCTAAACATTAGCGCACCTATACAGATATTCACTATTTGGCTAATTGCAAAAAAATTAAAAAAGCTTTTCAGATCCATTTTCTAAAGCAAGCGTCCATTTAAATTTACCTATCTTAAAAACTCGATAAAACGATAGTTCTAAATTAGGAACTACAGGATAGCATTGAGCAACCAGGACGATTCATAGCCCACAACGGTCTCTTTTCAGCATACTGCTCTAACCCCGGCTGTTCTTCGTAGGGTTTGCGCATTACGTCGAGTAATTTTTTAACCTCGCCATAATCCCCTGCCTCAGCTTTGTCTATTGCAATCTGAGCTAGATAGTTTCGCAAGACATACTTAGGGTTTACTAAATCCATACCCTGCTTTCTATCAACGTTCTCGAAATTATCGTCTAATAGTCGTTGTCGATAGGAATCCAGCCAACGTTTAAGGGCGTCTTTGTAGGTATCATTTTTATACGCATCATCGTAGAAACACGACTGCAATAACTCAAGGTCTGCATCGACACCGCTTTCCTGCTTATCTACCTTAGACAACATTCGATAAAAAAGTGTCATGTCGGTTTCTACCATTTGCAGTAACGCAACGACACCTGAAATTAAATCATCATCACCCTCGCGCCATTGGGCAAAACCTAGCTTCTGGGCCATCATCTCTCGCTGCCCTTGGTTAAATCGATCAGAGTAACTGCGAATAGCTTCCTCCAGTGGCTCCACCTCTCCAATAAGTGGATATATTGCATTGGCCAGTCGATTAATGTTCCACATGCCTATTTGTGGCTGATTGCCGTAACAATAACGTTTACCCGATGCATCCGTTGTATTAGGCGTCCATCCCAGATCAAAGTTTTCTAACCAACCATAGGGACCATAATCAATGGTTAATCCCAAGATAGACATGTTATCCGTGTTCATAACCCCATGGACAAAGCCTACGCGCATCCAGTGAACCATTAAATCGGCGGTTCGCCTACACACCTCGTTAAACCAACGAATATAAATAGCCTGTGGGTGTGCGCTAGTTGCCGGGTCACCCAATTCTGAAAACTCTGAATTAATGACAAAAGTAGTTAGTTGGCGCAGAATATCATTTTCTTTTCTGGATGCATGAATCTCAAAATTTCCAAACCTAATAAAGGATGGCGCCATCCGACATACCACAGCGCCTGGCTCTTCGCGCGCGTTGCCGTTATAAAACATATCGCGCATTACCTGCTCACCAGTGGACACTAAACTCAGAGCCCGAGTCGTTGGCACACCCAAATGATGCATGGCTTCACTGCACAGAAACTCTCGAACCGAAGAACGCATCACCGCAAGACCATCCGCCATGCGTGAATAGGGAGTCATACCTGCGCCCTTTAATTGTAAAACCCAATGCTCGCCTTGCCGGTTTATAACCTCGCCTAAATTGATCGCTCGTCCGTCACCAAGTTGACCCGCCCAATTTCCGAATTGATGTCCACCATAACACCACGCATAAGGATCCATCCCTTCAAGCTGCTTATTTCCCGAGAAAACCTCCGCGAACTCAGGGTTTTGGGCTTCTTCCGGTGCAAGATTAAGTACCTCCAACATTTCTGCCGATGCCGCTACTAAATGCGGCGTAATTACTGTTTCCGGAAGAACACGGGATACACAGGCCCCATGAACTTGACGAGTGGTGTTTATCTCGGACGGATCAACCGGCAAGCTCCGATTAACCCGATTGTCAAATTTAAGCTGATTGAGCGTATCAAAAGGCGCGGCGCTGTTCATTAAAGTGCTCGATGGTATGTAAGAAAATACTAAGCCAACTTCAGCGGCTGCAGTGTTTATCTAACTAATATGGGGTAGATGCCTAAAAGTATCAATAATCATGACAACGCTAATCACTATCCATGCAATTCCTTTTCAAGCTGCATATCTTTTAATTTACGCGTCAGTGTATTTCGACCCCAGCCCAGTAATTGCGCTGCTGCCTGTTTGTGCCCGTTTGTATGATGTAAAGCAGTAGTGATCATCACCCGCTCAAAAGCCGGTAATGTATCCTCAAGCAGCGCTTTTTCGCCAATGGCAAGACGACGTCGAACATACGCTCCCAATGCTTCTTGCCAATCAGCTTTACTATTTGCAGATTGCTTCTGATGATTTATCAACTCTTCCGGTAAATCTGTAACCTCGATGGTCTTTCCCGGTGCCATAACGGTAAGACGTCGACAAACGTTATCTAATTGGCGTACGTTACCCGGCCAATCAAAGTTATTTAAATAATCCATTGCCTCTATCGAAAAATGTTTCTGCTCCATATCCAGTTCAACAGCAGCTTGAGCCAAAAACCTTTTTCCCAAACGCTCAATATCCTCCCGGCGCTGACGCAATGGAGGTATTTCTATACAAATAACATTGAGCCGATGAAACAAATCTTCACGAAAACGTCCTTCCTGGACGCGTTTCTCAAGATCTTGATTTGTTGCGGCTATAATACGCACGTTTACGTGCAGTTCTTTATGACCGCCAACACGATAAAAACCACTATTTGATAACACTCGCAATAACCGGGTTTGTAAGTCCGCTGGCATATCGCCTATTTCATCAAGAAAAAGGCTACCACCGTCTGCTTGCTCAAATCGTCCTATTCTTTGTTGCGTAGCACCCGTAAAAGCGCCTTTTTCATGCCCGAATAATTCCGACTCTAGCAACTCGGTTGGAATAGCAGCTGTATTTATCGCCACAAATGGGGCATTTTTACGATGACTGGTACTGTATAGGGCCCGTGCAACAAGTTCTTTACCGGTTCCAGATTCACCCCGTATCAGCACACTCATATTTGATTTTGCCAATCTGCCAATGACTCGAAACACATCCTGCATAGCAGGTGCTTCCCCAATCATTTCGAAATCCGGCTCATCGCTGATATTTGTGGGTTGCACAATATCATTCTGCTTCGCGTGCGCCTCGGCCCTTCTGATAAGAGTAACCGCTTCGTCGATGTCAAATGGCTTAGGCAGATACTCAAATGCACCACCTCGATATGCCGATACCGCGCTATCCAAGTCAGTATGTGCAGTCATCAAAATGACTGGGATATGAGGTAAGTCTTGCTGTAATTTGTCCAGTAATTGAAGACCACTCATACCCGGCATTCGAATATCAGTGACAACAACATCAGGAAAAGTTCCCGTTCTTAACTTTCTGACTGCTAAATCTGCTGACTCAAAACTCTCAAGCTCGAAATTTTGATCCTTCAAGGCTCTCAACAAAACCCAACGTATGGAGCTATCATCATCAATAATCCAAATTCGACTAATAGAACTATTCATCAATACTCTCTATAGGTAGCGTTACAATAAAGCGCGTAGTGTTATTACTTCGTTCGTACTCAATCCGACCCTTATGTCGTGCAACAATTTCATGAGCCACAGAAAGACCCAGGCCAGTCCCTTCCGCCCGACCCGTTACCAATGGGAAAAATATTTTGTCCTGCAGTTCATCCGGCACCCCAGGCCCACTATCTTCAACATGAATAACCAAAGCATGACGAAATAAATGCCCACCAATTGAAACGTTACGACCCACCCGACTGCGCAAGCAAATTTTTCCGTGATTACCAGTAGCTTGACACGCATTTCGTACAATATTTAAAAATACCTGAATGAGTCCATTACGTTCTCCCACAATATCAGGGAGAGATGGATCGTAATCACGTAAAATTGTTAGTGAGCCGCCAGTTTCAGCCTGCACCAATCGATGCACGTGCTCCAAAATTTCATGAGGATTAAGTCGTTCGTGAGTTATTTTTGTCCATGGCGCCTGCATACGATCCACCAATGCAGACAAACGATCCGCTTCACGAATAATTATCTGAGTGAATTCGCGCAAGTCGTTTGTCTCAAGCTCACGTTCAAGAAGTTGCGCTGCACCGCGTAAGCCGCCAAGAGGGTTTTTAATCTCATGAGCCAATCCCCTAATCATGCTGTTGGTCACGGATTGATAATCATCCATCCAACTTTCTCTGGCCATTTTCACCAGCGTATCCACACTCCAAAGCTCAACAAGCACGAGCTTATCTACCGCAATATCATCGCTTATTGCACACATTGTACAATCCACAAGGATCTTTGGATTTTGCGGTTGAGGGCAAAGTAACGCCTCGCGGACGGTTACTGATTCGCGTGTTGCTACGACACGGTCAATGGCATCGTCCATAACTGGATTGCCGCCAATTAGAGTTGAAAAAGGCTCTAAAACCGCCCGCTTAAAACTTATGTCGAGGAGTAATTCGGCGGCTGGATTCATAAATTGAACAATTTTTGTAGTATCAACAACTACAAGCGCTGTAGTTTGTTGCTTTACAAGAGATTGGATGAATTCAGACATTTTATTTTGCACTAATTTGGTGCACTTGATGCTAAAAAAACGCCTCTATTAAGAGGCGCTTTTAATCTTAAACGCTGTAATACATATCAAATTCGCATGGATGTGTAGCCATACGAAAACGATTAACTTCTTCCATTTTCAGCGCGATGTATGCATCAATAGCATCATCATCTAATACGCCACCGGCCTTGAGGAAATCGCGATCATTATCCAGAGCTTCAAGTGCCATTTCGAGTGAACTGGCAACAGTTGGGATTTTCTTTTCCTCCTCTGCAGGTAGATCATACAAATCTTTATCCATAGCTTCTCCCGGGTGAATCTTGTTCTGTATTCCATCAAGACCCGCCATCATAAGCGCAACAAATGTAAGGTACGGATTTCCTGCTGCATCTGGAAAACGGACTTCTACTCGTCTGGCCTTAGGATTGGAAACATACGGGATACGGCAAGAAGCAGAACGATTTCGGGCAGAATAAGCCAACAGAACGGGGGCTTCGAAACCAGGAACCAGGCGCTTGTAACTATTAGTAGCACTGTTCGCAAACGCATTAATCGCGCGGGCATGCTTGAAAATTCCACCTAAGTAATACAATGCTGTTTCGCTTAGACCACCATACTCATCTCCAGAAAACATATTTTTGCCGTCTTTGAACAAGGATTGGTGGACGTGCATACCACTACCGTTGTCACCAACTAATGGCTTGGGCATAAATGTGGCTGTGTGTCCGTGCAGGTGAGCAACATTATGAACTACGTACTTAAATGTTTGTAACTCATCAGCTTTTGTTACTAACGTGTTAAATTTTACACCAATCTCACATTGACCAGCGGTACCTACCTCATGATGATGAACCTCTGGCTCAAGACCCATTTCTTCACATGCGATTACCATTGCAGACCGCACATCTTGCAATGAATCTACCGGCGGTACCGGGAAATAGCCGCCTTTGACAGTTGGGCGATGACCCGTATTTCCCTCGTCATATTTCTTGCCGCTGTTCCAGGAGGCCTCAGTTGAATCGACTTCATAAAAAGATCGCCCGATTTCATCACCCCATCGAACCGAATCAAATACAAAAAATTCTGGTTCAGGCCCAAAGTAGGCTTCATCAGCAATTCCTGTTGAACGAAGATAGGCCTCTGCACGCTTTGCAATGGATCGTGGATCGCGCTCGTAACCTTGCATAGTTGCAGGCTCAATAACATCGCAACGAATTAGTAAGGTCCGATCTTGCATGAACGGGTCCAAAACTGCAGTAGTAGGATCAGGCATTAAAATCATGTCGGATTCGTCAATCCCTTTCCATCCAGAAATTGATGATCCATCAAACATCTTACCGTCTTCAAAGGTTTCTTCGTCAATAAAATTGACGGGCACAGTTACGTGCTGCTCCTTTCCCTTGGTATCAGTAAAGCGAAGATCCACGAATCTTACGTCATTTTCTTCAATCATCTTAAGCACGTCTGCGGACATTGCTCTTTCCTCTTTGGTGACAGGTTTTAGATAAATTTATGTCGTTGAAAATTTATCAACAACAATCATATGTTTGGTTGTACAAGTAGTACTTAAGCAAAAGTCGTGCCAACAATTACGTTTAGTCTTTTCAATAACTTATGATTTTTCAATGACTGTATACGCACTAATATAGTGCATAAAATTATTAACTGCACCATATTAGACCAGATAAAGACGAATTTAGCACTACTTTAGTGCGTATGGGATTTATTCATCTTCAAATCTAATCGATATATTAATATCGTCATCGTAAATTACGACAGTAAACACGAGCGGTCTACAGCACACTTGGCAGTCCTCCACGTATTCCTGGTGCTCAATTGAGCAATCAATCAATACTTCAATACGTTCACCGCAATAAGCGCATGAGACTTTTTGTGTCTGTAATGCCTGCATCATCAATTACACCTGATAAATTTATAAAAACCGGATTATTTAACAAATAAAACGCTTAAGATTAGCGATTCGCCGCCAACACGACTGTCCATGTTCTCTCCACGCTTCTTCATCATTCTGTTTACCACAATTCTGAGCTTTGCCAGCCTTTATATTCCACAACCGATTTTGCCTGAACTCGGAAGAGTTTTTGATACTAGTCCTTCAGAAGCAGCTTTGTTGGTTAGCATCACTATGTTTCCTATGGCTTTTGCGCCGATATTTTTCGGCTACTTTCTACAATCTATATCTGCCAAACGCCTACTAGTGATCAGCCTTATTGGAATAACATCTTGCCAGTTTATGTTTGCACTGGCGACATCATACGAAATAGCACTTTTATCTCGCGGATTATTGGGCCTAGCCCTGCCCGCTACGTTTACAGCATTGATGACACTAACAACTGAAGGAATAGCTCAAAACCGAGTGCGCACGGCAATGGGTGTATATATCGCAACCACAATCATTGGCGGTTTTTTAGGCAGGGTAACTGGAGGTACGCTTACAACTTTATGGCATTGGCAAGCTCCGTTTTTAATAATAGGAACGCTGCTCATCGCTAATCTCTTGCTTATTTCGCGTCTGCAAACACAGGAACACAGTAAGTTTGCTAAACCACGTTTCTCAATGATCATCGAAATACTGCGCACACCACACTATATTTTTAGCTACCTTGCTATTTTCTGTGTGTTTTTTGTTTTTTCAGGAATACTTAATAATCTGGCGTTTAGATTAGAAGAAATTGATCCGCAAATTAGCGCTGCCAGAATTTCGGCGACCTATGCCGGCTACCTTATTGGAATATGTATTGCATTAGGTTCAAGCAAACTTGTGAGAACTTTTGGTGGTGAATTAACGAGCCTATATGTCGGATTACTGGCACTTTTAATTTCGGTTGTAATGTTTAGTATAAAATCAACCGATGTAATTGTAGCCAACATCTTCATGTTGTCTATTGGGATGTTTTTCGCCCATAGCGTGCTAACAGCGTTGGTAAACCATCATGCAACTTATGAAAAACCCATGGTCAACGGCCTGTATCTTTCGATTTATTACGCCGGTGGTGGACTAGGCGCATTAATCCCAACACTTGTATACGTTGAGAGGGGATGGATTAATATGCTGGCATTGCTCGGTTTGTTTTGTCTTTTCGCTGGAATATTTGTGCGGAAAATTTTTCAGACGGCTGAATAACGAATATCCAGTATGGAAAGAAACTGAACGCTTTCACCCACTTTAAGTACAATTTCATCATCAATGGTTTTTCCGAGAAGCGCTTTCGACATCGGTGAATCTACACTTATGTAACCTTTACTTGCATCCGAGCTAATCTCGTCGGCTCCTACAATACGATAATTAAATTCTTTGCCAGACTCATTTTCTAACTGCACATATGCACCAAAATACACCCGATCGTTATCACCAACCTGATCGACAACTTTCAGATCTGGAATACGTTTTTGTAGGTATCTAATTCGACGATCCATCTCCCTTAATTGTTTCTTGCGATAAATATATTCGGCATTTTCCGATCGATCTCCTTCTGCGGCCGCAGCGGTTATGGCTTCCGTAACTTCTCCACGACGACGCCACAGATCGCTTAACTCTCTTTGCAAGCACACCATACCCTCAGGTGTAATGTAAGGTTTAGAACGTGGTTGCGGTGGTCGATATCGACTCATTGTAATATTTCGTAAAATAAGCTCATGAAAAAATGTTTTAGATACGCTCTCTCAACGGACTGTTATGCGGAAAGTGGCTTAGTAAAAACTCCATTTGATCTGTAAGAATCGTCCGCCCTGATAAATAAATATACTCTGCCCGGTTAGGTCTAAAAGGGATCGCCAGTAACTGCAGACCCGCCTCTTCCGGACGACGATTACCTTTAAAAAGATTACATCGCTTACACGCCGTTACAACATTAGTCCAAGTATTTATTCCACCGCGGCTTAACGGCGTAATATGGTCACAAGATAAATCTTTGTTATCAAAATACTGCCCACAATATAAACAGATATTAGCATCGCGCCGAAATAACGCTAAGTTGTTTAAGGGCGGAACGTATTGGGGTTCGCTCTTCTTGCCTTTACGATGCCCGCGGGTACAGATAATTGAGTGAACCTCTAGACGGGATTGAACACCATTCTTCGCATTAATACCGCCACGTATATCACACAGTCGCCGTCCCATCGGATAAGCTACCCGATTCTGGCTGTAGAGTTTTACCGCTTCTTCAATACCGATCCATTCAACAGGCGTTGCCGAAACATCGGTTCGTAGGACTCGTAGGCTCAAATCGATCACACAGATATCCTGTAGGAATTTATGCGAAATTAAACGTCAAAGGCGCGCCCGATGCAACACAGAACTTTAAACGATTTATATCGATAAAATACTAGATCGGACTATTGGCTTTGAAGGTAGAGATGTAGAGCTGTTCTACCTTTTCTCTAGCCCAAAGATTCTTGCGCAGAAACTTAAGGCTGGAAGAAATAGAAGGTTCGTTTTTAAAACTATTAATCGCGATTTGCGAAGCCAATGACTCCCAACCATAGTGCTCCACGAGTTCAGTAAGCACTATTTTCAATGGTATACCGTGCAAGGGGTTTTTAGGTTGTTCCATTTCTTGCTAATCCGAACACAATAATTTTTATCGCGTCAATCAGCCAAGCTTAATGGCCGTTTTAGCACCATGAATGGCGTATCCATTGGCATTAATTTGCTTAACCACATCTACACCATCTAGAGCTTTATGTTCCTTTTCTGGGTTGATTTCAAGACGGGTTCTAAACGGCGATAAAACAAGCAAATCCGGATCAATATCTTCGGGTAGTTGGAGAGACTCCAGCTTAGTACCTTTGGCAACGGTTAAATACTTCTCGCCGTTTTTAGTACTGGTATAGATATCTACTTTCATTAGTTATGTCTCAGTTATTTAAATATGTACCCGCATATCCAATAGATTAGCCGGTTAATGTGCGGAAGCACAATTACAGTAAAGTTCAACAATTAACAAGCTCAAAACCAAATGAAACCCTCGAATGGCATCAATCGAAATGAAGATTATTAAAAAATAAGAGAAAAGTAAAAATAATTGTTGCAGTGCACCAATATTCCTGTATGATGCACTGCAACATAAACGCATTACTCACTT
>Ga0213861_10002574_pt1 | contig 15446 bp, 13 predicted proteins | sample PICome_4_FD_160110 | JGI IMG/M metagenome (GOLD analysis project Ga0213861, IMG submission 160110) | Coastal seawater microbial communities near Pivers Island, North Carolina, United States - PICO131 | ecosystem: Environmental > Aquatic > Marine > Coastal | place: USA: North Carolina... | reverse complement strand
TACTTTATCCCAGCCTGGATAAACCAGATAATGGTGATAGTCCAATGGATTTGCACCACTGGTTATCCCTACTGTTAGGCGACAGCATGCACGAGTCAAGTGATTACGATCAAAGCCTACTCTTTGATTTATTACAGTCGTGTGTGGAATATCAAAAATCTTTAATCGGATTTATCGACATAATTGTTCTAGCGACCGAAAACTCTATTGAAGATATCTCCATTGATTCAGAACAAACTTTAATACATCAGTATAGAAATTGGCTTGAAACCTTAGAGAAACAGTATCTTCTGGCATTAAGATCAGACGAATTTATGGTGGCCTTTGGTAAGTTAATCAATTGCACTTGCCGCGTAGAATCCACAAAAAAACGACTACTAAATGCGTATAAAACGGACTCGCAAGGCTCCTCGGATGAAGCATTACGCATACTACGTAGAGAATTGATTGAGGCGAAAAAACGAATTTCCTCATTGGAAAAGAGCCAAACAGTCTCTGCTAATAAGGAACAAACGGTATCTAGAGAATCTCTCGCTGATAATAAGACGCATAAAAAAAATATCGTAAGTAAGAGCAAATCCGAACCAGCGGTCAATGACAATATCGTAGTTAACGATGTGACCGCTAAGAAAGCTACCGCTAAGAAAGCTACCGCTAAGAAAGCTACCGCTAAGAAAGCTACCGCTAAGAAATCTACCGCTAAGAAATCTACCGCCAAGAAAGCTACCGCTAAGAAATCTACCGCTAAGAAATCTACCGCTAAGAAATCTACCGCTAAGAAAGCTGTCGCTAAGAAATCTACCGCTAAGAAATCTACCGCTAAGAAATCTGTCGCTAAGAAGACTGTCGCTAAGAAGACTGTCGCTAAGAAGACTGTCGCTAAGAAATCTACCGCTAAGAAATCTACCGCTAAGAAAGCTGTCGCTAAGAAATCTACCGCTAAGAAATCTACCGCTAAGAAATCTGTCGCTAAGAAGACTGTCGCTAAGAAGACTGTCGCTAAGAAATCTGCCGCTAAGAAGACTGTCGCTAAGAAGACTGTCGCTAAGAAATCTGCCGCTAAGAAGACTGTCGCTAAGAAATCTGCCGCTAAGAAGACTGTCGCTAAGAAATCTGCCGCTAAGAAGACTGTCGCTAAGAAGACTGTCGCTAAGTAGATTCAAACACTCTACTTACAGCTCAACTGAAACACCCAATCTACTCTTTATCCTACACCATGGCTGAAAATAAATACATTAACGAAATCATAGAGATAAGCACCAATCTTGGGCTTGCGGTTAGAAACGCCTCGACGATTTCCATCGATGAATCTCAGTCATCCTCTCGTAAAGTAGTCGCTAAATTCGGAAAACATCGTTTGTTTCGCTACTACTGCCCAGATAGGAAAATTCGTACTCCCCTATTATTAGTGTATGCACTCGTCAATAGACCCAATATTCTTGATCTAGAACACGAGCGAAGTCTAATAGTCAAATTGATTGAAAATGGCATACAACCGTATCTTCTTGAATGGGGACGCGTAAGTTCAGAGGATGAATTTACGACATTCGCTGATTACGCTCTAAAAGATCTAGCCGAATGTGTGGATGCAGTTTTAGAAAATGACGGTGCGAAACAATTATCACTTGCGGGCATTTGTCAGGGTGGCGTTCTAAGCCTTGTACATGCGGCAGCCCGGCCTGAGAAAGTCAAGAACCTAATCACTCTTGTGACGCCCATAGACTTCCATAGTCCGGAGTTTCACCTCGCACGGTTAATCCGGCAGTTGAATGTTACCGAGATCACATCAACCTTGGGGAATATATCGGGTGATGTTATTAAACAGATGTTTTTATCTTTAAATCCGATAAAACTTAGCGCACTAAAGGCTCTTGACGTATTAAATTTTGCAGACGATAAAAAGAAGCTCGAAACCTACGTGCGAATGGAGCAATGGATTAATGATAGCCCGGATCAAGCGGCAATTGCGTTTCAGGAGTTTTGCGAATTATTCTTTCAGGGAAATGGCTTTATATCGAAAGACCTGTATATTGATGACGAACGGATTGATATATCCACATTACAGATTCCCATCCTAAATATATTTGCCCGTAATGACCATATAGTCCCGGTAGAATCTTGCAATGCCCTAGAAGATCTAGTACCGAATTCTGATTACCATGAACTAGAGGTTAATGCAGGACACATTGGACTATTTATTACGCGTTCTGCACTAGCAGAAGTATCAGCCGAAATACATATTTGGTTACAAGAACATGATAATTAATCGTAGCTAACCAGAAACAACTTTTAACATTAAGGCTTTTATCTTCATCCCTTCCAACTGTCTATTTATCGGGCCCAACGCTTCAACAGATACGTATGGTCCAAGCCGAACGCGATAAAAATTACCACGCCCTTCTATACTTACTTTCTGTATTTTAGAAACTAATCCGGAAAGTGCCAGCTCAGCTTTTAGTCGATCAGCATCCGACAACTTCTTAAATGAACCCGCTTGTAGTAAGTATTTCCCGTCAGATTTACTCTCGTTTCGCGGCTTAACTATCGAGTTAACGTCTGGCTTTGATGGGTTAGCAACTTTCGCCGAATTTTCCGACACTTTTTTATCTTCAATCGGCAATGGTACGATTTGTTCTATTTCCGGCAAAATTTCATAAAAGTCAAAACTAGTAGTAAAATCCTGAGGCGGACTGGATTGAGTTATATTTTGTGGTGCAGTTACTTGATTTCGGGATGTTGATATCATGTGTTCAATACCACGGCCAATAGACTCTGGGTCGCTACTTCTAATACCCGTAATAAAAGATGTTGCGACCGCTCCCACTACCATACCTGAGAAAAACATACCTAATGCGTTGGAACCAAATCCAGCTTTTGGCCTCTTCGATCTTCGTCGAGCCTGTGCCATTTCACATCGACTCAGGTGCTGAAACACCCAACACGTCCAAACCATTACTCAATACTTGTCGGGTAGCATCAATTAGCACCAGTCGAGCATTTCGTATATTCGGTTCGGTCGCAATAAAGGGATGAGCATTGTAATAGGCATGAAATGCATTGGCCAAATCACGAAGATAGTAAGCGACCTGATGGGGCTCATAACTTCGAGCTGCAGTTTCGATCACCTCGGGAAAACGCGATAAATCTTTGATTAGATCATCTTCGCGTGGTTCAACCAGTAGCGCTAGATCAGCAGATTCGGTATCAACGTCAATACCCTTCTCATCGAGCTGTCTAAATACACTGCACACCCGAGCATGAGCATATTGCACGTAATAAACCGGATTATCACTAGAACGCGACTTCGCCAAATCCAAATCAAAATCCATATGCTGCTCAGACTTTCTTAGTGCGTAAAAAAACCTTGCCGCGTCGTTTCCGACTTCATCCCGTAATTCTCGCAGTGTGACGAAATCGCCACCCCGCGTTGACATAGATGCTTTTTCGCCACCACGATAGAGAATCGCAAACTGTACAAGTAGTACAGTAAATTCATCGGGATTATTTCCCAAGGCCTCGAATGCAGCCCGGGTTCGCGTAATATAACCATGATGATCTGCACCCCAGATATATATCAACTGATCGAAACCACGTTCCTTTTTATTCAAAGCATAAGCAATATCAGAAGCAAAATAGGTATAGTTGCCGTTTGCTCTCTGTATGACACGATCTTTCTCATCACCAAAGTCAGTTGACTTAAACCATGTAGCTCCTTCCTTCTCAAAAAGATAACCTTGTTCATCCAAGCGTTTAACGGCCTTATCTATTGCTCCGCTTGTCATTAACGATCTTTCTGAAAACCAACAGTCGAACTCAACCCTAAACTCGCTTAAATCTTTTCGTATATCATCAACTAACGTATCCCGTGTCACATCAAAGATTATGCGATAAGATTCATCTCCCAAATGGCTTTTAGCTCGAAGAATAATCTCATCAATTCTTGACTCATCGTCGTTCGACAAGTTATCCATTAACTCTTTAGGTTGAATCACAAACCGTTCAGTATAATTTCTATGAATAGTTGCGGCGATATCATAGATGTAATCACCCTGATAAGCATTACTCGGAAACGCTACTTCCTCCCCACACAGTTCCAGATACCGAATCCAGACACTTACCGCTAGAATATCCATTTGCCGACCAGCATCGTTTACATAATATTCGCTTGCAACCTGATATCCAGCCTTTTTTAACACCCGTACAAGTGCATCGCCGTAAGCCGCACCTCGGCCATGTCCCACATGCAGCGGCCCGGTCGGGTTAGCCGAGACAAATTCCACCATAATCGATGGAGACTCCTGTGCGGGTAGTTCTCCATAAGCTGAGCCCGAGCTGCGTATACTTCGAACTAAATCATATCCAGAATTTTTCGAAAGGAATAGATTAATAAAGCCCGGACCAGCTACTTCTTTGCGTTCAACCAGACTTGAAGGTGGAAAATGTTCGATAATACTTGCTGCGAGTTCACGAGGATTTCTACGAACACGCTTTGACAACGCCAATGCAATATTCGAAGCATAATCACCATGATCCTTTTGTCGTGTTCGTTCCAGGTGAATTTCCGGCAGCTCATCGAGCTCAAGGGTTCCATTTGCTACCATAGCGTTGAGTGCTGCTCGAATCGCAGCTTGGACTTCAAGTTTCATTATATTTTCGAGATAATTTAATAAGATACAGTCAAATAGTGAGGCACCGCAATGGCTGGATTCTACAGGGTCTTATAAAATTTCAGAAGCGGACTTAATCGGTTCTGTGCATCAAATACTGTAAAATAACGAATTCGCTATAAATAAAGAAAATAATCATGGCAATACACTTCGCACAGAATGGATATGACCGATGCAGCCTCCAACGCCAACGACAACTTCTTTTGAAAAAAAGCGTTGAAAACGGGTCCGCACTTTTTTTATTTATTTTTGACGGCAAGGTCGGTACACGTAAAACACATGAGGGATTTGAGGCAGCATTTATAGAAACATCTACTGTGTTAACGGCTTATCGTAACAAACTAACGGGCTCGTTTTTAGGCGAAGTGGGAGGTATGCCAGTTTTTGGCATTCGTTGCGATGAGCACCCAGACGGAATTCTTTCTTCAGACTGCGGTGATCTGTTTTTCATGGAACTTAAGCAAGTCACGCCTTATTTGTCGAAAATGCATGCCAGTATTATTGGATATGCTGTGGCGATGATTCACTGGCATCGTAATCATCAATTCTGTGGAGTGTGTGGAAATCCAACTGAATCAAATGAATCAGGACATGTACTGCAATGCACCAACCGTGATTGCAACAAAAAGACGTTTCCAAGAACTGATCCGGCAGTTATCGCTCTTGTGCATAACGGTGAGTCTTGCTTACTTGGTCGACAGCGGGGCTGGCCTGACCGCCTATACTCTACAATTGCCGGATTTGTGGAACCTGGAGAATCGCCAGAACAAGCAGTCTATCGAGAGGTTTACGAAGAAACAGGTACACTCGTACGAAACGTGCAGTATTTCGCATCACAACCTTGGCCATTCCCTGCATCACTCATGCTGGGCTTCACGGCTTGTTGGGATACGGGCTTAATTTCAATGAAAGACAATGAATTACAGGATGCTAGGTGGTACTCGCGCGATGAGCTAGCGGAATGGATACCCAATGGAAAAATTCAAATGCCAAATAGAATTTCCATCGCCTGGAAGCTAATTGAACATTGGTTTAATGAAAGTTCAACCGTTAAATTTCACGAAGTGTGTGGAGAATAATTAAATTTCTACACCTCAGATTGAAGCAAAAACCATTGTGGCAATCGGGATATGCTTTACAATTCGTATTCTTCATATGCTGATCGGCTTGGTCGATCATAAACCAATTTCTACTAGAGCCTTACAAGTTTGAAAAAATATTTTGCGTACGGTTTTTTACTAATCGGCACTTCTTTAACCGTGGTAAGTTGTGCACCTGTGATCCGTGCTGGATACGGAGGAATCATTGGGCAACCGATAGCTATGGAATTATCTTTTCTCGGGCTGATTATGATAATGGCATTTGCCTGCCTATTCACGTTGGTTGGCGTACTAATATATGTGAGGCAAACCAGCTCTGCGGGGCAAATAGAGATCTCGACCAGTACGAATCAGTCAAGAAATATTATCTCATATTCCCAACTTGCAACATTTCTAATCTGCCTGGGGATACCATTTGCACACGTATTTGTTCCCTTATGGTACTGGAAGAAACATATCGCCAATTCGGATCTTCGGACAGAACTTTCAAACCTATTAAATTTCCAAATCACCTGGACACTATTCGCCGTTGTAGCGATGATGTTATGTGTAGTAATTGTTGGTATTTTTCTACTTTCCGCGCTCGTTATCTTTCAATGGGTCACGATCATTCGCGCGATACGTCAGACTCGTCGCGGCCACACCTTCAAATACCCCATGTCGCTCACATTTCTACCTGAAAACACCTAATACTTTGCTAGGGAATATATTAAGCAATATTCCCAAAGCACTAAATCAGGTCTCTACATACTGTTACAGTTCGTTAAATGAAGCCTCAGCTGCATCCAATGTATGTTTTATCGCAATTTGGTCATGGGCGTCCGAAATAAATCCTGCTTCGTAAGACGATGGGGCAAGATAGACCCCGCGACTTAGCATCCCGTGGAAGAAACGATTAAATCTGTCTACATCGCAACTTGATACTTGTTCAAAATTTCCAACCGTTTCGGAATCGGTAAAAAACAAACCGAACATCCCGCCAACTTGGTTAGTTACAAAACCTATGTTTGCGTTCTGTGCTCTGCGTTTTAACTCTGTTAACAAATTTGCAGTTGTTTTCTCAAGTCGCTTATGTAATTCCGGGCTTACCGCCCGCTGCAATGTCGCCAAACCAGCTGTCATCGCGATCGGATTTCCAGAAAGAGTGCCCGCCTGATAAACCGCACCAACTGGCGCTAGGTTAGACATTATTTCGGCACGCCCTCCAAATGCACCAACCGGCATTCCACCGCCAATTATTTTACCGAGCGTAGTAAGATCTGGGTTTATAGAATATCTACCCTGAGCTCCCTGTGGTCCGACCCGAAACCCGGTCATTACTTCATCAAATATCAATACACTGCCATACTCGCTGGTTACATCACGCAGAGTTTGCAGAAAACCCTCAGCGGGTGGAATACAATTCATATTACCAGCCACTGGCTCAACAATAATTGCAGCAATTGAATGACCAATCTCAGCAAATACTTGAACTACCTGTTCAGCGTTGTTGTATTCCAGTGTCAACGTATGCTCCGCCACTGACGCTGGCACTCCCGGAGATGTCGGCACACCGAGTGTTAGCGCACCAGAACCCGCTTTTACTAATAGACCGTCGGCATGGCCATGATAACAGCCTTCAAATTTTACAATTCTATCCCGACCGGTATAACCGCGGGCAAGACGAATTGCACTCATGGTAGCTTCGGTACCAGAATTCACCATACGGATCTGTTCAATTGAATCAATTGACTCACAAATAAACTTCGCCATTTCGGTTTCAATAATAGTTGGAGCCCCAAAGCTTAAACCTTTCTCCACCGCTTTTATAACGGCTTCTCGAACGACACTATCATTATGCCCTAAAATCATTGGCCCCCAGGAGCCAACATAGTCGACATACTTTTTCCCCTGGGTATCTGTAAGCCATGCGCCATCAGCGCTGGAAAAGAATACGGGTGCTCCCCCAACGGACTTAAACGCTCGTACAGGGGAATTGACACCACCCGGAATATATCGCTGAGCGTCCACAATTAATGCTTCAAATGGCTGATTCATAGTATTAAGTCTCAAATGACGTGAATTTTTTAGGTAAAAGGCTCATGAATTTGGAATCAATGCTTCCTAGTTTATATTTACGTAGTATAGAATCCTGCACCTTCAAAAATTTATTATTTGGTGCTTCCTATTATGGATTTTAAAACCTATATGTGTGTTATTTGCGGTTACGTATATGACGAAGAAAAAGGCGAACCTGACGAGGGTATTCCAGCCGGAACTTTGTGGGCCGATATTCCCGACGATTGGAAATGTCCGGATTGTGAAGCCACTAAAATTGATTTCGAACTAATCGAAATTTAGCTTCTAAAAGTACTGCTTAAGCTCTGCCGCCGTCAGTAGGAATATTACCTCATCACCGTTTGCCGAGCTTAGCCAGGTAAACGGTATGTTAGGAAAATGCTTTTCCAAACTAACGTTTGCCGATCCAGCTTCAACTACGAGCACTCCGTTTTCCGACAAATATCGAGGGGCATTTTTAATAATCTGCTCGATAAAATCAAGCCCTGTTTCTCCACCCTCAAAGGCCATTGGCGGCTCAAAGCCATATTCATCAGGTAAATCCAGCATTAATTGACTAGCAACATAGGGTGGATTGGAAACAATTAAATCATATGGCTCGGAATTTTCGTCAACGAAGTCGTACATATCCCCTTGAAATAATTCAACACGATCGCTTAGATTATGCATGTCCACATTTATCTGAGCAACAGCCAATGCGGCTGAGGATAGGTCAGCCCCATGAACTAAGGCCTCAGGAAACGATTTAGCCAATGCAATCGCAATACATCCGCTTCCTGTGCAAAGATCAAGAATCTTCGAGCGGGGGTGCGTAAGATCCAACCATGGCTCGAAACGATCGGGAATCCATTCACCCAAATGAGAGCGGGGAACGATAGCTCGTTGATCTATATAGAAACGTTCTCCACCGAACCAAGCTTCGTTAATAAGATAGGCTAACGGCTTTCCGCTGGAAATTCGTTTATCTAGCAAGTTATCCGCCCGAGTAGCTTCAGTCTCACTTACGTTTCGTGACCACGGTAATTCTTCCTCTATGGCAAGATCGATTTCGCAAATATGACAAGCTAACCATACCGCTTCGTCATAGGCGTTATCCGTACCATGCCCAAAATAAACATTCGAGCTAAGCATTCGATCTTCAAGATCTTCACAAAGTTGACTAAAGTTTTTCAATATTCCCTACCATAAAAATAAAAAAAGGCGACCCATAAGTCGCCTTTCCCAAATTACAAAACAGTATTGGAACTGTCTATGACTTACGACCATACTTTTGCTGAAATTTACCAACACGTCCGCCGGTATCCATTATTTTCTGCTGCCCGGTATAGAACGGGTGGCATTCTGAACAAACTTCAACATGGAGTTCGTCTTTCAGTGTTGATCCTGTTTCAAAGTTATTTCCACATGCACAAACAACTTTGATGGTTTTGTATTCAGGGTGTAGTCCTGTTTTCATCTCAATTCCTCTGGTGCATATTTTACATAAATCGTAAATATGCCGTTAATATGTTCGTTAGACAGCATCTAGCGGATCGCGGATTCTAGGTAAATCACGACGCAAACGCAAGCAAATTCTCGATAAGACGCTGTTGCGAGATTTTATCGATTCATCGATTTGAAAAATTCCGCATTGCTCTTAGTTGCACGTAACTTATCCAACATAAATTCAAGCGCATCGGCATCATCCATAGGATGCAGTAATTTGCGAAGCAACCAAATTTTCTGCAACTCAGCAGGGTCAGTTAACAACTCTTCCCTACGTGTTCCCGATTTACTAATAATTATCGATGGGTAAACCCGTTTTTCGGCGATACGTCGGTCAAGATGAATCTCCATATTGCCGGTTCCCTTGAATTCCTCATAAATTACATCATCCATTTTCGAACCGGTTTCAATAAGAGCTGTCGCCAAAATCGTAAGGCTTCCACCCTCTTCGATATTTCGAGCAGCACCAAAAAATCGCTTTGGTCTCTGCAGAGCGTTTGCATCAACTCCGCCGGTTAAGACCTTCCCTGAAGCGGGAGCGACAGTATTATATGCGCGAGCCAATCGGGTAATAGAATCGAGAAGTATCACAACATCTTTTTTATGCTCGACAAGCCGTTTAGCTTTTTCAATTGCCATTTCAGCTACTTGCACATGCCGAGTAGCCGGCTCATCGAATGTCGAAGATACAACTTCACCGCGAACCGAACGTTCCATTTCGGTCACTTCTTCTGGTCGCTCGTCGATCAATAAAACAATCAACATTATATCTGGGGATGCCGAAGTAATTGCGTGAGCAATTTGCTGCAACATCACAGTCTTACCCGTCTTCGGGCTTGATACAATCAATCCTCGTTGGCCTTTTCCTATCGGTGACACTATGTCAATTACTCGCGCCGCCAGATCTTCTGTTGAACCATTCTCCTGCTCCAGACGAATACGTTCATCCGGATGTAAAGGTGTAAGGTTCTCAAACAGTATCTTGTTTTTGGCCTCTTCCGGCGGCTGATAGTTTATCGATTCGACCTTGAGCAGAGCAAAGTATCGCTCTGAATCTTTTGGTGGTCGAATTAATCCGCTAATTGTGTCACCCGTCCTTAAACTAAAACGTCTAATCTGACTAGGGGATACATAAATATCATCCGGTCCAGCCATATAAGAGCTTGAGGCCGAACGTAAAAAACCGAAACCGTCCTGGAGTATTTCCATGACACCTTCGCCTTTGATTTTTTCGCCCTTACGAGCCTGTGATTTTAAAATTGCAAATATTTGATCTTGTTTTCGCAAACGTGCGGAATTCTCAAGATTTATACTGCGGGCAAACTCTGCTAACTCTGTAGCAGATTTTTTCTTTAATTCGGAAAGATTAAGTGCCATATTAATTGTAAATGGATAAGATTAAGCAGCCTTCACCGGACGGTGATGACAAGAAAATTTAAAAGGGGCGCAGGAAAAAGCGTAAAAGAAGAGAAATAATAAATGTTATGGTGCGATCATAACCGAGATCAGCGCAGTCGACAAGTACTGTCAACTGCGCTGTGGTATACTTTACAAATTGCTGTCGATAAATGCTGTAAGTTGGGACTTCGACACCGCTCCAACTTTTGTCGCTTCAACATTGCCATTTTTAAACAACATAAGTGTTGGAATACCACGAATACCGTATTTTGGCGGAGTTTCCGGATTTTCATCGATGTTTAACTTGGCGACCTTAATTTTGTCAGCATACTCATCTGCTATTTCGCTTAGAACGGGCGCAATCATTTTACATGGCCCGCACCATTCAGCCCAATAGTCTATCAGTACAGGACGTTCAGATTTAAGTACGTCATTTTCGAAAGTGTCATCGCTGACGTGGACAATTTTGTCAGACATTTAGGGTTTGCCTCCTGGGCAGTACCATGGGTGAAGGTTAAGTTGGATTATAGTTTACACAATTTGACAGCATTCCGAATCGGTTTGCAATCCCAAAAACACCGGAATTTTTTTCCGGAAGAGCGCCAACAACTTGCTGGCTCCAGATTTTCTTATATTGATCAATACCCTACCAAGAACGAATGAAAAATTCCCACTTAAGTAACGTTGAGTTTTCTACACTAAATTTAGACGGGCGCTTGTTGAATGCGCTCGAATCTGCTGGATTTAGTCATTGCACACCTATCCAGGCAGAAAGTCTGCCCGTTGCTCTTGGCGGAGGAGACGTGGCAGGACAGGCTCAAACGGGCACCGGTAAAACAGCCGCGTTTTTGCTTGCCATGTTTAATCGCATTCTAACTACAGAGATTCCTGACGCCGACCAAGCTAGGAAATCAGCTCCTCGGGGTATCGTTATCGCTCCCACTAGGGAACTTGCTGTGCAAATCCACTCCGATGGCGTAAGTTTAGGTAAAGATACTAATTTACGACTTGCCTTAGCCTATGGGGGTACAGATTACGAAAAGCAAAAAGAAACGATTGGCGCGGGAATAGACGTTTTGATTGGAACGCCTGGACGTCTAATTGACTTCTACAAGCAGGGTATTTTTACACTAAACGATATCCAAGTAGTAGTATTAGATGAAGCCGATCGAATGTTTGATCTCGGGTTTATAAAAGATATGCGCTACTTGTTGCGACGAATGCCAGACCCGAAAGAACGCTTAAACATGCTATTTTCTGCAACCCTTTCTGCTCGAGTAATGGAACTTGCATACGAGCATATGAACGATCCTAATGAAATAAAAATCGAATCGGATAAAACGGTAGCCGACAATGTCCGGGAAGAAGTCTATTATCCGGCAAATTCAGAGAAAATACCGTTAATGCTAGGTATTCTTGCGAGCCTGAAAACAGGGCGCACGCTAGTATTTGTAAATACTCGACATGGAGCCGACAAAGTAGGCAACTGGTTAACCGCAAACGGGCATCGCGCGGGGGTGTTAACCGGTGAAGTTCCCCAGAAAAAGCGAGAATCAATATTACGTAATTTCACCAGTGGCGAAATGGATATTCTCGTAGCGACCGACGTTGCCGCCCGAGGACTTCACATACCCGATGTAAGTCATGTATTTAATTTTGATTTACCCCAAGACGCTGAAGATTATGTGCATCGTATAGGTAGAACCGCCAGAGCAGGTGCTAGTGGTGACGCGATTTCCTTTGCTTGCGAAGATTATGCATTCTCTCTTGTCGAAATCGAACAATATATCGGCCACCAAATAAACCGTGCCGATATAGACCCGGCTTTCTTATCTGCTGAATATAAAAGACCATCACGGGAGCAAACTGAACGAAACACAAAAACCAACCGTTCTCAGCACGATAAGCGCTCGGCTAAAGCACCCCAGCGCAAAAATACTAAACCCGCGTCACCAGAAAAAACCACGCCGAGGTCGAACCAACCGGCAGTCGAGCATAAACCAGCACAGGTTTCAATCAAAACAGAATCGGCATCGGTTACAGCATCTGACAACGTACCGATTTCTATTGAAAACGCTCCGGAAATTCAACTGGTAACGACGCCAATGGCACGACCAAGAATCTCAAAATGGAATAACCCAAGCATTGAAATTCCAGTGATCGGCTAGTTTGCTATGCAGTCTTCCATTAAAATCCTCTAGTGAGATTGGGGATATAATTAATTGTCCTTGATTCCAATCGAGCATTTAGTATCGGTTTTCTTGTAGCGTGTTTATAAGACAAGGAACCCGATGTCTCTATCACGATCAACAAGGTCCTTCCAGGACATTTTCACGACAACAATTTGTTTTTGGGATATATTTTGAGCTCGCAATTAAATACTCCAATCTATTCCGGAAAGATTGACCCATCGCAACTGAGTGTTGCCTTCAGGGAACTCTCACTTTGCGCAAGGAGCGGCACCTGTGTTGGTGTCTGCCCCGAAGGTGCCCTTTCAATTGGTCCTGATTACTATCCTCAACTAAATGAAGATGCCTGCACAGAATGTGGGCTATGCCGAAAAGTATGCCCAGGCCAAGACGTTTCCTTTGAAAACCTAAACGAGCTTAGTTTTAATGACGTCGATGTAAGCGATAATTTCGATGGTCGAGTGGAAGAAGTTCATGTTGGCTATGCAACAAATGAAACATTCAGATACGGTGGTGCAGGTGGAGGCGTCGTCACTGCCCTGCTCCATGATTTGCTCAAAAATGGTGATGTCGACGGCTGCATTGTCACCCGAATGCGAAAGGACAAACCTTGGTTGGGTGAGTCGTTTATCGCTCGTACCGAAGAAGATTTAGCAGCGAGCCAAGGGTCGCGTTATACCGTCATACCGTTTAATGCGATATTGAAAGACGTTCTTGCATCAGACGGTAAATATGCTATCGCAGCGCTACCTTGTCATTTGCACGGACTGCGATTTGCTCTGCGCGAAATTCCAGAACTACGAGAAAAGCTGCCGTGGATTGTAGGTCTATTTTGCGGAGGTGCTCTTGAAACCTATGTTGTTCCGGAACTGCTGGAAACAAAAAAAATTAAACCGGATGAAATACAGGATTTTCAATTTCGCGGGGGAGATTGGCCCGGAAAGATGAGAGCTATAATGAAGGATGGAGAAATTAGAGACCTACACTATTCAAACTACAAGGATGGCGCTTATAACTATTTCATTGGACTGTATATGCCCGATCGTTGCCAGACCTGTCTGGATGGATCAAATTTATTTTCTGATATTTCAATTAGTGATGCATGGACACGTGACAAACAGGGGAATTATAAATTCGCCTATCATTCAAGAATTTTAGTACGCAATGATCACGGAAAAGCCTTATTAGAAAAGGCTGTTGCGAGAGGCTCAGTTCACGCCCAAAATTTGGGAAATGACAAAGCCTATCAAACCCATAAACAGCAAACCCGTCGAAAAGGTTTAAACGCTCCACTTCGAGTCGAACGGAGACGGCAAAGTGGTATAGCTGTGCCTTTTTATGGCCTACCCGCGGCCGAAGCTACTGCACAAGAAAAACTTACTGAACGAGGGGTTTCAAGCTTATTATGGTTTGGTAGATTTCGATTCGTCAGATTTAACCTTATCCGATTTTTGACATCTTCTGCGGCTATTCCACTGATTAACATTCGTTTGTGGCTGAAAAAACGCAAATACAAAAAAACCCGATAATCCAACTACAGATTATATTTAACAGCGAATGTCTTCGACGAAAAATATCTTGTCATTGCTCCTCAAAGTCACAGTTACCTTAGGCTTAATTGGTTTTGTCATTTACCAGGCGGATCTCATGAGTGACGAAGGGCGCACTAAATTTCTAGTAACTATCCGTAATGTCGATCTCTATTTTCTTTTTTGGTCGATTGTAGTTAGCCTAGCAATGAATCTACTTAGTTCATATAAATGGCATATTCTATTGCTCTCAAAAAAACTGAATGTCGGCTTTATGAAACTCCTTGGCCTGTACTACGTTGGTAAATTCTTCAACTTGTTTCTTCCAACCGGAATGGGTGGGGATATTGTCAGAGTATATGAACTCGGCAAGATAACCAAAACCAATTCAGAGTCACTGGCATCTGTCTTTTTAGAACGTTTTACAGGAATGGTAGTGCTTACCGTTGTGTCTTTGCTCGCAGTAATAGTAAGTATTCAGAATTATGACCTTCCAATCATTACTAATAGTCTGCTGTTATGCGTTGTGATGACGAGCATAATAGTCTGGCTGATCCTGGACAAAAGGCCAATTTATATTATAAATAATCTGTTTGGTAGCCGTTTCAAATTACTCGAGCGATCATTTGAAAAATTAATAAAATTACATGATGCGATTTACGAGTATAAAAACGACAAGAAAACATTAATTATTGCTTTTCTTATATCATTAGTATTCTATTTTCTTGCTGTTATAAATGTATGGGTTTCAGCCATGGCATTTTCTCGTGAGATAGAGTTTTTGACTATCTTGGTGGCGGTACCGGCGATAATGCTGATCATGAACCTACCGGTATCAATCGGTGGACTTGGACTTATGGAAGCAGCGTACTCAACAATATTTCAAGCATTTAGCTACACAAGTAGTGTAGGACTCTCGACCGCGCTTCTTATTAGAGCAAAAACAATTGTTGATGGAATATTAGGCGGATTATTCTACCTATATCGCTATAAACGAACAACCACGTCAATATCAAAACC
>Ga0213861_10002572_pt1 | contig 15451 bp, 9 predicted proteins | sample PICome_4_FD_160110 | JGI IMG/M metagenome (GOLD analysis project Ga0213861, IMG submission 160110) | Coastal seawater microbial communities near Pivers Island, North Carolina, United States - PICO131 | ecosystem: Environmental > Aquatic > Marine > Coastal | place: USA: North Carolina | collected... | reverse complement strand
AAAAAAATATCTTTTTTCTATCCAGCACAGACAACTATTATTAATGTTGATGCGTCTAACAATCTTATTGAAGCAGTTGCATATGGAGGAATCATTATAACTCAGGATATTATAAATAACCCTATTTACAATTGGGACCTAAGGTTAAGCACTGAAAATAAGAATAACCCATTCCATATTACAGATATGGTAACCACTAATAATAATCTTTATTTGTCGTCACCCACTAACGGCCTGTATTCTTATAATTACAGCGAATTTAAGTCTCTATATGAATCTGGTGCTTTTAAAGAAAAGGAAATACAGTTTATAAATGCTTCTAAGACATTGAACAAACTCTATATCGCAACTAATTCGGGTAAATTATTACTTGTTAATCTTAATGATGGATTTAAAATAGAACAGGAGTTTGATAGATCTGCCTATAGTGGTAAATCTATATTATTTCTTGAATCGTATAAAGATGCGGTTCTTGTGGGGACAGAGCTAGGTCTTAATATAATTAGAGGCAAAAGACATCAATTTATTAACCAAGAGCAAGGCTTAAGTATGATTGATTTTAAGGCGGCTAAGGTCTTAGAAGATAAATTGTATATCAGTACCGTTGAAGGTTATTATACCTTAGACATGGATGCATTGACGAGTAACTTTAACCACAATGCAACCTTGGCGTTAAACCGCATAAATGTGAATCAGTCTGAATATCTTAAAGAAGACAAAACATGGTTTACCCAAACTGCACCTCAGTTTAAACTGCCTTATAATCAAAACAATCTAGAGCTTCAGTTTGTTAGTTATAATCACCCATTTCCTGAAAAATTAGAATTTAGTTATAGCATCGCAGGCCTTGATACCACATGGAATAAAGTGGTGGACTCTAAGCGTATTAATTTACCTTATCTACCATATGGGGACTTTGAGGTCAACGTTAGTACTAAAGATCTTAATTCTGGTTTAATTACGCAGTCAAAATTGGCAAATATCACCATCTTACCACCATTCTGGAAAACATGGTGGTTTAATGTATTGATGTTCGTAATTACAGCATCATCTCTTTTATTTGTGTATAAAAAACGTGTTTCGGTAATTCAAGTTAGAGAAGTAGAAAAGGCTAAAATTCAAAAGCGACTTATAGAAACCAAGCTCGAGGCCTTGGGCTCACAAATGAATCCACATTTTGCCTTTAATGCCTTAAATTCCATTCAGAATTATATAATCGATAATGATGTTGATAATGCGTTGTTGTACTTGTCTGAATTTGCGAAATTAATTAGAAAAACACTCGACCATTCTTCGCTTCAATTTATAAGTCTATCCGAAGAAATAAGCTATTTACAATCTTATGTTACTTTAGAAAACATGCGCTTTAACAACAGGGTTAAGGTTAGCTTTGATTACAGCGACCTTGATATTGATGAGGTTCATTTACCACCTATGTTGCTTCAGCCTTTTATTGAGAATGCATTTGTACATGCGTTTGAAAAAAACCATCCCAAACCAGAACTAAGTATTTCGTTCTTCAGAAATGACAATGTTCTAAAGTGTATTATAAAAGATAATGGTAAAGGCATGGGCACCACACTATCGGGTCAATTACATCAGTCTAAAGGTCTTAAATTATTAAGAGAACGACTAAGTTTATTGGGCACCACTGCAAATAATTTCTTTACTATAGAATCTGAAAAAGAGCGAGGAACAACCATAGCCTTAAATCTAGATATCGCAGAATTTGACGATTAATTCTGTAATTAAAACGGCAATTGGTATATCTAAAGCATTAACTAATTGGTAAGTTAATTCATGCATTAATTGTATATTTTTACACTGCTATTAATAATTCTTTGGGAGAATTGTGAAAAAGGGGTCACTAGAAATAGTGGTCCTTTTTTTGTCTTCATTTTAAAATTTTGAAAGATTGCCACACAAATTTCGTTCCTAAGTAGGGTTTTGGTTCAAATGGAATTGGATTAGGCACAACCTGTTTTTTTTAAATCAGGTTAGAATTTATATAATCAAAATAACCCATTAAAAGAGAAATATATGTTTGTATCAAAACGGGTTATAAATACCACGTTATTAAAGATGTAAAGCTAAACAGAAGCATACAAATAACATAATTATCAAACTATACAAAACCCTTCGTTAAATTTAGAAACTACGTTAGTAAACAAATGTATGCTTCCGTTCGGAGTACAAAATATAGAACAATACCATTTTAGTAAATGATATTTATCATGTTCAGATTGTTATAAGATAATTAATTTTGTTTTCATCTTATTTCATCAGGTTATAAAGAGTGACTAACTCAATTTGAATATTGTGTTAAAGAGAGGTTGCAGTTAAGAAAGCTAGCCTCTCTTTTTCTTTTATTATTTATCAAGCTAATAGTTGCTTAATTAGTTACAAAAGGTCACCTAATATTTATGATAATTTATGACTTTTGATGATTTTTATCATATTATAATGGTTATTAACTAGCTAATTTCGCTTTAGCATTATTTTATTTTTAATTAGTTATTATATTATATAGATGCTAAAGAAAGAGGTTACTTGTGAGAGAGCGCCTCTTTTTTTTTGTTAGTCATTTACGCCGATGTCCTTATTATTTACTGCAAGTTAATGGGTGTATAAATAATTGTAAAACACTTACTAATCTTTATAAATAACTTATTGGTTTTGATGATTTTTATCATGTTTAGATCGTTATAAACTAGGTAATTTTGCTTTAGCATTATTTGAATTAATTAATAGCCATATAATGATGTAAAAAAGAGAGGTTTCTTGGTCGAATTACTCTCTTTTTTCATTTAATAATGTATCAACATCTCTCTATTATTTACTACACGTTAATAGATGCTAATTGAGACCTGATATTTGTAATTAAAAACCTTTAATTGAAAAGCTATAATTAGTTATCTAAAATTAAATTTTAAGACTTACGGTTTAGATACCTAGCCCTGTTTAAGTAGTAAACACTTTTGTATACCTATAATAAAAGCAAATAGATTGTGGTTTGTTGATTCCATTATTGTGCTTGATGCTCTAAAAACAAGCATTACAAATAACTGAGTAAACTTTTAAGGGGTAAAAATGTAGAAGATGCCATCTACAATACCATATGGTAAACGGGCATTAAACGACTTGATGATTTTCCAAAAGAATTAGAATTAGGCTCAAAACTTGGCATGAGATCTGAAAGGGAAATCGATTAGAAAACTGCAAGCGGATTTTGCATTAGGTCTGGTGAAAACAATTCAGATGAGGAACGTTTTGACCAATTATTAACCAATGACGGCATAACAGTTTAGCATACCAATACTTAAATATAAAATACAAACGAATTATAGAAAAAACTAATAAAAGTGTATTAGCACTTCTTTTTTATTAATAAATTCTACAGATTTTTATGTGAACCATCGCAAAATGCGGGTTTAGACGTATGTTTACAATTACATAAATATGCTGTTTTTGTTTCTTCTGCTACAAAAACTTTTGGGACAAAAGCAGAACCTTTGTGAGACCCATCGCAAAACGGTTGATTCGTAGATTCTCCACATGAACACCAGGCATAGGTTTTTCCAGCTTCTAATTCAACAGGTAGTGGTGTTTTTCCAGCAATAGTTGGTTTTTCCATATTATTTATATTTGATGTAAAGATAAATTTAATTTTTAGTTAATGGTCTAAAAAAGTTACGCGTTCTATACAACACTATAGCCGAAGTAATATATTTTAAATACGACCATAGCCTTGATAAGTATACTTTAAAATTTTAATAAAAAAAAGGACGTGAATTAACAGCGTCCTTTGATTTGATTTATTATGATTGATGATTTAAAGATTATTTATACCGTCTTATGGCATTCCAAGTGGTATGTCTTGTTTTATTAAAGCTTCTGGGAAAATGATTGTTTTTTAAAGTTCTCATGATTTCTATATTTTGATGGTTTTATTATAAAGTTGTTTAATTTTCTAAAAAATTTATTTGTAACGTCTTTTACTGTTCCAAACAAAAGCTTTTGTTGAGCTTAATTTCTGGGTAATTTGATTGTTGTTTAAAGTTCTCATAATTTCTATATTTAAATTGTATTATACCTAATAGACGACAGTAATTATATTTTGTTACAGTACTATGCATAACAAAGTATTATTTTAACAAATTTTAACAGTTTTCAAAAAATTAGTACGGATGATTATAATAGTTAAGAGTACATCCAAAGCGATTACCCTAGAAAAATAACCATTACAATTATATGGAGTGATTATTTTGTGAGGTAGCTTATAAAACACAGTATTAAGGCATAACCGATGTAAGAAGTTCTAAATACAGTTATAGTCTGTATAAGTATTCCGAAAAATATAAATAGTTTCAATACGATATTCCGCAACCTTCTCTCTAGAATTATTTATCATGTCGATATAGAGCTGCTGCTGATATGAATGACATTTATCATTTTGAACCTTCAGACAGAATACTATATTTGAATTTATATAGAGTGGCTATGGCAATTGCCTATATCCAATTATCGTGTGTAATTTGAAAAAACAGAATAGATGGCAGAGAAAACAGATGAATTAGACAATTATTTAGATAATCATTATATACATAGAAGTAATTGGTTAAGAGCTGCTGTGCTTGGAGCTAATGATGGAATTTTATCAACGGCAAGTATTGCAATTGGAGTTGCTGCTGCGAGTGATCTGCGAGAACCTGTTATTTTGGCAACATTAGCTGGTCTAGTTGCTGGTGCTTTATCAATGGCAGCTGGAGAATATGTTTCTGTAAGTTCACAAACGGATGTTGAAAAAGGCGATATCGAACGTGAAAAACAAGAACTAAATGACATGCCAGAAATCGAATTACAAAGACTATCTGAAATTTATGAAAAAAGAGGTCTGAAAAAGGAGACCGCCTTAACAGTAGCCAAAGAGTTAACGGAACACGATGCTTTAGGAGCACATATAAGAGACGAATTAGGAATTAATGAAATTAGCCAAGCTAAACCTATGCAAGCTGCATTTGCTTCTGGTACAGCATTTACGATTGGAGGATTACTTCCTTTTTTAGTAACGCTCTTTCTTCCCTTAAAAAGTATAGAATATTCACTTTACGGTTTTGCACTATTTTTTCTAATAATTTTAGGAGCATTAGCTGCTAGAACAGGTGGTTCGAGTATCGGAAAAGCGATAATCCGAATTACGTTCTGGGGAACCATCGCAATGGGACTAACGGCTCTAGTTGGTTATTTCTTCAATGTGAATGTCGGATAAAACGACATACAATACCGGATAAAAATAATGCGTATCAGCATACTGAATAAGATAACTGTAAATTAATGTTTGTTTATTTGTCTATTAAACCAAAGGGATGCACATTCGCAAGTACAGTTTTTTCTGTTTTACTTGCAAGTGGAGTTATGGCTTTTGTTTTATTAAACCATATATACTCATCAAATTGAGATGGTAATACAGTTTTAAAATAATGACTCATCAATTCGGTTTCTGGTCTATACACAACACCAATAGCGCGTTCTAATCTTGGTGTACTTAAAAATTCTCTCAAGTTTTTTTCTGCATGTTCAGCTCGTAAAGGCAATGTAAAATTAGTAACGTTAGTTTTATGACACAAATGCTCATAGCTTTCTTTAACTGAATCATTCACATTTATCACTTCCATATCTTCACCCCAGTTTTTAGCAGCTGCAACGGTTCCTGTATGCGTTCCAAAACCAACATTATAAGATTTAGAGCCAAAATGTTCCTTGCATAAATGGCCAATATTTATTTCTCCTCTAGCATACATTTCTGTTGCCAAGGCATTCCCAATATGAGAATTATGCGCCCAAACAACCGCTTTTGAGTCTTTACCGTAATACGACAGTAATGATTTTAAGGTATAAAACATATGAAAATCGCGTAAGTTCCAAGATTCTGCACCGCCATAATACATAGCTTTATAATACCGTTCTGCATCAACAACCACTGTAGCGTTTTGGTAGGCGTAAAAATAAGCTTGAGAATGGTCGAGTTTATTTTTATTTTTTAACAAATCAAATAACATTTTTAGCACGACTTTTTCGCAGCTTTCCAATTTTTTAGTTTTCACTAGTTTTCCATATACAGATGGACTAGCCATATAGGGCATAATGCAAGAATAGCGGACTTTAGCAAGTGTAGCCAAATCTGGATCAATATCTTCCAGATAGTTAATTACCAAATCAATCGAATTTTCTAAGCCATACAAATCCAGTCCATAAAACCCTATCGTATTATTGCGTTTGATGTTATATTTTTTAAGCCATTCCACAAAATCGAGTACTTCTTTATTTTTCCACATCCATTCAGGGAAACGAGCAAAAGGCATCCAATCTTGCGAGTGGTATTGGTTCCTTACATAATTATTAATTTGCTCTGCATCAGACCAATCTGCTTCTGAACAAACAAGATTGAATCCTTTTTTTTCTATAAGTGCTTTTGTAATTTCTTGCCTAGTAACATAAAACTCTGAAGTGCCGTGGGAAGCTTCACCCAATAGCACCACTTTAGCATCACCAATACGTTCTAACAACCCATCTATTGGGAATTTTTTAATTGTTTTAAAAGGAATGGAACTTATACCAATTTCGTCTATAATTTCATTTTCAGGATATATTTCTGTCCCTATTTTAGGAACTAGTTTTGGCTTTGGAATAAAATAATTATCTCGTAATGCTTTTGTAACGTATTCGGTTTCAGAAATACGTTCAATAGTTTCTAGCATAACATGTGACCAATCTGGTCCAACAGGCGCCAATAATTTAGCTCCGATTTTTAACTGTTCCTTTATGGTATTCGGGATTTCTTTAAATTCTGAAGCACTTAAAATAGCATTAAATGGTGCTTTTGCTTTCCATCCGTTTTCAAGTTCCCCTGTTTTTATATGTACGTTGCTAATATTTACATTTTTTAAGACTTCTAATGCCCAATTTGAGTAGGTTTTATTAGTTTCAACAGCATAGACCTCTTTATATATTTTAGAAAGTACAGCCAAAATATAAACGGAATCTACTCCAGTAATAAGAATTTTATCTTCTTCTTTTACTTCTAGTTGTTCTAACATTCTGGCAACTACAATAACTCTAGGTTCTGTTTTTTCGATGGCTTTTTCAATCCGTACATCTTCATAAAAATAAGGATGTAAATTTTCTGATAAAAAAAAGGCTTCTGGAATATCTTGAAAGGCCTCTAAAAGCAGTGTATTGCTAATGCCTTTGTCTTTTAATTGTTCTTCAATACTAATATCCTTCATCTTTCCTTGTATTTAAAAATAGTGATATAAATTTATTACAGAAAAATTAATTATAAAATGATATAGGTCATTTTACATGCCTTAACTACTTGCTAACTTTGGGTATTATTAACTTTTAAACTTTATTATTATGAAAAATTTATTTCTTTTTTTATTGGCTTTTGGTTTAACCACACCAGTATTTGCTCAGATAATTGAACTCGATACAGTGGTAGTTCGTCCTATCACATACAGATACATTTATGAAATGGAGGATGATGATGTCGACCAAAGCGTAAAAGATTTACAAATGAAACTTGGAAAGTTTGATGTTACAAAAGAAGAGTATTATAGTGATGAATATGATAGTTATTTTGTTTCTTTTTATATTCCAGAAGGTTATGCTGTAGCTACCTATAACCAAGATGGTGAACTACTTAGAACTATTGAGCGTTATAAAAATGTAAAACTACCTTTTGCAGTAAGTAAAGCGCTAACAGAACGGTTTCCTAATTGGGTTGTGGATAAAGACATTTATAAAGTGAGTTATTCTGAGCCAAAATGGGAATCTAAAAAAACGTATAAGTTAAAATTGAGTAATGGAAAGAAAAATATTAGAGTTAAAACGGATCAAGACGGCAATTTTTTATAAAGCTGAATTAAGTTCTTATTGAACCTATAACTATCTACTGAGCAAAAGGGATTATAAAAAAGAACATTGAATAAATTTACAATCAATGTTCTTTTTTTATGTTTTATCTAATATGTTGTATAAACTAAAAGTGACACATTGAGTACTACTAAAAGAGAATAGTTTTTCATTGAAAGCAACCAAGCGAAGTGGGTGAAATGTTACTAAAACGTATATCCAAATCGCTTAAAAATCTGCGATAAACCCAATGAGCCAAATGCAAAAACAATTATCCAACCTATTTGTGCTATCGATAAATTGGTTAAGAAAAGTGCTTTTGCTACAGGCTGAATATAATAAGCACCTATTGTAATGAATAACGATATTACAATAGCTGACCATACCCAAGGATTTTTCACAATTTCATTATTAAAAAAAGACACCTTTCTTTCTGCCATATTAAATACATTTAATAATTGTGCTAAGACCAAGGTGTAAAATGCCATATTGTTTATGATTTTAGATGATAGTTTAAGTACCAAGTGAGAATAAGCAGTTATACCAATAACAGCAGCAGTTATACAGAGCCCGTAGATAATGGTTGATTTCCATCGTTTTGCAGACATAATAACTTCGTTTGCTTTTCTAGGTGGACGCTTCATAATATCTACTTCTCCTTTTCCCATGCCTAATGCTAATGCAGGAAATATATCTGTAACAAGATTTAAAAATAAAATCTGTAATGGTAACAATGGTGCTGGCAAATTTAGTAACGCTGCCAAACCGACTGATACGACTTCTGCCAGATTACAAGACAGCAGATATACCACAAACTGTCTTATATGATCGAAAATAGCACGTCCTTGATTGATGGCTAATTCCATAGCAGTGAATTTATCATTTTTGAGAATAATATCTGCAGCTTCTCTTGCAGCTTGGGTTCCTCTAATACCCATTGCTATGCCAATATCTGCTTTGCGCAAAGCAGGAATGTCGTTAATTCCATCACCAAACATTCCTACAACATTTTCATTTGCTTGATAAAGAGATACCAGTTTTAATTTCTGCTCTGGTGTTACTCTTGCAAAAACTGAAGCGTCTAGTATTTTCGTTTTAATTATATTATTTGGTTCGGTTTCAAACTGCAAGTCTTTTCCGTGTATAACAGTATTTGAAACCTTGTTTTTGGGAAATAAACCTATTTCTTCAGCAATTTTTTTTGCAGTTTCAGGATGGTCCCCTGTCATCATAACCACCTTTATGCCAGCTTCTTTATAAACTTTTATGGTTGATTTCACATCTTTTCGAGCTGGATCCAAAAATCCAATAACTCCAATAAAAGTTAACTGTGATAATGCCTTTTCATTTTCTGGTTTTGTGTCGTGGCGTTTATAGGCAAATGCTAATACTCTTAATCCTTGAGACGCCAGACTATTTACACGATTAGTCCATTCTTTTTTATTTTGAAACACTTGTGGCTTGTTATCCTTGAGCAACGTATCACAATGCATTAAAACACTTTCAAAAGCGCCCTTTACGTAAACCGTAAAACACTTTTCAGTTTTATTTAATGTTGCCATTAATTTACTGGATGTATTAAATGGAATCTCTAATTCTTCTGGGTTATTTTCTTTGATTATTTTCGGATCAAAATGTAATTTTTTAGCAAATTGAATAAGTGCCTGTTCAATGCTGTCTCCTCTCAATTCTTGAGCATTTAACAAAACATTATTACACAAAGTACTGGTCATCATCATGGCATTAAAAGCTTCCGATTTCTCGAAATGATTAAAGTATGTACTGTCTTTGTTTTGTATCTTGTTAAAAGTTTTATCTTCAAAAACAAGCGTGTGTACTTGCATTTTATCTTCGGTAAGCGTACCCGTTTTATCTGTGCAAATAATGCTTGTTGCCCCCAAGGTTTCAACAGCTTCCATTTTTTTAATGATAACTTTTCGCTTGGATAGTTTTAGCATTCCTCTTGCCAAAGCAATAGTTGCTACAACAGGGAGTCCTTCTGGTATCGCTGCCACAGCTAGCGCTACTGCCGTTTCTATAATTAAAAGCATATCTAGACCTCTTAAATAGCCAGTAAAAACAATGAGAATTGCAAAAATTAAGGTGAGGTATATAAGCCATTTACTTAATGCACTAAGTTTTTTTTCTAATGGTGTAGGCTTTTCTTCAACATTACTTCCCATTTGTTGAATATTACCAAATTGTGTGTTTAACCCTGTTTGAACCACGATCGCTTTTCCAGTACCTTGCTCTACAGTTGTACCTTTAAATACCATATTTTTTCTATCAGATAATAAGGTGTTTTTAGATATCAAATTTATGTGTTTGTGTATGGCTATACTTTCACCAGTTAATGCCGCTTCTTTAATAGCTAAATTATCAACAGTAATGAGCCGAGCATCAGCTGAAATGACATCTCCTGTTTCTATTAAAATAATATCGCCAGGTACTAATACTGATGATTTTATGGTTTTAACCTCTCCGTTACGCAAAACTGTACACGCGACATATCCCATTTGGCGAAGGGCTTCAAGAGAACGAATACCCTTCAATTCCATTATAAAACCAATAATTATTGTAATTAAGATTACGATAATTATAGCTATAGTCTCAGGTAAATCATTATTAAAAAGGAAGGTAAGAACTGCTGCTATGGTGAGAATGAAAATTATTGGGTCATTACATTGGTCGATAAATATTTTCCATTTTTTTTTAGGTCTTATTTCAGCTGTCTCATTTTTGCCATATTTCTTTATCCGTTGCTTTACTTCGCTTTCAGTTAAACCATAATTAATATTACTGTTTAACTGCTCTACAACAGATTTTATTGAAATTGAATAAGGTTCTGACATGGTATTTGGTATTATAATCAATAACTAAGAAAGATAAAAGGGTAGTTAGAACCCACTCTATATATGGCTTGGGTTGTACATTAAAACAAAAATCACACCTTATATAATCTCAATTTTCTTTGCTTGTTAAGTTTAGCTTCTTCTTTTTTCAAAGGAATTATAACTGAATTCTTTGCGTGTATAGCTATCCTCTTTTTCTTCTTCAGAATTTGAATTTTGTGCTGATATATTTAAGCAGCCATGATTAATGGAAACTTCAAAATCTTTTTTAGAAAACCCAGGTGCTGCCAATTCCACTTTAAAAGCCTCGTCGGTTTCTTTAATGTTTAGCGCTGGTTCATTCAATTTACTGTTCCAAAAGTCATTGTTCCAAAGTTGATTATTCAGAAAATTGCCTTTGTCAAAAAAATTTGATGTAACAAGATTTCCCCAAGGTCTTCTTTTTCTAATTTTTACTAGTGACATAATTTTACAATTTTAAGTTAAATAATTTATTTACCACTAAATTATGATGAAACTAGAGTTATAAAAATGACCGTGGTCATCTAAATAAATGATTTTAATTATTTCTTCAATTACAAACTGATATTAAGAGAAACTTTAATCTTATTTAACTGATTACCAATTATTTTAAATATCAAAATAAATTTCTCAATCAATCCTTTAATTACTTTTTACTTCGTGAGCATTAACAATTTCCTAAGATTACGTGTAAAGTTCCACTGTTTTACGAAAACACCTTGTCTAGTAATCATGTCAATAGTCTGCCTATGTTTCTTGGTTTTACCTAGCGTAAGATTACTCGCTTAAGGCCTTGTGAGTCTTTCTACATCTTAAAATAAGGTTGAAACCCGCTTTTCAGTGCTTATGCTTTTTCTTAATGTACTATAACATTAGCAAGATTACGAAGACGGTAAAAAGCAAAAAAGCCCAACTTCTTTTCAGAAATTGAGCTTTGCTCTTGGCGGAGAAAGAGGGATTCGAACCCCCGGAGGTGTAACCCTCAACAGTTTTCAAGACTGCCGCATTCGACCACTCTGCCATTTCTCCTTGAGTGCCGTATCAAGCTATTTGCCTGAATGCGGGTGCAAATATAGAATCCTTTTTCGTTCTATTCAAATAAAAAACAAACTTTTTAAGAATATTTTTTACAGAAAATCTTAAACCTAATTAATTTAATATTGTGATAAAAAAACACATTTCAAAGCTTATTTTTGCAATAAAGATTTGATAAATATATGAATACCATTGATAAATTAAAGTGGCGTTATGCTACTAAAAAATTTGATACAACTAAAAAGCTATCTAATGCTAAACTAAATACGTTAAAAGAAGCATTTAATTTAACGGCGACTTCATTTGGTTTGCAAACTATAACTATGCTAATTGTTAGTGACAAAGAAGTACGAGATAATTTAGTCCCACATTCATATTATCAAAAACAGGTTGCAGAAGCTTCACATTTACTAGTGATTTGTATTAAAGACGACATAATTAATTCAGATGTGGTAGATTATTATAACAATATAAAAAATACCCGAAATACATCAGAAGAGATTCTAAATCCATTTAGAGAAAGCCTAATTAAAACGATGAATGGAATGACTGTTGAAGAACGTCAAAATTGGTCGAAAAATCAGGCTTATATTGCACTTGGTAATTTGATGACTGTTTGTGCAATTGAAGATATTGATGCTTGCCCTATGGAAGGATTTGTACCATCTAAGTTTGACGAGCTACTTCAATTACAAGAGAAAGGATTAAAATCAGTTTTATTATTACCAGTTGGGTATAGAGCAGCTGATGATATGTTTGCAGAACTTAAAAAAGTTAGAAAATCAATTTCAGAAACTGTTATTGAATTATAAAAAATAAATTATGCCAGGATTTGAATTATTTGGAGATTTAGAGCGAAAAGAAGTAAACGATGTATTAGACAATGGCGTACTTATGCGCTATGGTTTTGATGGTATGCGAAACGGCCATTGGAAAGCTAAAGAATTAGAATCCGAATTACAAAACACCTTCCAATCTAAACACGTACAACTCGTTTCTAGCGGAACAGCAGCAGTATCTGTAGCATTGGCCTCTGCTGGAGTAGGCGCAGGCGATGAGGTTATTATGCCAACGTTTACATTTGTAGCCAGTTTTGAAGCTATTATGATGCTAGGTGCCATTCCTGTTTTGGTAGATGTAGATGATACGTTATGTTTAAACCCAGAAGCTGTAGAACGAGCCATTACAACTAAAACAAAAGCTGTTATGGTCGTACAAATGTGTGGTAGTATGGCAAATATGGACGCATTGCAAAAAGTATGTACTAAAAATAATTTGTTATTAGTAGAAGATGCCTGTCAAGCCATTGGTGGAAAGTATAACGGTAAACCACTAGGAAGCATAGGTGATCTGGGTTGTTTCTCATTCGATTTTGTGAAAACCATAACCTGTGGCGAAGGTGGTGCCGTAATTACAAACAATAAAGCGTATTATTTAAACGCCGACCATTACAGCGATCATGGTCATGACCATGTTGGTAGTGATAGAGGGGCAGAAACACATCCCTTTTTAGGTTATAATTTTAGGATTTCAGAACTTCATGCAGCAGTTGGTTTAGCTCAAGTAAAACGCTTGCCAGAATTCTTAGAGATTCAAAAACGAAACTTCAGTATATTGCGTGAGGCACTGTCTGAAATTCCAGAAGTTACGTTTAGAACCGTGCCGGAAGGCGGAGAAGAAAGTTGTGCCTTTTTAAATTTCTTTTTACCAGATCTAGAAATAGCTAGAAAAGTTATCCAAGGTTTTAAAGAAGGCGGGGTAGATGCCTGTTGGAATTATTACGATAACAGTTGGCATTATATTAGAGCATGGAATCATTTAAAAGACTTAAAATCATTATATCCAATTTCCACAGAAGTGAAAAAAGGTTTAGAAGATCTTAAAAATAGAGACTTTTCAGAATCAGATCATTACATCGCCAGAAATATATCTTGTTTAATAAAACTCTCTTGGACAGAGGACGAAGTTCGTGAAAGAGCCAATAAAATGAGCCAAATAATTAGAGAAACCTTCTAAAAGATAACAATGTATAGGTTTTGTATAGGTAAGTGTTTTCTTGAATAATGTGAAATAAATTAGCTTTGAAAAAAAATATTTATGAAAAATTTATTTGCATTATTATTTATTTCAATTACATTGTTTTCTAATGGACAAACTGTAGAAGATGATTTTGAAGGAAATGGAACAATTTCTACTTGGTCTATAGATGATTTAGAGATGAATACATCTTTTGCTAATCCTTATAAAGAAGGTATAAATACTTCTAACACGGTATTAGAATATAAAGACGCTGGAGGTCAGTATGCAAATATATTTTTTGATACTGCCTATGAATTTGACTTATCTACATATCAAACTTTTACTCTAAAAATATATGTTTCGTCTGCTAGTCTTACAGGAAATGAAAACAACCAAATTTCTTTAAAGTTACAAGACAATACGTTAGCTCAAAAATGGACTACTCAAACAGAAATTATAAAATCGATTGTTTTAGATGAATGGCAAACGATTACTTTTGATTTTAAAAATGATACTTTTTTAAAATTCAATGAAAACTCGCCTGACCCAGTAAATAGAACAGACTTAAATAGAGTTTTAATACAAATAAACGGTGAAGACAATAATGCTAAAGTAACAGCTTATATTGATGATTTTTTATATGACGGAACCATTACTGATAATAGCAATAATAACACTGGTGACGATCCAGTTTTTGACAACTTAGTATGGTACGATGAATTTAATGGCACAGGTGCTATTGATACCGGTAAATGGTTTCAACAAACAAGACCAATTATAAATGGAAGAGATTGGGCTAATAGTGAAATTCAGCATTATACGAATAGAACAAACAACTCTTATGTAAGTAATGGAACTTTAAAAATATTAGCAAAAAAAGAAACATATACTAGCTATGAAGTTTATAATAGTGGAGTTACTAAGGGTTATACATCGGCAAGATTAAATTCTAAATACGCTTTTACGTATGGTAAAGTGGAAATTAAAGCAAAAATGCCATTTGGAGTTGGTACTTTCCCTGCTCTTTGGATGCTAGGTCAAAATATTACCGAAACTGGAGGTTATTGGGCGGCTTCGCATGGTACAACAGTTTGGCCAGATTGTGGAGAAGTAGATATTATTGAGCATTGGGGAAACAATCAAGACTTTGTACAAAGTGCCATGCATAATAAATCGAGTTCTGGAGATACCGTTAATAAAGGAGGAAGACAGATTAACAATGCCTCCGCAGAATTTCATATTTATACTTTAGACTGGAATTCTAATAAAATGACTTTTAGTGTAGACGGAATAGTTCATTATGTTTATAATCCAGAAGATAAAAACATTCAAAACTGGCCTTATAATGCGCCACAATACTTATTGTTTAATGTGGCAATTTTACCAAATATAGCATCCAATTTTACAGAGAGTGCAATGGAGATTGATTACGTGAGAGTTTATCAAAGTAATGCCTTAAGCACCAAAGACGTACTGGCAAATTCATTTAAAGTGTATCCTAATCCTGCGAGCTCAGAAATTAATATACAGACTGATTTAAATATTGATAAACTAGAACTTTATGATGTTTTAGGTAAGTTCATTTTAAAAGAAACAAAATCTACTAAGTC
>Ga0213861_10002570_pt1 | contig 15455 bp, 9 predicted proteins | sample PICome_4_FD_160110 | JGI IMG/M metagenome (GOLD analysis project Ga0213861, IMG submission 160110) | Coastal seawater microbial communities near Pivers Island, North Carolina, United States - PICO131 | ecosystem: Environmental > Aquatic > Marine > Coastal | place: USA: North Carolina | collected... | reverse complement strand
ATGTAAGATGGATCTCTTTGCACCGCGTATTGTGTTATGTGTGATGCAGAAACTGCAGGTACCAATGATACGAACAAAGAACTCACAAACAAAAAGACGAGTAGGAGGGCTTTCCGACTCTTCGCGGATTGATTATTCGTATTGTTCTGGTTATACAACATACTCCTTCGGAGTTTCATTCTATTCTTAGCACTTATCACCTCGTGATTATACAGTACAGAGGAATGATAAAGCATATTATGACAAAACACTTCACAAGAAAATAGAAATTTTGTTTGAAAATAAGAAAAAAGAGACATTTTCTATTTTTATCTCTCGCCATCGACTTAACAGCGTATCTAAATTATATTGAAGAACTGGAATCAAGTTTTAGTGATTCGAGTTGTTCACCTAATTTATGCCATAAGTTATCTATCTCAATGCTACTCATAAACACCGAACATGGCTACTACATATATACGATGGTTTGACATAAAGATACAATTGACCATAGAATAATCATAAAAAAATAATATCATTCTGATTAATTATTGAGATACTAACCAACTAGGGTTCGGTGCATAATGTACCTCTGCGCCTCCGTATATGAGTTCTAATCGGCCCATAATCCAAAGTCGATTTAAGAATAATTCTAATTCAGTCCCCTCTTTGTTTATTTTTTCACCGATAAGTTCCTCGATTGCACTAATTGGAAGCGATGTTTGACCATGCTGACGTACTACAAGAGTCAAGACAATTTGTAACCAAGCTTCAGCCATAGGATCTCCAGATAGATTGTTCTTCAAAGGTTCTAGTTCATCTATAGATTCAAGAAATTCCCTAATATATTCTATCTGAGGTTCGGTTCTTGAAGGGCCATCTAAATCTGAAATTTCAGCTTTGATGTCTAAATCCCCAATGCGTCTTACTACTGCAGGAATACTAGTAGGATCAGGAGGTGGCCCCGGTAATTTATTTTCATCACTCAAATCTTCTAAATCCTTTTCATCGCCCAAAGCAGAACTTAATTCTGGTTCGTGACCGTGAACTAATCTAGCAGAGAGTGGCTGTATGAAACCTACTCTACCTTGTAACCCTAATTCATCACGTATAGAATTTACAACATCATATTCACCTTCAATAAGAACGTCTATATCACTTTCAGGTGAACGAAAACGGAATCTAACTTTACCTCTCATCTGCATAAGTTATCCTCCGCTACATCCCTCACAGGTAAAAAATCATGTTTCAAAATTACTCTTTAGCTAAATTACGTAACACTGTTTGTAATATCCCGCCATTATTATAATAATCAACCTCGACTGGAGTATCTAAACGGATTACTGCGCTGAAGTTTATCGATTCTCCATTAGTTTTTCTAGCTTCGACATCTATAGTTGAAAGAGGTACAAGTTCACCATCAGAAGGTATATTGAAACTTTCAGTCCCATCTAATCCAAGAGTTCCCGCATCCTGGCCTTCGATAAAAGTTAGAGGAAGAACGCCCATACCAACTAAATTAGAACGGTGAATACGCTCGAAAGAAGTTGCAATCACCGCCTTAACTCCTAGTAATAGAGTTCCTTTCGCAGCCCAATCCCTACTGCTTCCAGTACCATATTGAGAGCCTGCTAAAACTACCAAATCAGTTCCAGCAGACTGATATCTCTGACTCGCCTCAAAAATTGATGTCACGTCACCTGTAGGGAAGTGAGTCGTCCAACCTCCTTCAGTTCCTTCCGCTATCTGATTTTTAATTCGAATATTCGCGAAAGTCCCTCTCATCATAACTTCATGATTACCCCTACGGCTACCAAATGAATTGAAATCTTTTGGATTAACCCCCTTATCTACCAGATATTTGCCAGCAGGACCATGATGAGGGAAAGCTCCGGCTGGAGATATGTGATCAGTGGTAACTGAATCACCAAGTTTCAATAATACTCGAGCATTTTCAATTGGTTCAATTGGAGAAGGCTCAGCCTCTATTCCTTCAAAGAATGAAGGTAGACGGACATAAGTAGAATCATTATCCCAAGGATACAAAGCAGAAGGTTTGGTAGGTATTGAGTCCCACCTTGGTTCTTCTAAAACATCAGAATACCTTTTTCTAAACATTTCCGGTGTTAAAGATTCAGTCAAGGTTGCACGTATCTCTTCATCAGTAGGCCAAATATCAGAGAGCATTACTGGCAAATCTTCAGAAGTATACCCTAGTGGATCAGTTTGTAAATCAATATCTAATGTCCCAGCTAAGGCATAGGCGACCACTAAGGGAGGACTTGCTAAGTAGTTCGCTTTAATTTTCTGATGTATACGTCCTTCGAAATTACGATTTCCCGAAAGAACGCTGCCTACGATAAGATTTGATTCATCTATTGCTGCTTCAATATCTTCATCAAGTGGACCGGAATTACCTATACAAGTTGTACACCCATAACCGACTACATTAAATCCTAGAGCAGATAAATCTTCAGTCAATCCTGCCGCATCAAAATACTCCGTCACTACCCTACTCCCAGGAGCCAAACTAGGTCTTACCCAAGGTTTAATTTCAAGACCTTTGAGTCTAGCATTTCTTGCCAAAAGTCCTGCCGCTAACATAACACTAGGGTTACTAGTATTCGTACAACTTGTTATCGCTGCAATTACAATATCGCCATGTTTTAGTTCAACTTCACGGCCTTCAATGTAAGAAGAATCCTCATTTTTACTCGGCTCGACACCGTGACCTTGGTGACCAGAGGGCGAATTAAGACTTTCAACCCAATGTCTTTTCATATCCGACAAGTCAACACGATCTTGGGGTCTTTTAGGCCCTGCTAAAGCGGGTTCAACTGTACTCAAATCTAGTGAAATGGAGGAAGTAAATTTAGGTACTGGAGTATTTTTCGTATGAAATAAACCTTGGGCGGTCATATATCTCCTAACGTCTTCAATATGCGAATCATCTCTACCTGAAAGATGCATATAGTCAAGAGTCGTTTGATCCACTGGGAAAAATCCACAGGTAGCACCATATTCAGGAGCCATATTAGCAATAGTTGCTCGATCGGGGAGACTAAGGTTAGCCATGCCTGGACCATAAAACTCTACAAATTTTGAAACTACTCCATGCTCCCTAAGCATCTCTACTATTCTCAAAGTCATGTCAGTAGCAGTTACTCCTGGATTTAGTACCCCTTCTAGTTCGAAACCTACTACTTCTGGTAAGAGCATATAGATTGGTTGCCCGAGCATCACTGCTTCTGCCTCTATTCCACCAACACCCCAACCTAAAACTCCAAGACCATTAATCATGGTAGTATGAGAATCTGTACCAACAAGAGAATCAGGAATCCATAGATCATTTTCCAAACGAGCTACGCTTGCAATCCATTCAAGATTAACTTGATGGACTATTCCTCGTCCTGGAGGTACCGCACGAAAATTATCAAGGCTCATTTGCCCCCATTTGAGAAATTTATACCTCTCCATATTACGTTTATATTCAATTTCAAGATTACGCTCTCGAGCATCAGGAAATAAACCTGAAATGTCAACTTGAACTGAATGATCTATAACTAAATCAACTGGAACCTGCGGATTCACCTTCTCAGGATCGCCGCCGAGTTCAACCATTGCATCTCTTAATGCTGCGATATCAACTACCGCTGGCACACCAGTAAAATCTTGAAGAATTACCCTACTAGGATTGAACGGTATTTCTTCTGGATTCATTGAAGGAGACCATGATGCAATTCTTCTAACATCATCTTTTGTCACAAGAAAACCATCACATTTCCTTAGTGCTGATTCCAATAGTATTCGAATAGTGAAGGGTAATTCATTTAGATTACAAAGACCCTGATTTTCAAGTTCCTTAATTGACATGAAAGAAGCCTTGTCACCGGAATGAGTGTCAAATTCGGACCTCGCAGAGAACAAATCATTAGTTGACATAATATTAGCCGCTAAGATGCAGCACAAGAATATGTCTAATCAATGAGTTCAAAAAAATTCTAAAATCAAGAAGAAATAACTACTGATAAAAGACGAACTTCGTACACTGGCCTATCGCTATCTCCTGTTTCGACATTGCTGATATCTGTTACTGAACTTAGTCCACTTGAAACTTTACCAAATACCGTGTGAACTCCGTCAAGATGGCTAGGATTACTATCTTCTGGGACGATGAAGAATTGGCTTCCACCAGTATTTTCAGCATTAGTCTTAGCCATAGACAGAGCACCTGGAACATGGGTTCGACCGTTATTCGCTTCATCACCTACAGTCCAAGAGGTCTGAGGGCAAGCACTAGAACTATCTTCTTCCTCACCATTACAGTAGCCATACCAATTATGAGCATACCCTCCTGTTCCAGTTCCTGATTCAAAATCTCCACCCTGTATCATAAAATTATCAATGATTCTATGGAATATGGTTGCATCATAATTGCCACTTCGCGAATGATCTGCAAAATTCCCAACATGATTTGGAGCGTCTTCAGAATACAAATCAATGACAATAGTTGCTGTAGTCCTAGAATTCTCGTCTAATCCATTCGGAACATAGGATATTTGCATTGTAGCCTGAGATGCCGAACTGGGAGATTCCGCAGCATAATCTGCAATAACTTTCACAGAAGACAGTAGTAATAAAATTGCCACTAAACCTACGAGTAAACCCATTGGAGTGGGACTACCATTATCCAATACTTGGAAACTTCGCCCAATTGAAATTCCTTCTTGATCCATCAATGAGGTGAGTTTACCTCTCTCTCGTAAAGTTTCTTTCGATTTTGGATCTAATTTTAGAGCATTAGAATAGTTCTTGTAAGCACGCTTTAAATTCGCCTTTCGAGAGGGCGTATCTTGATCTGCTTTAATTACATAAATATTACCTGCTAAGGAGAGTGTTTTGGCTCTCTGTACAGCGTCTTCACATGAGTCCCATGCCAATGAACGAAGTGTATTTAATGCCGCATCTGGGTCATCATTTTTCTTGAGTTCATTCTCTGCTTTATCCCATGCATTCTGGAGATTTTCGGAAACAGGCATGATGCTCCGGACAACAACCTAATAAAAAACCGCAACGGATGCTATCAAGTCAAAAATTTCGGATTGTTGAACGGGAATGCATAAGACCCGTTCCCTACGGCAGTTGACTCACGCAAGCACCTATGGGGCTACGAAACCAATGGAGAATGTGAAGTAATGGCCACCAGAGTTAATGATTTTACAATTAATATAGCAACAGCAAACGGTACTGGTTCTCAATCGGCGAACTTGATAATTTTACACTCGATGTATGAAATGGGAGTGCCAGTTAGTGGAAAGAATCTATTCCCAAGTAATATTTCCGGATTACCTACTTGGTTCATAATTAGAGCTAGTGATGCAGGTTATCAGGCACCTGGGGATCAGACTCATATCCAAGTAATGATGAATAAAGATACTTGGGAAAAAGATTTGAATAATGCTAAACCAGGTACTGTAATTATTTATAATCAAGATGTAAAGTTACCGATTGAAAGGGATGATTGCGTAGTTCTTCCAATGCCAATGACAAAGATGGCTAGATCAATTAGCCCAAAAATGGCTAAACTTATGGCAAATATGTACTATGTAGGGGCAATGGCGCATATATTAAAAATTGACCAGGGAGCAATTGAAGCCGCTGTTTCTAATCAATTTGGAGGGAAAGAAAAAGCAATAGAATGGAATTTGCAGGCTATTGCTCAGGGTAAAGAATATGCTGAAGAAAATTGGGACTATGAATCCGAATACATGGCAGAAGCAAGAGATAAAGATCCAAATACATTCCTGATAGAAGGGAATGAAGCAACCGCTCTAGGTGCGATTTATGGTGGAATAAATATGCTCTCATGGTATCCAATTACACCTTCATCATCAGTGGCAGAATCAATAATTAGTTGGATTCCAAAGTTACGCGAAGCAGAAGATGGTGGAGCCACTTGTGCAGTAGTACAAGCAGAAGACGAATTAGCGGCTGCTGGAATGGTACTGGGCGCAGGCTGGGCTGGAGGTAGGGGGATGACCTGTACAAGTGGACCGGGGATTTCTTTAATGTCAGAATTTATCGGGCTGTTCTATTTCTCAGAAGTTCCCGGAGTAATTTGGGATGTTAACAGAGTTGGTCCATCTACAGGATTACCAACAAGAACACAGCAAGGAGATTTATCCATGCTTTATGAAGCAAGTCATGGAGATACACAACATATTGTATTAATTCCAGGAACTGTTGATGAATGTTTCGAATTTGGTTGGAGAGCATTTGATTATGCAGATCGATTCCAAACTATGGTATTTGGATTTGGAGATTTAGATTTAGGAATGAATAGATGGTCAACAGCTGGGTTCGAATATCCAGATATTCCAATGGATAGAGGGAAGGTAATTAGGAGCCAAAAGCAAATGGATGCTATTGCGAACTATGGTCGTTACAGAGATGTTGATGGTGACGGAATAGCATATAGAACTCTGCCAGGGAGTGGTTTGGACCCTATTCTTTACAGAGGCACTGGACACGATGAAGATGGTATCTATTCTGAAGACCCTCAAGTCTATCATTCCACTATGGAGAGACTGAAAAGGAAAATTGATGGTGCTAGAGATCTACTTCCTGCACCTATCATAAGACAAGAGAAAGAAAAAAGTGTAGGAATAATATTCTATGGATCTATGGAAAATACAATCGTAGAGATTGATGATATGTTAGAAGAAACTGGACTTTCAGTGAGTACATGCCGTGTTCGTGCCCTACCTTACCACTCAGATGTTGAGTCTTTTATCGAGGAACATGATAATATTGTAGTTCTAGAAATTAATCGGGATGGCCAATTATTTGGTATACTGAGAAAAGAGTTACCCGTGCAATTACTTACGAAAATACAAAGTGTTGCATACAGCGATGGATTACCACCAAGAGCAAGAGTTTATGCTGATTTAATTCTTGAAACTATGAAAGAGGTGAAATTATGAGCATCTTAAAATTAAATGTGATAGACTTAGAAAAATCAGAATATAAAGGTGGGAAATCATCACTATGCCCCGGTTGCGGGCACGATCAGATTTCAAATGTTATTATCCAAGCGGCTTGGGAGAATGGAATAAAACCCGAAGGAATAGCCAAAATGAGTGGTATTGGTTGTTCTTCAAAAACTCCTGCATATTTCCTAGGCAAGAGCCATGGATTCAATACAGTTCATGGAAGGATGCCTTCGGTTACAACAGGCGCAAATATGGTGAATAAAGATCTATCATTTTTAGCGGTTTCAGGAGACGGAGATACAGCCAGTATAGGAATTGGGCAATTTATTCACGCAATTCGTAGAAATTTAGATATGGTTTATATTATCGAAAATAATGGAGTTTATGGATTAACAAAAGGCCAGTACAGTGCAACTGTTGAAAAAGGTTCGAAAAAGAAAAAAGGTACAATGAATGAGCAATCACCAATTGATTTGTGTGCTATGGCAGTTAATTTAGGTTGCAGTTTTGTTGCAAGATCATTTTCAGGAAGTAAGAAACAGTTGACTGCGTTACTAAGGGCTGCTATGAGTCATAAAGGAATGGCGATTATCGATGTTATTTCTCCGTGTGTTACCTTCGCGAATAATGATGAATCTTACAAATCATATAATTACGTTAAAGAGAATGACGAAGTACTGCATATAGTAGATTATATTGCACATTTCTCTCCTATCGAAGCAGTAGAAGTACCTGCAGGGGAGTTCAAAGAAATAAAATTATTCGATGGTTCGACACTAAGACTTGAGACAGTGGGTAATGAACATGACCCCACAGACCCTGTAGAGGCCCTAAGGGCAATACATGAAGCTGATAGAGAGAGTAGGCATGTAACCGGTCTACTTTACTATAATCCGAACAAAAAAACCGCTACCGAAACACTGGGATTGACAAATACGCCTCTAATGGCTCTACCAGAATCAGAACTAAGACCTAGTGAACAGAGTCTTAAAGAACTAAATGATGGTTTTAGAACTAATTGAGTATTTACTTTTAGTATCGGTTTTCTTGAAATAGAGATGCCTTCTCGGACGTGCAATAGTCCCTTAGTGTAGTGGTCCATCATGTGGGGTTCTGGATCCCACGACCCTGGTTCGAATCCGGGAGGGACTACCAATTTCTGATAATGACATAACCGTTTGTTTCAATAACAGGAGGTCCTTCCAAAAGAGTCCTAGAGGCGACTTGAGTGATTACAAAGGATGAGATGAAATTAATAAAAGGTTCCAAAAAGTACCTATCTTGGCTCTTTGAGGATGATTCCTTGTTGATAGATTCCCCAATTCTTGTGAATCTACCCGAAGGGGAATTAAAATTAGCCAATATTCTCAATTTAAGAAAAACCAAATGGTCTTTTGGCACATGGATGAATTTGGCTCTAATAGGAAGGCCGGGGAATCGTGAGTCGAGAAAACGAGCGTCGGAAATCATTATTGAAAATCCAAATCTCGTAACCAACGTTATAGATCAACTAGATGTGGATAGAGCACTTTCCTTACTTGAAAATAGCAGAGAAAAACCGAAGACTAGAGAAGCTATGTTGATACTACTTTGCATTAAAGGTGAAGCAGATTATTTAGAAAAAGTCATCTATGAATTTAGAAGAAAGGAAATTTATGGGAAAAAATGGAATAGAGTAAAGGATAGTACTGCAAATATTTTTTCTACTTATTTATCTGATAATACTATATCTGTTGGAGACTATTTTGAGCTCCCAAGTGACCTTTCCAGTGAGAGAATTTGTAGACTTACAGCAATCGATGAAGATGCAAAAAATAAAGTCATAGACTCTTTTAAAATTAATTTTGGATCAGATGATGATGATAAATATGTTCATTCTTATGGAAGTATGAGTACAGAAGAATACTTACTCGAGTGGGGTTTTATTTATCGCACAATTGGAGAAGAACTTGCTTTTGACATGCTATGGAGATTATTAGAAAAGAACCCGACCAAGAAGACAATTGATAGGTGGTTCAAAATCAATCAACGACAATATAATGCTGAACCGCATCATTCTTTCTTTCCACTGATATGGAAAACAGATCACGTCAAGTTACGTCTTATTGAATTATCAACCATAGAGAGAATTAAACCATACATTTTGTATGGTATCATCTACGGTCTAGGTTCATTCAATAGTAAAGATGCAATAGATGCTATCTTCGACAGTATGCTTCAGCAAGAACCTGGTAGGGCAACTTTTCACTATAGTGTTTTAGGAGATAATATAGAGCATTCTCACGCGAATATATCTAAAGTTTTGGAAGAAACTAAAGAAGAGGGTGGGTCTCTCTTCAAAGCACCTACAATTGAACATTTAGCAAAAGTTATTTCTTATTCAGGCAAATGGCATAATAATATTAGTTTAACTCATTATGGCGAAGATGTTAGAGAATTATTCAGAGAATTGGCCATGTATACAAGCGAAGAAGGATTTGATTCTATGCTACGAGTGTCCCAATATGTCTTCCCATTAGATGAGGTAAATGAGATTATAAAAATTGTTGCTACAAAGAGGCATCCAGAGCAATATTCTGAGGAATTTAATGATAATGAAAAATCTAAATTTATAGACGAACATCTTCACCAATATTTTCAACTGGTTAGTGCATTAGAAAGTATGGCATCAGAAGGTTCCACCCAAGCTAAAGAAATTATTAACAATGATAATTTAATTGAAAAAATCAACAAAATGATTGAAAATGGTGATGCGGGCAAGCTTAGGTTAATACTCAATAATACGACTCAAAAATCGAGAAGAGAGAACATAGATCTTCACCTTCTTACCGTGTATGAAAAATCGGATAAAAATAAAAATTTAATTCTAAGAACTTCTCAAAGAAAGGCGTGGGAGGGAGGAGTTGAGATAAACGGCTTGGATGAATTAATCATTAGAGATCTCAAAAATTATTCATCTAATAAAGAAAAGCATAATGAAAATCTGATTTATGCAGCACAAGATTATCCAAAAAATCAACACATGATTGACATAATACTCGATATTTTTCAAAAAGAAATTGAATCAGACGAGTTAGATTTGGAAATAAAGATATTATCTGAAACACTGGCAACTATTGGCACAGATGAAACTAATGAAATACTAGATGGTTTAATACTGAGTGTTTCAGATGAATTAGCGTCAAACATCGCTTGGGAATTATGTAAACAAAATTTTGGTTATTGGTCAGATAATATTGAAAAAGAATTGTTAAAAACATTGGCTGAGGCTAGTGAACTGGGACTTCAACCCATTATTAGAAAGATTCAATTTGGTAAACCATCAGAAAAAGCTTTGCTAGAAGTTGCTAAAATCATGGAGCATCATCAACATATGGCAGTTAAGTGCTTCGCGATAGATTGCTTGAGCTATCAGGGATATAAGCCTGCAATACCTTTTATGATTTCATTACTTAAAAATGGTAGGCAGAAGAAAGAAGTGCTAAAACCCTTAGATGGAGGCGTTATTTCAGGCTCATATTCAGGGCAAGAAGATCTTCTCCAATACCTCGCGAGAGCATTCATGAGACTTCGCGATGATGTAATTAAGCCGCTGATAGAGGAATTAGACAGCCTTAATGATAATACAAGATTTGGAGCCGCATTAATCTTGAATACTATTGATAGTCGTTACGAGGAAGAAAACTTAGATTTACCGGAAACCAAAATACATGATATAATTCAGGAGATACCTGATTCTTTTAATGAAGAATATAAAGAACCAGAACCGGTTTTTATGAAAATGAAACCTTGCTGTAAACATTGTAAAAAGCCATTAAATCAAGATGACCAAGATTATGAAGTATATGAGGAAGAATTAGACGATAGTGGTGAAATGGAAGTAAAAAAGATCGAGGGGAAAACAATTGATGAAGTCATTGTGGATATGGAGTTATGTTGTAACACCTGTATGACTAGAATACATAATGAAGCATATGAAAAGGGGTTATGCTATATTTGTTATGATGAAGGCAGAGAAACTGCAGGCAATGTTGTAGTTGGAGAAGACAAAACACTCTATTGTGAGGACTGTAAAGAGTATTATTAAGGTATTTTAAAATTAAAAAGAGGGAAAAGAAATGAAGATATTACACACTGCAGATTGGCATATTGGAAGAAACCTAGATGGTAACGATTTACATGAAGAGCAGCGAATAGTTTTGAACCAAATTGTAGGAATGGCTAATGAGAAACAAGTAGATGTCATAGTCATCGCAGGCGATCTTTTCGATCTGCCCAGCCCCCGCGCCGATTCGCAGAATCTCTGCTATGAATACCTCATAGAACTGGGTAAGATTGCACCAGTCTTGATTATCTCTGGAAACCACGATTCCCGGAATCGGCTCAAGGCGATCGAGGGGTTCGCAGAGACAAACAACATCTACATCACCAGTCAAATCCAGGATGTCGTCAATCGAGCATTTACGTTCGAGGAGAATGGCTCCGTGGTGCGGTTCTACGGGATTCCCTTCGTCGCTCCCAACAACGTTCGTGGACTTGATGGATTCAAGGGCATCAAGCTCACGCACGAAGGGGTAGTCACTTCTGTTATGGAGAAAGTCCGTGAAGACTCCAAAGCGAACGATGCACGAGTCATCGCAATCTCTCACCTTTTCATCACGGGTGGAGAGCAAAGCAAGTCCAAGGCCGAGCGTGACATAGAGTACGGTGGCGTACACGACATCAAGGCATCAACATTCGAAGGGGCCGATCTCGTGCTGCTCGGACACCTGCATCGCTGCCACACGCCCAACAAGACGATTCCAGTTGCCCACTATTCAGGATCAATTCTACGTTACTCATTCAGCGAGGCAAATCATGACAAGTCTTGCTCGATCATAGATTATAATTTATCGACTGGAGAATCTGCAATCGAAAAGATCGAGTTTGACCTCCCTAGCGGCATGGCCAGATTATCTGGCGAATCTGTAGAAGACGTTCTCGAGAACCCAGATTTCGAGAAGCACGTCGACGACTGGGTCGAAGTCACCCTCCCCTGGTCCGCAAGAGGTACGAACCCCCTGGTCCGCCTGAAGAAGAAATTCGAGAAGATTGCAAGCATCCAGTTCCATCGTCTGTCAATCCCCGGACACGGGGGCGCTATCACCGAAGCGAACGAGGGCGAGAGCGTCGCAGACCAAGCAGTTTCATTCTTCGAGAATGTCGCTGGAGATGGAGAGGCGACCCCCGAGCGAATTGCCGTCATAACGGAGATGGACGAGAAAATCAGAGGTGAGGAGGCATGAGGATCTTTCGAATCAGATTGGAGAACTTCGGCCCCTACGTAAATGAAGAGATAGACTTCTCCGGGTTGAATGAGCAAAGACTGTTCTTGCTAGAGGGAAAGACAGGATGCGGCAAGAGCACAATCATCGAGGGGGTCGTGTTCGCCCTGTACGGACAAGATTCGAAACGACGCACGGAGGGCGTGCGAAGAAACTCCGCAACCGACGGACAAAAAACCTCAGTGACGTTAGACTTTGAAGTCGAGGGCACCACATACCGAGTAGTCAGAAGTCCGCAAATGTCGGATCCGGAAACTGGCAAGAAGATTCGATCTCACAAAGTCAATTTGGCTGAGATAGACTCGGACGGAAATCCGATTGCCGGTAGAACTTGGGATTCAGTTAGGGAGGTCGGTAGCGAAATAACGAGAATTATTCGTCTGACTGCTACCCAATTCACTCGAATCGTCGTACTACCGCAAGGACAATTTTCCAAGTTCTTGATGTCGGGTCCGGAGAAGAGGCAGGAATTGCTTGAAGCAATCTTCCCGATAGACAATTGGAAGGAAATACAGAAGAGAATCAATATTGAGGCAAAGGCCGCGAGAGATCAGAGAGCCTCATTACTGGATGCTGCCAAACAAGACGCAGCAGTCACCAAGAAGCAAACCAACCCCGATTCCGACCCGTCAGATGAGGATGTCAATCGACTCAAAACAATCGATCAAGTTCGCACCGTTCATTCGGAGGCGGAAGCCAGAATCTCCGATTGGGCCACATCCATTGCGGCAGAGAAAAAAAATCTTGAAAGTAGAAGGAAAAAGGTTGACGCCCAGGACAAGGCCCTCGAAGAGCAGGCCGAGATGAACAAAGCCATCACGGAAAGAGCAAGACTCCTCAAGGAGAAGGAGGGGCTAGATGAATCTGAGAAAACAATCAAACCGATGGAAGAAGCCTTGGGAAGACACCACGAAGCAGAGAAACTCAAGGGAATCCTATCCTCCCTAGAATCAGCAAGGAAGTCCGTGCAGCAGAATGAGGCAGAAACCACTCAACATGTTGCTGACACCGCAATCGATTCCGATCTGAAGGAGAAATCGATTGACGACATAAAAGAACACTCTGAACAAGTCTTAAACGCTGCCAGAATCGTAAGAGAGATTAATAGAGAGCAGGAGAAAAAGAAGGAAATCACAGAATCCCTAGTTGGACTGAAGAAAGCAAAGAAAGAAGCTCATGCCCATTATGGAGAACTCCAATACGAACAACACAAAGTTTGGGCCTCGGAAATCGCCAGAGAATCGCTGAATGCAGGAGAGAAATGTTTGGTTTGCGGCAGTACTGAACACCCATCCCCATCAGATGAAGAAGAGGGAGAAGACTCCGAATTGGGAGTGGCCCAGGAGGCGGTTGATGAGGCCAGGCAGAACGAGGAGAAGGCTAACACCGAGAAAGACAGACTCGCCAAGTCGATCAATGAGAAGAGAGCCATCATCAAGCTGACCGAAGTAGACGAACTCCCAGATGTATCGGAACTCAAGGAAGAAGCAGATGCCCTTCGGGATTTGCACGATCTCAAACTTGCTGGTAAAACACTAGTCGAAACCCAAAGTGCCGCCCAAGAAACGTGGGACGAAACAGAAAAAGTCCCCGGTCTCGACACAATGGACAAACTAGAATCCCATATTCTGGAGCCAGAAGAGAAGACGAAATTTTCCGTTGCTATCGATGGGTTCAAGGAAAGGCGGACTCTCAATTCGGCTGGTCTGCAGAAACAAGAAGTAGTTGATGCCGAAGGCAAGAAAGAGGTCGAAATCAATCAGGATCTTCTAACTCTAGAGCAGACAAAAATATCTCTGAGAGAGGACGAAACTTCACACGAAGTTAAGAAAACACGCCATTCTGATTTGGAGATCTCAGCCTCAAACCTTTGGACGTCAATTGACACATATGCGCAATTCGCTGCAGGGATGGCCGAACTACAATGGGTGGATAACCACCTCAGAGGAGTCAACAGGGGCGGAAAGATGCAGATGGACATCATCGCCTGGATCCTCCGTCGCTGGTTCGAGAAAGCACTCGCAAACGCCAATACGCGCCTTGCAAAGATCGGCTCGGGACGCTACTCCCTCGAAATGACCCAGGGGGGAGAAAGGAAGACAGGCTTGAACATCGGGGTAATCGATGCCCTCTCAGACAGCCTGAAGGCTCGCTCGACGAACTCACTCTCCGGAGGGGAGTCATTCTACATCTCATTGGCATTGGCCTTGGGAATGTCAGACGTAGTTTCCGAGGAAGCCGGGGGGATCCGACTCGGGACCCTGTTCATCGACGAGGGGTTCGGAACGCTGGATCAGGAGACGTTGGAAGACGTGATGTCCGTAATCGACGATGTCGGTGGAAACGATCGCGTCATCGGAATAATCAGTCACGTAGAGGCACTCAAGCAACGAATCCCCTCCCGGATCTCTGTCACAAAGAAGGGCGATGGGACCTCTACCACCAAAGTGGAAGCATGAGGTAAAAACACTTTCGAGAACAAAAGTATACGTGTATCACAACCTCACCTCCGAGAGCATTGACAGTAGATCTCTTCAAGTGTATTTTTTCCTCTCAACATTTCATCAAGTGCATCAGATGAGAGCTGTCTAAGAAGTTCCACGACCTTGGTTCGAATCCGGGAGGGACTACCAAAATAACTCGTCTTGCAGGCAATATAACTAATATCTTCCAGTGTATAGAATAAACATGGAAGTTGGAGGCGCTTGTACTGTTACAGAATGTAATGGACGAGTCATGTATGGAAGCGAATATTGCTATAAACATAGTAAAACTGAAACTCCCTCTGTTAATATGGAAAATAAGGAAAATATCGGAACAAATCCAGAATGGATCAAAAAAGGAGGGCTTTATCACAAATTAGAGGCCAATAACAAAGAAGAAAAATCTGATCAGAAAAATAATTCGAATAATCCACTTCTTGTTGGTATAATTTCTATGATTTTTGGAATGTTATTATTTCTTAGTGGTACTTCAGGAAGATTTGATTCTTCTGATGCAATTGACGACATATTATGTGGTTGTTGTTGTATGAGCCTAGGCATTGTTGTGATCATAATTACCATAGTTAGAAATGGTATCCAAAAGATGAACTAGGCATCTGTAATCAAAAATCTAGAGAGCGATTTAGTATCTGAGATACCCAACTTAACATCATTAT